>Ga0182011_10000776_pt1 | contig 27822 bp, 30 predicted proteins | sample 711E1DmetaG_FD_120481 | JGI IMG/M metagenome (GOLD analysis project Ga0182011, IMG submission 120481) | Permafrost microbial communities from Stordalen Mire, Sweden - 711E1D metaG | ecosystem: Environmental > Terrestrial > Soil > Wetlands > Permafrost | place: Sweden: Stordalen | collected...
AAGATCAAAGAAAGTGAAAATCATCCACGCTGATTCATGGCAGACAAGACTCAATCCTAATAAGAATTTCTGGATGAAGAACGGATTCAAAGAATACTGCAGCGTCAAGACGGCATTTTGGAGGACACATTATCCTGAAGAGGATATACGATCAGTCTGCTACGTCAAGAAGATCTAGAACGGAAGATATCTTACCTTTAATGTGTCCATGAATATTACTGTGTTGTAGTTGCCGACGATCTTTGGGAATTCTTTTCTCAATAATTTTATGAAATCAAACAATTCTTTGTTGTCCTTTATCATCATCTCGAAATCTATATCTCCGTGCAGCGAGATTCCTTCGACGAGATATATTGTCGCTGGATTGTTCTTTATGAATTCCTTGAGCCGCATCAGGTCCTGCTTATTATAATTGCTTATGTTGAGAAAGACTTTGTAATATGTATATCCTAATTTGTTGTGGTCCACTCCTGCACGATATGCCTCTATGAGCCTTATCTTCTCCATCCTGGATATCCTGTACGCGAGAGTCTTCGGATGCTGTTTCAGTCGTTGTCCCATGTCTACGAGTGACGTCCTTGCATTTTCACAAAGGATTTTCAATATCTTCCTATCGAGTTCGTCTATCTCTACCTTTGTGTCTGATTCTGCTATATGTATCTCTTGCGTATCTTTTTTCCCCAAGAGATATCGGTGCTGATAGTGTATCACGTCTGTTGCGACATTCTCTATTTTTGTCTTCACATACTTTGAATATTTTGACATGAATTCGTCAGTAAATTTCCTGAATTCCGTGAGATTTCTAGACCATACTCCAAAGAACAAGTCAAAATCTCCCTGCATCTCGAATATCCAGAAGACTCTCTCGTCCTTTCTGAGGTCTTGGAGCATCTTCTCCGTTTCTTCAGGACTTATATTCTGCAGGGTGAATGTCAATCTGCAGTAGAGATATCTTAACTTTGGGACGTTGACGACAGGGTAGAATCCTGTTATTATCCCTTCTTTCAACAGATTGTTGATTCTGTATTCGACGACCTGTTTGCTGCATCTTACTTTTCTTCCTATTTCAGAATAACTTTGTCTCGCATCAAAGTCTAGTTCGAAAAGTATCTTCTTGTCTTTTAAGTCTAGATTATAGCTCATGTAATGATATTGAGCTAAAATACTATTTAAAGCTTTCCTTTTGACAAAAAAGTAAGTAGAATATTTTAATTACTATGATTCACTTTCAAGTGGTTATGAAACAAACAAATTATGATGATTGGAAAAACATGGTCGATGTGACAACTCCTGCATATGCACAATTGTTTGCCGAGGAGAAGACATACCTTCAAAAAAGTATTGCCAAAGATTCACGTGTCTTGGAAGTGGGATGCGGTTATGGACGAAGTATAAACGATATTTTGACCATCACGCAAGACATCGCTGGTATAGATCATGATGCTCACGCAGTACTTGATGCACGAATTGCTTTAGTCGCTCATCCCTCAATATGGTTGATTAATGCTGAAGCGACGCAATTGCCATTTTTTGACAATAGTTTTGATTATGTCGTGTGCCTCAATGCATTTGTAAATTTTGGAAAAAGCAAATATCTAGCCTTAGGTCAGATGAAACGCGTATTGAAAGATGATGGTAGGATCATCATAAGTGCTTTCTCAGAAGATGCTCTTGAAGAACGCTTAAAGGTCTACAGGCGATCCGGAATAGGATTTTCTGTTCTTTCAGGTGGAACAGTGATTTTCGAAAATATTGACAAGCACCTTGGTGATTATACCTCAGAGCAATTTAGTAAACTCGATCTGGAAAAGATATTTACTAAAGCGGATTTGAAAATCGAGGATACGACAAAAGCAGGCATCGCTTATCTATGCACGCTGAAGAAATAATCATGGAGACTATTCTGTTTCTTTTTCCTCTCCTTCATCGCCAGAGCTTTCCTCGAACATAGATGCCTTTCTTTTTCCAGTCTTCACTTCAGCTATCTTGCCGTTCGCTGTCTCGAACATCGTCCTTAGGCCGGACTCGATGTTTTCAGGATCAGCGACCATGGAATGCGTGTGGGGATTGATGACCCATTTGTCATTTATGTTCAGGTTTACGAAGACAAGACTCAGGTTCCGGAATTCTGAAAGTTTTTTCCAATTCTTTATGAGAAATGCGAAATTCTCTTCTGTATTCAGGCATACTATCGTCTTATGTTCGTGTTCTTTTATCTTTGTGAAAAGATCGTCTTTAAGCTGGTCCAGTATGAAGTGCGTCACAGTCTTGTCCTTGAATTGGAAATCGATATATTCCTTGCTTAGGTGCTCTTCGTACTTCACAAGTTTTCTGAACGTGAGATCCTTGTTCTTCACATAATGTATCGTCCATTCCATTAATTGCTTGTTCATTGTATTATTTTTTATTTCCGATTTTTAAATGTCTCGTTTCTTGCGCATCTGATATACTATGTTCGGCATAAGGAACGCCATGAGGTATATAGCTGCTATTATGTAGACGTTATGGTTCAGAGACAGCTTCGATCCTACGCCGAATCTTTCGCTGAACAATATTATGAGGTATGCATTCACGAACCCCGTCATTATGAATGTGATGAAGAGCCCTGTCTCATTCCTGTAATGTATCCTTTCAACGTCGTATATGACTAACGTGAACAGTATGCTGAATATGAATCCTACGAGTGCAGCTATGACAAGGATGAACTGCGTCTGTATAGCGTAGATGAATGGCACGAGTACCACTGCGCATATGAAACAATTTATCAGCATCAATGCGACGAGAAAGAGGATGAGTATCTTATCTATGTGCTTGCTCTTAGGATGTTTGTCGCCTTCCGCATTGGCGAGAATCTTTGATGCCTGTTCTATCTCCGAGGGCTTCCACCCCTTTGCGAGCAGGTCCATTCTGTTGATGTTCACAGTCATATCCTCTTTTTTATACTCTGGGGATACTTCTTATTTAAAGTTTATTGTTCTAGTTCTGTCTCGCTTGTCTTTTCATCGGCAAACACTCTGTTTTTGGGTGTCTTCTTCTCTACGTCCAGTCTCTTCCTTATCTTTTCCTCGACTTCTAGGCGTATGTTCCTTCCGCTAAGGCCGGTTTCGGGCGTTATTTTAAGAAAATCATGACTGTCAAAATCCTTTCCTGAATCTATCAATCTCTGCCATTTCGTAAAATCTATCCACGTGCACCATTTCCCGTTTTTCTTGAAATCCTTTCGAGCGATCATCACAACCCTCGAGGGTACATGTTCGCACACGATCTCGTAATCAGGGAGATACTTCAGCAGTTCTTTGCTGAACTCGACGATCGCTTCATGCCACGGCATATGTTCGACGGTTAGTCTCTCTCTTGATCCACCGACGTGCATGTATGCTTTTACCTCGATGAAATCAGGATTGCCTTTCAGGATAAGCTTTGCATAGTTCTCTGGTTCGACATCATTCATCCCCTTGATTATCGTCAATCTGATGCATGTACGGTCCCTCTTCTTTGCGCAGTATTCAAGACTCTTATTCAGACGTTCCCAATAGTCCTTGAATAATGGCTTGTCTATCTCTTTGAGTAATCTCTTGTTCGGAGCATCGACGCTTAGGTATAATTGCGTGACCCTGTGCAGATCCTTAATCTGCTCAGGATATTGCGCATTCGTCACAAGGAATGTGCTTATGCCTTGCTTGTGGAACAGGTCGACCAATTCATTTATCTTCGGATATATTATCGGTTCGCCTGTAAGTGATAGTGCTACGTGTTTTATCGTCTTTGAAAGTGTGTACATCTGTTTTGATTCTGGCTGTCCTCCGAATCCCTGGAGTAATTTATGATGTGCCTTTATGCTGTTCTCGAGGATGAATTCCGGCTCATCGATATCCCACTTCCAGTCTTTTGATACTGGAGCCTTGTAGCCTCGCCAACAGAATGTACATCTATTCGCACATGATATTGACGTAGTCATCTGAAGGCATTGGTTTGACATTATCCCATAGAACTTAAGTTTATAGCATCCGCCCTTGTTCTTTATCATATTCTTAGTCCAGCCGCATATCTTGACAGCGCTATGACTGCCTATAACCCTGTACTGCTGGCGTTCAAGATCTTTGCGAGTAGAGATGTCAAGCATAACATGTGCAGATTTGAAAGAATTAAAAAGGTTGTTAATAACAGTTTGATCGAATCTAGTTCAGGGTTTTCTTTTACTATTTTAGAACACGCGCCCGTGTTCCGCGCATTTTGTGGTTTCGCAGAAATTTATTCTTTTTTTAAACTAGGGTTTAAATTAAACTGGTCTACTAAAAATCTAATGCTTTTTATTCCAAGAGATTTACATGCCTTATAAATCCCGTTACTGGCTATTGACGAACCTACAATATTATTTTCTTTAAATTCTCTAGTTCCGATATTATATCCATTTTCTTTTGCTTTCGATAAACTTAAATCATTTTTTAATAATTGAAAATTTTTATGTTGGTATTCCTCATCATTTCCTATATAGTGTTCAGTATAATCTGCTGTATGCATTGCAATTTCAAGAGCATATCGAACTAATAAGGCTCTATCTTCTTCATTTAGTTTTTCTGGTCCAAATCTTAAATTTTCTATTCTATCATTAAAATCTCTAATAAAATGTTCATATATTTTATTGAAAAATAAATCTGCTTCTAAAATCTTTTTAAGATTTGTTCTTGTTTTGTCATCTTCGGAAAGATATTTTTCTTTGATAAGCTGTTCTAATTTTTGATAATCCGAATTAATTCTTTTTTCGCTCATTTTATAGCGGGTTTCTAGATCGCTTCTCCATTGATTATATTTTTCTTCTTCTTTAATTAAGCTTTTTTTAGATTTATCTAATTGAGACTCTAGAACTTTAACTTTATTCTCTAATTCATTCACTCTTCCCAGATCCTTTTTTCCAATTAGCATAATATTAGTCTACTCTTAGAGTATATAAATGTTTCGGTTTGTTACCACTGGCGAATAACTAAAAAGATTTCTGTATATCTAAGATGCTATTTCGGAGTGGTGCTGATTTAGGAATGTTTTTAAAATTATGTGCATTCCTCTCTTCATGAATAAAGGATTAATGTGCGGGGCGATGCTTGCTTTCGGCGTTAGTTCATGTTCTCCTATCAACGATCTCCTCCATCCTACTCCAGAAAAGCTATATGTCAAGGGCGGTTCAGGAGCAGTCTACAACCTTGGTTTCGAAGAGGGCATGGCAGATATAGCCAACTTATGTAATCGGTTTCTTTTCGAGGATATGTTCTTTTTTGACGGGTACAGGTGGTATGATGTCGGCATCCATGAGACTAATAAAACCGTGGCTGCAGATACTGATATCATAAATGAGCTTTATGATGATAAGGAAAATCAGGTACTGATACATCTGCATTATGCTTCTCCGGGGATGGCCCTTGGCCCGAGTAAAAACGACTTTATAATGTCTGCAAAATTTATCCAAAGGTATAAGAATCTCACTCATCTTGCAGCCAATAGCGACGCTATATGGGCATACTCGTGGAAGGCTTCTGAGGATGAATTGGTCGTTTTGAATAAATTTTGGAATGCATCGAATGCGTCAGAGATAGATTCCAACCTGCAGAAGAGTGTTGACTCTATTTGTATTGTGCCTGATGAAGCCCAAAATGTTGTTATAGACGCGCAAAAGAGCATAGGACATGGTATGCCATCCGTATTTACAGGGTGTTATAAAGGTGCATCGTTCAGTCGTATCCCTATGGATCTTGTCTCTGGCCGTTACTATAAAAAAGACTGGTTTTCTCCATAAATCATTTCAAGAAGATTATAGAAATTTCTCCTGCTCAACCTCATCTTTGTGTATACTGATAAGCTGGCTGTAAATATGCGTTTACCAGGTCAGATAGTGACGAGTCTGGGCGGATACTTTTGTCTGCGAATATTTTCCGTGGTGATATATGCACGATGTGAGACTCGCTATTGAAATCGGCCATGGAAACGTCAGAACTTCCGATCATATTGTCTTTATGATATGCGCCGTTGATGCTCACTATCTGCAACATACTTGTTTCATCGCTTGGATTCACATACCATCCCATCGCTCGTAGATGTTCTCTTGGAGGATATGTCGATTTCATCTCTTCGGTGATATTTTTTACGTTGATCTTCGCCAATTCTCCCTTTATATCGAATATTATCCTTTTATATTCGTTGTTCAATGCCTTTCCTAATTCCTCTCTCCATGCATCGTCATCATAATCTTTCGATTGGTGTTCTTGCAGTCTCCTGTTGAATGCCCCTTTTGATGAATCATATTCATTCCCGAGTCCTTTGAATGAATCATATTCCACAGGCTTGAATCTTCCTGAAAAATCCTTCGGGATATCTATAGCTTCCTCGCATTCTGGCACCACTATGAATTTTGTCGAGTCTTTTTTGCTTATGATTGCGGTGCATGTGTCAACGAATGGAAATTGAAACAACGCTATCCTCTCTTCATAAGAGCGTCGCTCGCCAGTTTCATTATTGGTTTTTGTATCATAATTTTCTACTGCCCACTCTGCATGTTCTTTGAGTGTCAACGGTCTATAAATCTTAGAACCATCCTTCTTGACATACACCGGATTGGTATTATTCTCTTCAGTAACGCGTTTAGAGCGCAAATTGTCAACTGCCTGCCCGTAAGTAGGCGCGATATCCAAAGAAAATGCCTTATCGTCTAAAATCACTTTACCGAAAACAGTTTTATCCATCTTATTTAAATCACATCTACTCATCTTGAAACCCTCTAAAGAGCACATTTTATGCTCGAACTATTCTTATACCCTGCGGAAAAAGGATTCATTTAAAAATGTTACTGTATTAATCACTGTTCAGTAAGCACTATTCTTTGGGCACGCTGATTTTTTATCTTATCGTTTTTTTCTTCGTCGACAAATCTGTCTTTTTTGCGTTTTTTCCTCTTTTTCTTTGTTTTTTGGCTCAAAATTTGTTCTTATGTGAGCACGAAACACAACATTTAAATATAAGCTATACCACTAAATTGACTATTGGTATACAAAAGCGTATACCTACATACATCCAATCAGTAATTTACATCCAGCATCAGTACATCCGTAACGAAAATGAAAAGCTCAGCAGTATTTGATAGGCTCACGATTACCCAAATAATAGCCATATGGCTCTTTGGAGTCATACTTTTTGGAGCATTGTATTTCGGACTTATACTCACAAATCAGCCCCTAACACATGATGGGAAGCCATTAACAAACGATGTCATTGGCTTCGGAAACAGCATATATTTCAGCTTCATAACAGCACTGACCATAGGTTATAACGATATAACGCCATCAGGTCTTGCAAAGCTCGTAGTGATCATCGAGGCGATATTCAGCATCACGATGCTTGGGATATTCATCGCGAGGATTGTTGCAGTGAAGCAAGAGGAATTGGTACAGGAAGTTGAGGAGCTAAGTTTTGAAGAATCGACCAATAGCGCGATATCGGAACTGTATATATTCAGGAGCGAGATCAAGACTATTCAGGAATCGATGAAGACAGGCAAGAAAGCTGGCAGCGACGTCCGTGCATTTGAAAACACGCTTCCAAATCTCAGGCTTGCATTATTGACTCTCGATCAGTCGACAGGAAAACTTACAAGCGAACAGAAAGAGAACAGTTCATTAAGAGTTGAGCTGATAATAAACAGCATCAATTTTTCACTCTCAAGAATGGTTGAATTGACAGAGGCATTCAGCCACCGAAAAGCGGATTGGAAAAAAGAGTCCACAACAGCGACAATCGCCGAATGTGCAAGGATCACGCAGAAACTATACGACCAATATAGCATCCTACGATCCAATGAGCACCAAGGAACGAAGATAGCAGAGAAGTTGAACGACTTGAATACGACCTTAAACACCCTAAAAGAATCGTCTAAATAGGCAGTTTGAACAGTGCCTTGAAGCGGCTCACCCCTTCAGAATCCATCTAGTAATGGATCGCAAACAGGAGGATATCAAAACAGTACGCAAAAATTTTAGGGTTCAAAGCAAGACTTTGGTCTTATTCCCAAATCGTTCGAGGTGTATGTGTGACTCGTCAATTTAATCAGACTTGTCATCACGCAAGCAGAGACAGGAAAACAATTATGCTGAAGTATTCACGCAATCCTTGACCTCCTAGATACCAAGTCTAGGAGGGCCCACTTTTTAGTTTATCAAAAATAAGTAATGACTCTGGAAAAATGTGATTTTTTCAGACAGTAACGACTAAACAAGCGAAAAACCCGAGAAAAAGAGATAAAACCTTATGTCCAGCAAGAGAGCTGGGAAGTGCGGGACGGAGTAATTCGTCCCGAAGAATCAGCACCTATAATGCCTAACTTTGTAGGTGTCGAGGAATATTGAGGTATAGGCTATAATCAGGTCTGCATTTAAATGCGCAAGGACCTGGTAAAGTTAGTCAACGAAAGAGCGTCCACAACGGAATACATCTAACAGTGCATTCCAGAGGCAAAAACTAAGGGAAGACTTCAACAAACACTACTGGCAATGAGAAGATGATGCGAGTGATTGGCATACAGTCGAGCATAACGCAAAAAGATTGTAACAACCATAAGATCGTCAAGCCACTTAACAACTGAAGGGATACTTTGGAAGGATATGCAAGTAATTAACAGGACATTAATAGCCGAAAAAATCAATCGAATCGACACCGAAAAAGGATAGGTAGTTTCTATTCTTTACTCTCTAACATCTTTTGAGAGTACTTTTTTTATCTTCATTTAAATTTGGAAAGGATTTCTTCTTTTAGCTTTAATGCGATAGTCTTGTTCTTCATGACAATCACTTTGATTTTTGTCTTGAATTTGAGTATCTCAGCAATCTGTCTTAGATTGACTGATTCCAAATCTTTTGAATCCTGATAGAATTTTTCAAGTTGACTGTACAATTCTTCCGGATAATCATATTGTATGACATAATTTCCGAATACACCTATGACTGTCTTCATCTCCGGGTTTGGAGAGTTTATCTTGTATGTTGCCCAGTTATTATAAAATTTTGAGGCCCATTTATCGAGCGGAGTATCTTCGTTGATAAGGTAATACGATTCTATGCTATGAGCCTTTAGCTCTGAAATATAATTATATTCCAGCGCAAGATGCCCGAATATATACCAGCAGTGTGGTCCTTGAAATACTACTCTATGATCGTCCTGCCCTTTTAGGTTGTAGACCCAATCAAGGACTATCTCTGCCCAAAACTGATCTACTTTTATAAGATCTTCAAACTCGTATGTGGTCATCTCTTCTTGTTTTTGTGTAGGTAGACTTTTGTTATCGATGTGCCCTGAGAAATAATTCTTCATGATCTGGTCTGATAATCTTTTCATTTCCAGACTGTAGCTCTTATCTATTTTGTATGCCTTGTCTTTTAGTATCAGGATTTTTCTTTCGACCATGGTATTCAGACTTTTGCGCACTGCCTGAAAACTTATCGCTACGTGAAATTCGTTTTTTAATCTGTAGCATATCTCTCCTATCTTTAACGGATATTCTTTTGCAAGTATCACAAGTATCAAATCAGGGATCTGTTTTTTGTAATCTCCATATCTTGTATCAAATACTTCTATTGCCATGGTTTGTGCTTAGATATACCTATATTTAAACCTTTTGTATTGATTGAACTTTTAGTTAAATATGGGTTTAACCATACGATTATATATTGTGGCAACTATTAAGTAGTTATACTTGGAGGTTGAGATTATGAAAATAAACGAATTGTACAACACTGGAAAAACATGGATTAAGAAACAATGGGAGCCACATACGGCAGCATATAAAATAAAGGAAAGACAAAACATTGAAGATATATTGTCTACAGAAGTAAGTGATTTCACTGAGCGACAAATAGAATATCCGCATGAATTCAAGAAAGGGATGCTGGTCAAAAGAGTGCGTCCTTGGGCTCCTAAAACTGATAGATCAGTATCTATTGTGAGCGATAATTACCCCAATGGTGGATTCATAGACATGTCTTATCTTTGTCGTGTTAAACAGGAAAAAACAGAAGTGCATACTGATGTATTTCCAAACTATATAACTAACGCTAATTGCGAGTATTATCAAGTATCACACTTCGCGCATTTAGGTACTTGGAATGAAGGTATTGAGCATTGTCTGTTACATCCTAACGAGAATATTAATGGCGGAGGATTAATACATACAGAGTCTAGTCCTGCTAATCCTCTTATTAAACCTTTTTCAAAAAAGGAAATAATGGCTGTGCGAAAATTAGTTTATAGATAACAATTATTTTTTTTAATTTTATCTTCATTAGCGAAACATTTATAAATTCTTTATCACTTTCTAGTAGTGTTATTTCACAGGGGTTGAACTATATGAAATCAAAAAACGCATTACTGATGTTATCTGCACTGCTTCTTTTAGCTGGAAAGCCTGCAAAGGCGCAAGAGGCAGATTCTGTAAAGACTCCTCTGATTCTTTCTGCTGATGCATCATGGCTTGAGAAGTATATCTTTAGGAATCTACTGTATGCACCTCGCGATGTCGTGCAGTCCAATATCACATTGACATATGGGAATATTTCAGGCAACATCTTCACAAGTTTCAATCACGCCATACATAAGATTGATGAGATAGATTTCATATTTACATACAACATCCCGATAAATGATAATTTAAGTGCCTCTGTATACGGCAATCATCTGCAACTTCCAGGACAGATGTTCCCTAAATCGACAGAATTCGGCGCGTCAGTGAGTTATACTGCACCATTAGACGTTGTCTTGGCAGGAACCGTCGCACGGGATGTAGATGCATCTAAAGGCACATTTGTTGGACTAGGGATATCGAAGAGCGTCGACGTAGAGGGTCAGTCAGTCAACCTAAGCTGCGAATTGCATCATATAAAGAATTATTGGGCACCCTACACAGGATTCAATGGCCTCGAAGCAAAAATGTGCGTACCCATCGATGTCTCTGTGAGCGACAGATCAAAGCTCACGTTTGTGCCGTCCGTGACGCAAGTCACTGCCTTTGATAAGAACTTATTCCCATCAACGACATTCTTTGGCGCAACAATGAAGTATGAGACGGATCTGACGAAGTAATTTATTTTTTATTCTTAGATATATTCTACAAGAAGTCGAAATGTGCGTGGTAGATCCGACGTCCTATGAATGGAAGAATTAGAAAGAATCCTTCTACTCTTTCACAAAAACGGCAGTACATTTATCAGGTCTTGGTCCTCTCCTATGGGAATTATCTCGATTTTTGCCTCTAAGATGTGATCTTGAATATCTGTTATAGCTTTTCTCATCTCATCTTCTGTCTTGTGAAATATCTGTATCCCAAATTGAGGATAATTGGTCTGTATGAATAATGAATTTACGTTTTTAGCAGACGCACAGTAGCGTTGTATCTTTGTGCGTAGTTGCATGTTTCCCTCAATGAATATTAATGTGAAGTAATACCCTAATTTTTTCATGTTGAACTGGATTCTTGAACCCGTTAGTATCTTTTCGCTTTTTAATTTACGAAGTTTATACAGTGCTAATTCACTTGATATACCTGCGGCGGATGCCAGATCGATTATACGCGCACGAGAATTCTTTGTCAATTCTTTAATAAACAGCAGGTCTTTTTTGTCAAAACTCTTTTCAGAAATAGTCTCATTCATTTCGTATGTTTCTGCAGCATCATTATTGAGTATCTTCAGTGGATAAAGCCTTGAATATTGGTGGTGTATCACTAATTCTGGCTGGATATCGCTTTTTTCTAGAAATGATAGGAACGATTTCTCGTCAACAAATGTACAGTTTACATATATTCTATATTTAGCGTACACCCTTCCCCATGAAATGCAATATTTTGATTTTATTATCTTTTCCGGATCGGGATTGCAAAAAAATAGTGTTACGTTATATCTATACCCGAAGGCAGCATGATTGAATATCGGAACATATCTTCGTATCAATCCTTCTTTTTGATATTTTTCTATCTTGTAGCTTACTTGCTCTCTTGAGAGACCTGTCTTTTTGGAGATGGTTGCATATGTATCGCGTACATTATGATATAAGTATGTTAACAGCTTTAAATCGTTTGGACGCAAGTTCATGATTATAGGCGTTGTTTGGCATATATAAAATTAACTATTTATTAAACTATTATGGGATTTTATTTAATAAATAAGCATTTTATATACTAAAGTTATTTATCTATATTCGGATTTAGGTTGTAAAGAGAGATCATGAGAAAAACTATAGATAGCATTATTCAAAAGGAAATACCTAAAGACCTCAAATTACAGTTCAGAGATTTTGCTTATCCGATGTATGGTGCGATGAGATATTTTTATAGATATATTAAAACTGACAGAGAAACAGGCTATCGAGACCCGCATTTCCTATCAAAATCTCTGGGTCTAGCTGTATGGCACGGTTTTTATTTTGCCTCAATAGCAACACCGTTGGCAACCCTTTATTTGTCGAAGTAGAATTATTAAACTAATTTCTTCATAACAGGATTTTATATTCATCCCGGATGACATTCAAGGAATAATCTTTTAAGCTTTCAAGTACTATTCCATATTCCATTATATGCGGTCCTATATTGGCCTTATACTGGCTGTTTCTTTCAGCATAGTTCTTATGTACTTCCTCAGAATTTTGTTCGTCGCTAAACCTTCCTCTATGAATTCTTCTATCAATTTCAATTTCTTTACTGCATTGCATGAAGATGCCAATAGATTTACTTTCGTTCTTATCTAGAAAGACCGTGCCAACCCCTTCAATAATGGTTAAAATTGCATCTCCATAAAGCAACCGGCACTCTTTTGTTTCCATAGCCTTTTTAGGCCAGTGATAATAATTATTGCCTTCTTCAATGTTATATATTATGGCTTTTAAATTTTGTAAAAAATATGACTCTGCTATGGATGTCGTATATCTTCCTGTCTGTTGCCCCGTCTCTGTATCATTCCATGTAATTGTCGCATTGTTCCTTAACTTTGTATCGACGACAAAATCATCCATATCTAAAACATTGACGTGCCCATATCTCGCTGCTGCTTTTGAGATAATCTTGCATAATTCAGTTTTCCCAGAGCCTCCATTCCCTGAAATAAAGAGAAATCTTTTACCAGTAGAAAGAATGTGCTTTACAATCATTTCAGCGACCTTTTCAGGCTCGTAATTTTTAATTTTGTCCATAGCTTTCTCCTTTGTCCTATTCCTTCGAAATCTTCCATAAGAACTTCTTAAGGCTTGATCGCCTTTATCATGAAACTCATTGGCGTCTTAAGTCTATACATCAATTGCGGATACTTTTTTGTAAAAGCGATCGATGGTTTTGGTTCAATAATCCCGGTTATGTGCAATCCTGATTTAGTTATTGATGTTATTATATTTTCTAACGTCCAATGAAAATCTTTGTATATAGTTTCTTTTCCATCAATACGTAGAGAAACGACCTCAATGACTTTGCCGCTTGAAAAATAATTGTATTTTTTATCAGTCCTGATATTTTCAGGCTTGGATGACGGTGCAAAGGGATGTAGATCTGAAATAATCAATATTCCTCCCTTTTTTAATAAATTATATGCTCTAGCAAAAATCCTTTCTAACTTTTCTATCGAGGATATTTCGAGCAGCACATGTTCAAGAAATACTATGTCATAATTATTGAACGCCAAATTATATTTTTTTAGATCAGTAATATCCCCTCTTATGTATTTTATTCTTTTGGAACTATCTTTGTTTCTGGCTAAGATTATCTGTTTCTCAGCTATCTCTATGCCTGTACATATAGCGCCTTTTTTAGATAACATCTCAAGCCAATAACCGTTGCCGCTTCCGAGCTCGAGTACCTTTTTATTTCTGACTTCACCAATTAACTTTAGAAAATATGGTTCACCAATATATTTTTTTCCAAAATTGGGAATCGATGCGCTTTTCGCTTGTTTTTTTGTCCAATCGTGTTTTTTCATAAGCAATTGCCTATTATTCCTTCATAATCTTACTCATATTGATCGCTTTATCTGTAGAACCAAGTTTAATCAGACGAACTCCTTGAGTATTCCGTCCGACGGTCGATATCTGCGCACAGGAAGTTCTAATCAATATCCCTTTCTTGGAGATGAACATCACTTCATCATCATCCATTACAGATAACACTGCGGAGACATTTCCGTTCCTTTCAGAACAAAGGATATTCCTTACGCCTTTGCCGCCTCTATTGATCAATCTATACTCGACAGTGTCTGTCTTCTTTCCATATCCGTTCTCCGTCAATGTCAAGACTTTATGCGTCTCTTCAGCTATGATCATCCCTACGACGTAATCGTTATCCTCTAATTTTATCCCGCGTACACCCTGACTCGATCTTCCAGTACTCCTTACATCTTCTTCGCTGAATCTTGCCGCAATCCCTTTGTGCGTCGCAAGCATGAGATTTTTCGTCCCATCAGTCATGACGACGTTCACAAGCTCGTCCTTCGCGCTTTCATCAAGGCTTATCGCTGCAATCCCTCCTTTTCTAGGATTGGAGAATTCTACAAGATTCGTCTTCTTTATCGTCCCATACTTTGTCGCCATGACGATATAATGCTTATCATCAAACTCTTTCACAGGGATTATAGCATTGACTTTCTCTTCGGCATCGAGTTCAAGCATGTTCACTATGGCTTTGCCCATGGATTGCCTTGATGCATCAGGGATCTTGTATACCTTGAGCCAATACAATTGCCCCTTGTTCGTTATTATCAATAAGTATGAATGTGTCCTTGCGACGAATAGCTTCTCTATATAATCCCCTTCCTTGACATCTGATGCTATGACGCCCTTTCCGCCGCGATTCTGAACCTTATACGTCTCAATCGGAAGTCTTTTTACATATCCTGAATGACTCATCGTTATCACGACAGCCTCATCAGGTATCAGGTCTTCGACTTCGTAATCAAGATCCTCATTGCTGGCATCGATTATCTTTGTCTTTCGCGTATCATTCTTCCCATATGTCTGGACGATGTCTTTCATATCATCCTTGATGATGCCTCGTATACGCGTATCAGAGCCTAGTATGTCCCTCAGGTCGATTATCTGCAGTTTCAACCCTTCATATTCTGTGTTTATCTTTTCCTGCTCAAGCATAGCCAATCTTCGTATCTTCATCTCAAGGATAGCGTTGCTCTGTTCATCGCTCAAGGAGTATCTTTTTATCAATTCCTGTTTCGCATCCTCATCCGCACTCCGGCTATTCTTCAATATCTGTATTATCTCATCGATATTCTTCAGCGCAATCTTGAGTCCCTCGAGTATATGTGCTCTTTCTTCAGCTTTCCTAAGGTCGAATATGCATCTCTTGCGTATGACATCTATCCTGTGCTCTATGTAATGCCTCAGGTAGAGCTTCAATGAAAGGAGTTTCGGCTCATTGTGCACGAGTGCGACGATATTTATCCCGAAACTATCCTCTAGCCTGGAAAGACTGTACAGCAAGTTCTTGACAATCTCAGGATTTGCATCTTTTTTCAATTCCACGACGATCCTTACGCCATCCCTGTCGGATTCATCCCTCAGATCAGATATATCCGTTATCTTCTTGTCCTTGACGAGATTTGCGAGATCCTCCACTAATTGTGATTTATTCACCTGATATGGTATCTCATTTATTATCAACCTCTGCTTGCCCTTCTTTTCCTCTATATTTATGACTGATCGTATCTTTATGGAACCGCGTCCTGTGTTGTACGCGTCGATTATCCCTCTTCGCCCTATTATCTCCGCTCCTGTCGGGAAGTCCGGGCCCTTTACGAGTGTAAGCAATTCTTCAGTCTCTATGTTTGGGTTGTCGACGACAGAAATGACTGCGCTGCACATTTCAGTGATGTTGTGCGGAGGGATATTTGTAGCCATCCCTACAGCTATACCTGAAGAACCATTGACGAATAGGCATGGGAATCTTGACGGGAGCACAAGAGGCTCCTTTAATGTGCCGTCGAAATTCGGGGCGAAATCCACAGTCTCCTTCTCTATATCCTGCAGCATATCATCAGATATCTTTGCAAGCCTCGCCTCTGTATAACGCATCGCTGCAGCAGAATCCCCGTCTACAGAACCGAAATTCCCCTGGCCCTGCACTAGGGGATAACGTAACGAAAATGTCTGTGCCATCCTCACAAGGGAGTCGTATACGGCGACATCGCCGTGCGGATGATACTTACCAAGGACTTCTCCGACGATCCTTGCGCATTTCTTGTAAGGCTTGTTATACGTATTGCTGAGTTCATTCATGGCGTAGAGTATACGCCTATGGACAGGCTTGAGGCCGTCCCTTACGTCAGGAAGTGCCCTTCCGGCTATCACAGACATGGCATAATCCAGATAGGATGTCTTCATCTCATCCTCTATGCTCTGCATGATCATGCGCGGATTTGCATCAGGATTAGTATTGCCTTCCACTATATTCTCTTTAGGATTTTTTATGTTTTTATCGTCGACCATTTTGCGTTTTTTTCTTTTTAGACCATTGAAAGTATGATGAAAAGAATGACCCGTAATTTATAAGTGTTACGGTTTGTTTATCGACGAGAAACGAGGGAGGAAATGGAAAAAAGAAAAAGATTTATCTATCGAATTTACCTTCGTTTGACTTATTGACTTTTTCTATCTGTGTTCTTGTCATCCCGAGTTTTATTGGGAGTAATGGCTGCGTTGTATTTTTTTCCAACTGGCACATCTTTAGATAATATTTTGTTGCTAGTTGTCTTTGTATCCTATCAGGATGTGTTAATTCTGTCGGTAAGGCTGTGAAATCGAGGCACTGGAACAATTCGGGGTTAGTCATTATACTTTCTATCTGAGGCTCATATCCTTTTTTCCAGCCCTCATTGCCCGGAACAAATGCCTTGGATACATGCGGTCGAGGTATTGCGCCATATTTGTCCTGCATTTCCTTAGCAAAATCATATGCCGCCCGTAATGAATCTTCATTATCAACATTTTCATGTCCAAATACCATTAATGCTTCTGGTGTGAATCCATCAGAGTGCGCTAATATTATCGCATCAATGCAGTCTTGTTCGTTTCCTATCGGTTTTCTTGTTTTCTTGTGTACTTCTGCTGTTGCGCCGTCCACTCCAAATCCCACCGTATGAAATCCAGCTTTTTTCAATAGGCCTATTAACTCTCTGTCCTTTCTTGCTTTCAGATACATTTCTACCGTGGATAGTCCTCGTAATTTTATATCTATTTTTGGATTTTCTTTTTTTACTTCAATGACTTTTTTTGCAAATTCTTTTAAAACATCTGGAGTCTGGAACACATCAAGGTTCGACATATACATATTCAGTTCTTTTAATCCATAACGTGCAGCTTTTTTTGTAAGATATCCCAAATCTTTCGTTATGATGTCTAGATCCCTATATTGTTCTGGCTTATTTTTTGCCGCTGCACAGAATGTACAATTAAATCTGCACCCTTGACTGACATATAGACTGAATTCTCTTGAAAGATACTCCTTCATTACTGTGTCTGTTAATTTCTCATATGCCGGAATTAAGGATATTTGCCTGTCCGCTGTTAATGTTTCCTCTATTGATACTATCTCTCTTACATTCTTATCGCTACCAGCGTACGCTTTTTTTCCAAATAGCCTTGAGAATTGTTCTGATGTCAACCCATCAACTACAGTTCCGCCAATCAAGTATTTTGTTTCGGGATTTGTTCTGTTTATTCTTTCGATTATGTTTCTTGCTACAGGTATATATGGCGCTCCTGTAAGTCCTATGCCTACAATATCCGATCCTATTTTTGCTGGCCTGATGTTTTCATCATATATGTTGACATCTACGCTTGCATCGATAAGTTTTGCTGCAACAGTCAAAAGTGCTGTTGGCATATATATTTGTCCGGTGTATTCTTTTCCATCAAATTTTGGAGCGCAGTTATGCCTCGGGTTTATGAGATCGATTTGTGCCATGTTATCACCTTTTTATTTTGTCTCAGAGAGGCTCAGAACGTGCGCTTGGGATAGCTGCGATGCACGCATCTGAGTCCATCACATAAATATTATAATCACTATATAGTGGTACAGTATATATTAATCTTTTGACTATTTTTTAACCGTTTTATGGAAAAACTTATATTTTATAACTGATTATGCCTTATTTATGACCGAAATTAAGCTAGATTTGACTGATCGTAAGATACTTGCAGAACTTGATATTAATTGTAGGACTCCTAATTCTATTATTGCAAAAAAAGTCAACAAATCCAGGGAGGCAGTAAAGTACAGGATTCAGCAGTTGCAGGAAAAAGGAGTAATCACAGGTTTCATAACGTCTCTTAATCCGAACAGGTTAGGTTATTACATGTTTAAAGTATACTTGAAATTAGAGAACATTCCTGATGAAAGAGAAAAGTTTTTTGAAGAGTTAAAACAAAATAAAGATATTTATTGGTACGGGATATCTGATGGCGTATTTGACTGCGTGTTTGTCATACTCTCCAAAAGCATAACAGAATATTATGAAAAGATTAATTTCGTATTATCTAAATGGGAACATCTTATCATCAGCAAGGTTTTAGGAACGATGGTAGATACGCATCAATACAATAAGAAATTTTTCATGGCTACGGATCCAGAATTTGTAGTGTTTGGCGGGGGAGTTGTCGATAATCTTGTCGATGAACTAGATTCGAAAATATTAAACATACTTGCGAACGATGCGAGAATACCTCTTCTAGAATTATCCCGAAAATGCGAGTCCACGATAGATATTGTACGTCATAGAATAGAAAAGCTGGAAGAAAAAAAGATCATATTAAATTATCGTATTGCTGTGGACTTCAATAAATTAGGCTTGGAGTTTTTTAAGGCAATAATCTATTTTAGAAAATTATCGGAAAGAGATGAGATGATGCTTTTTGAGTGGATGAAGAACCATCCGAATTCGTTATATTATATTAGAAGCCTTGCGCCATGGGAGGTAGAGTTTGAATTCGCAGTTCCTAGTTATCAGGAATTTAATAAGATAATCAACGAATTAAGGATACAATTTCATGATGTAATAAGAAACTACGAACATCTGATAATGATCAAAGAAGAATGGCTTCCAGCGTATAGAGAAATGTTGAAAGCAAAAACATAAATTATCTTTTCACATTCTCAACAATCCTGCTCTTCTCGATATTAGGATGGACTTTGAACGTGTATCCGCAGTAGACACATCGCTTGACCTTGCCGACAATGCTTCCTGTCTGAGGGATATAATTCTGCACTTTCTTGCATCTTGGGCATGATACTTTTAGCATCTATTCATCACCTATCTGCTGTAGATATTCAGGCAATACATAATCTTCGAATTCCTTCAAAAATTTCTTTCCGTAAACGATTCTCATAAAACATTCTGCCGTCAGTTTAGCATCTTCGAGCGCATTGTGTTCCTTCCTGTTGTCGCTCATACCGCAGAAGAACAATATGTTATGGAGGCCCATATCACTGTGATCGCCGCTCGTCGGGATGTGCCCGTATATGTCCTTATATTTCAGGCTCGCCATGCTATGAAGATCATATGCACGCCAATGGAAAGGATATCTTACTGAGTGTTTTGATGCCTTCGCCCTAAGGAAAGCAGCATCCACCTGCGGTCCCTGGCATATGAAATTCTTTATCTTCGAGGATTCACACCACCTGAAGAATTTTTCCAGAAGTTCCTTCTGCGATTGCTTGTTCTTGTTCCTTAAGTATTCTTCTGTGACTCCGCATACGAGCATAGCCTCATCATTCGTCTCTTCGTCATCATCGATCCTGCACTCGTCAAGAAAATATTTTTCCGAGTCATCCGTATCTATCGCGCCGATCTGCCATATCCCATCCTTAAGAATATCTGTCCCGCTCATCTCGATATCAACAACAATCATGAAATCATAGAATTTGTCTGATTTAAATATTTAATTCTTCCAGATAGTATATCCTACTTCTTCCCTTCGAGTTTCTTCTCGATCCTTTCTCTGGCCTTCAGAAGGTCTTCCCTAAATTTCTTCTCTAGCTGTTTCTTCGTCAATGTCTTTGGCTTCTGCGGCTGCGCCTCAGCCTTCTGAAACTCATGATGTGAATCTCCTATATCGGTATTTATCACTATATCCTCTTCATCTTTTATCTTGACAGCGCCCGTGTCTGTGATTTCTGGAGGCTGGTCCATGACTGCCTCTAGTGGGACCTGCGGCACCTCTGCTTGTTCGTGCATCGGCCTTGGTATATCTGCTGTATATTCATCTGTCCTTTTCGAAGTGTCAACGATCTTCTGGTTCATCTTCTCGAGGAATTCGTCCTGGGCATTCTTGTCTTCCTGGGTGTAGACTATGCTTTTTGTCTCTATGGTCTCAAGGGTCTTCAATAATTTTTCCTTTGGATCGACTATCTCCTCAGGCTCATCTGCTTCTGCAAGCGTCGTCTGCGTCGGCATCTTCGCTTCATTCATCACACCCTTGAGATTCTTCTGTTCGATATCGAAATAATTATAGAACTTCTCGGTGGTTTTTAGGACGTAACTTCTTCCTTTCTTGTCTTTTGTGATGAATCCGGAATTTTCCAGCTCTTCGATGTGATCATAGCACTTGTTGCCTCTTATCCTTACGACTTCACTCTGATATACGGGGGTCTTCCATGCGATGACAGCAAGCGTCTCCATGACGGATTTTGACAGTTCGGTGTCAGCGACTATCTTTCTTACGAGCGAGAGATATTTTTCACGTACGTTTATCTTCCAACTGTTGCCTTCCTGGAAGACGATCAATGCACCGTCTTTGTCATCATAATCTTTCTTGAGCTCCTCAAGTGCCTTTCTTGTGCTTCTCTTGTCAAGTTCGCATAATTGTGATATTAGTTCATCGTCGACGTATTTTCCGATGGCGAACAGCACCGCTTCGACACGGGATTTGTTCTCAATCGATGGGTCTTCCTTAGAAATTTTTTCTGCAACTGGATTTTTTACAGGCTGCTCCTGTTGTTCTGGTTCTATTCTGGCATGTTCTGACTGTCCTTCAAGTTTTTCCATTATCTTCTCTTTCAGCTGCTCGAGTGATTTTATCTCCGTAGTAGGATCCTTCTCAGGTTCTTTTTCGGCCATCGCTGTCACGATGTCCTCTATAGGATCGTATCTCTTTTCCTTCGGGGCTGCGCGCTCCTTGATTTGCTTCTGCTGTACAGGAGGCTTGATATTTTTTTTAGAAGTATCCCTTACGTTCTCTTTCTTTACAGGAACCCTCTCTTTAGAATCATCCTTCTTCTCTTTCTTAGTTGTTTTTATGGTATTTTTCACCATCTTTGATCAGGCTCTTCTCTTTGATCATCGCATCGACGAATGGTTGCAGATGTTCAGCATCGATACCTATGCGCTCTGAAACTTCCTCTATAGTCTTCGGTTCAGAGATTGCAAGTACGACGCAGTTCCTTATTGCACGGTTCAGGTTCACTTTCAACAGGTCGCTCTCTCCACTCAGGCTCTTGACGACCACACCTATCTCATGCAACTTTGACAATATATCATTGTACCATTCTGTTAATTTTTTATCTGTGATCGAGAAATTCTCCGGCTGCAGTATCTCTACACTTGCAGGATTCAGGTTGAAGCACAGTACGTTGAGTTTTTCAAAATTTGTCACGAGTATCTCCGATTCATAGAATGTACTCCACACTCCTTCATTCTCCTCACATGGCGCCATGTATTCCTTCGTGAATATGTAGTCTGGATCCTCCTTTGCTGTGCGTATGTAATCTTTGAGAGTCTTCTCTACATGTTCTTTTGGATTACCGACCATCTCAAAGATGACCCTGCACAATATAGCTCCCTTCCCGATGTGTTCTTTCAACTCTTTGTCATTCATAAAAGTTCTCCTAACTTTTAAGTCCTAGAAATCTACGATTTCCATGACATAAAAATACACCTTATTCCCAAAAATAATACTTCTGGCACACCTTAAATGAGCCTCGGATATGCTCTAAATGTACTAGAAGATAAACCCTGTCTTTTTTATAAATCTATCGCTTGGACCAGTAGTTGAGGATTTGCCTGATTAATATGTAGTTCTATCCATTCCCTTCCAGAATCAGATCCTTGCGGATTGAACATTATCTCGGTGATGCTTAATCCATACACGCTTCCTGTCGATGCCAGTATCAGTAGCATCATTATTGTCAAGGTTGTCAAACGCATGCAATTTTAGAATACATTGTTTTTTATAAGCCTTTCTTAGAAATTCTCGTAAGGTTTCCGAAGATAGACGAAAGATTTACGGCAAAATGTTATTGTGTGAATGTTTTTTCGCAGTGATATATTCTTTCAGGTCAAAACATATCCCCTTGTCGAAATCTTCAGGGAACACATATACCTTGCCATTTTGTACGTCATGTGCTATACTTAGATATTCGACAATCCCTTCGATTTTGGATTTTATAGGGATATGAACTATCTTTTCTCCAGTCATGCCTATCCCTGTGAGAGCGGTATTTATGCATTCAGTTGACCACTCATTAAAATCTGTATGATATATGTGGACAGCGAAAACTTTTTTCAGATCCTGAAATATTTTGGCAGGATCGCTAATTGCTGTATCGATATGTTTTGATCTTCCTGTCAGAAAATAATATGGGTCGCTTGAATGATGGTTATGCGCATGAGCGCCTTTACGGAACTTTTCATCCTGAAAGACCACTCCCTGACACGAAGAATAATTCTCTGATACTATCAGTCTCTTTGATGCCGCGAACTCCATAGCATTCACGTATCGGGGTCTTTGTGCTTTTAATTCTTCAAGAACCTTGTGCTCCACAAGGCTTAGCGGAAGTTCCGCATCAGTGATGTGATTTACTAAAGTGATCATGGATCCGTTATAAAGCCAGAATTTAAAAATTTTCCCATGAGTTATCACTTAGAAGTGTATATGTTCTGATTATCGTTTCGTTTTCTAAATGAAGATTCCCGGCAATATAGTTTTGCACCTGGCACATCTATTCTTATTCTTGCCATCCATCCCAGTCATATGTATATCGTTGCGTTCTCTTTCGATCAGTATCTTGCCGCATTTCTTGCAGTAAGTATTGCCAAGAGATCCGAGATTTCCCATATAGACATATCTTAAACCTGTCTTTAGTGCGATGTTTTTTGCATCCTCGATGACCTTTGGAGACGTCGGCTTGATGTCAGCAGCATCATGGTATGGATAGAATCTTGAAAAATGCAGTGGCACATCCGGGCCGACGTTGTCCTTTATCCACTCGCATAATTTTCTTATATCTTTAGCGTCATCATTCAATCCAGGGATAAGAAGATTAGTCAATTCAATCCATATCCCTTCCTTGTGCAGTGTCTTGACCGTCTCAAGTACTGGCGCGAGCTTGGTCCGTGAATATTCCTTGTAAAATTTTTCAGTGATGCCTTTGATGTCTATGTTTGCGGCATCGATATACTTACACAACTCCTTGAGAGGCTCAGGATTGATGTATCCGTTGCTGACGATAACATTCTTTATCCCGCATTTTTTTGCAAGCCTTGCAATGTCTATCATATATTCAAAGAATATCGTAGGCTCATTGTATGTGTACGCGATCATCCTGATGCCATTCTTCAATGCCATGTCGACGATGTCTTGTGGCGAATAATATCTCAGATCATCAATGTCCGTATCTTTTGATGCATCCTTTCGCGTTATGTCGAAATTCTGGCAACCTTTGCAGAAGAGATTGCATCCGTAAGTCCCAAAGGAGAGTATGCCACGGCCAGGATGATAATGATACAATGGTTTCTTCTCTATAGGGTCTATGTTCAGGCTGCACGGATATCCATAGACTACGCTGTAGAGACTCCCATCGATATTGATGCGGGCCTTGCACAGGCCCGTCTTTTCATTCCCTATCACGCAATTGTTCGGGCACAGCCTGCATTGTATCCTCTTCTTTTCAATGGTATCATAATATTTTGTTATGCGATGCATCTTACTGATTTTGTTTTGTTTGCTACGTTGCCCGATCATGGTCTCGTGATGCTGTCCTGGTATTAATTTTTTGCGTATTATTCTCGATAAAATATTTTCACCATTATGTAATAATGAGAAAACTTTTAATAGTGTTTTAAAATATACTCGTATAGGATTGAAAAAGGGGTGTTTAATGGGTTTATTCGGCTTTTTGAAGAAAAAGGATAGCGGTCAGCCTATCATGCCTTCTTTTGGTGATCCTAATTCGGTTACGGATCTACCTCCTATCTATGGTGCTGATTTGACATTGCCTCCTATCTATGGTGCAGATACGAACCTGCCGCCACTTGATGCAGGTATATCAATAGATCCTTTACAAAGAAGTATCCAGACTATCCCTTCATCTGCCCCAGCGACGGACGAGTCACAATCTATATCGTTCAACATCCCAACACTTGATTTCAGCCTGCCTCCATCCGATGATGCTCCAGCGAGTCTTCCTGTGCAGGCCGTCAAACAAGATTATGTGGATGTAGACGATTTAGAGAAGTTATTCCCTTCAGACGGTTGGAAGGAACCTGATTTCACAGATTACAATCCTTATCCTTCAGAAAAGATTGAAGAGCCGAAGCCAGAGGATTTCTCTCTTGCAGAAAAGTCTGACCTGCCTTCATTTGGTGATGATGAGAATCCTGCTGAGGAGCCGCACCCAGCGGTAAAGAGATCAGGCCCGAGACCTGTAGATGTATTCATACGCGGCAGGGCGTACAACAGGGTATTCATAGAGTTAGAAGAGACAAGCAGGGCATTGCAGCAAAGGGACGCAAAATTCAACACTTATGAAGATCTTGTAAAGCGCGAAGAGCCTCTCGCGTTGATGGCAAAAGAGGACACTGAATATATATACAAGAAACTTAATCAGATCGATAAAAAGATATTTGCATCATAAAAGGTGATATTATGGATAAGAACGTACCAGTTTTTGTGAAGATTAATGACTATAAAGAGGTCTTGGACATAGTCGATGTGCTTAAGCAGAAGCTCAAGGAGACGTCGCAGACTCTCGAGCATATAAAAGAGATAAAGGCCGAGGAAGACCATGAATTGCAGGAATGGGAGAAGAATATCACGGAGATATCGAGAAGGATAGCATTCATAGATTCAGCATTCTTTGAAAATGAGTAAGAAGATACAACATAAGAAGACAGAAGAGCGCACGGATGATGAGGCGTACTTCATATACTTGAAGAACCCTCTCGAATACCGAAGGCAACTTCTTGAAAGCTCAAGAAAGAGCATACACTGCCTGAAAAGTTATCAGAGGATCATACTGCTCAGGCAGAGAAAGATTGAGGAGCTCCAGAAATTGAAGGCATCGATAAAAGAATTGCTGTATCTAGACAGGAAACTTAGTGAGAGGCTCCCGAAATATGACAGTAAGTTCTTAGAGGGGCCTAAGGATGAGAAGGCAAAGCGCCCGAAAGTTCAGCCGATACATATAAGAAAGCCGATTGCATCGACGCCTCATAATGAGAAGAGTGAACTTGACAGGCTCGAAGATTCGCTTTCTAAGATAGAGAACAAATTAAGGGAATTGCATTAGAGAATTTTTATTTCTTAATTTTCAAATAATTTTATAAAACCATAACACTTGATGATTCTATGCAGGAAAAGGATTTGATTCTGGAGAAGGAAAAGGATCGCACATTCTACGACTGTGCAATATCCAATGAAAATAAACAAGCTATTATCGCTTTGGTCGGGCTATGCCCGGGATATACACAACTTAACTATGCTATCGAGCATCAGCATTCGGGGTTTGATGTTGCAAGAAGGGAAGCGAGTTTTAAGGGCTGCTCGAAGAACATCGCAAGGATGCTGCGAAAAATCGGCGTAGACAAAAAACTTAAGATAGTCATCCCTGATGATTATGATTTCAATGCCAGCACATATTTTTTTACGACGTCGCTTGTCAAATATCCTGGTCTTCGCAGTGGCAAAGGGAGATCCGATGACTTCAATCCGCTCGATTACGAATTCGCCAAAAAATGCATCAGGAAAATATTCCTGAAAGAGATGGTAGATAGCAGACTCAATGAAGTCGTCATATTCGGGAAAAAAGCTGAGGCAGCGATAAAAGAATATGTCGTAGACGGAAGGTCTATCGAGCGGATAATGATTGATGCAGGCAAAAAGATGATCTATCTCCCGCATCCTTCAGGAAGCAACAATGGAGGGGTTGCAAAATTTCTCAGGAGTTAATTTTATAAACCATCAGATAGTCCTAAGAGTAGGCCGCGGGGATTCCAGAGTGGCCAAATGGGATAGACTCAAGTGGAAGATAGCGTAAGCTTATCCGTCAATCACATTGATTGATGAGACATCTATTGGCTTAGTGCCTTCGAGGGTTCGAATCCTTCTCCCCGCACTTTTTATTCTTTAAAAGAAAAAAAATCTGCATCGTCTCATTTCTCAAAAGCTATCGTTTCAGGTATTGTGCCTTTTATGGCCAATTTTCCTTCCACAATCTTTGCGCTTTCGACCTTCATTCCTGCGCTTGTCATCCTGTCTTCGATGAATCCTGCGATGAAATCCTTATTGTTGTCAGTCCAGTTTTTCGGAACCTCTAATGGGCCGACCTTAAGCTGCGTCACTCCTCCCTCTAACTTACCGTTATTTATCTCATAATCGCCTTTGTAATCAAAAGAAGGATTTACCGGGACGAGATCCGCCTTGTCTGCGATCATACTCTTGTATCTATCAGGCATATTTGTCGCTTCGCTATATGCTTTGAATCTGCTTGCTATGATCTTTCCCGTCATCTCAATGGAGCCGTCAGAATTTATCTTCACCTGAACATCCGATACGGGATAATTCTTCCATTGGCTCGACGGTTGGTTCAATAATGCCGACAGTTCGGATTCTGTGATCTGCTGATCTATGGCTTTTTGCCCTGAGAGCTTGAGTGATGAAGCAGGATCGTCTGATGATGGCAGGCTCGCGTAGTTTATGCCGAGCTTGGTATTTACACTGTCAAGATCCGCCTTTGTATATTTTACGCCAAGATTTTTTGGCATCGTCATGGCAAAGACTATCCCGCCTATGACAAGTACAATCACGCCTAGTACAATCAACAATATGATGACACCTTTCTTCATAGTAAACCACCCTAGTATGCGAGGGTAATTATGATTTAAAAATGTTCTTAAATATATAGGTGTGAATCATCAAATGATATATTCTCGTCCTATAGGAGTTCTTCCATAACCTTTAATAATCCCTGCCGCCTGAGGTTTTCATGGTCGATAAATCAATGCCAGTGCTGTTCATCGGGCATGGCTCTCCGATGAATGCTATCGAGGATAATGAATTCACACGCACGTGGAAGAAGATTGCGAAATCAATTCCAAAACCGAAATGTATCCTATGTATATCCGCGCATTGGCTAAATGATAAGACAGCTGTGCTCTCTACAGATGATCCTAGATTGATTTATGATTTCTATGGTTTTCCGGAAAAGTTGTATACGGTGAAGTATCCTGCCTCTGGCTCGACAAAGTATGCAAAAGTCGTAAAAGATTGCATAAAGACTGTCGATGTGAAACTGAACGATTCGTGGGGCATAGATCATGGCACATGGTCCGTACTTGTCAACATGTATCCGAAGGCGGACATCCCTGTCCTTCAGTTGAGCATCGATCCGGATATGCCTCTTGAAAATCATGTCAGGATAGGGCGGGAACTTGCAGCATTACGCAAGCAAGAGGTCTTGATCATCGGCAGCGGCAACATCGTCCATAATCTTGGCTTGATGCGTATCGGCGCGGAACCCTTTCCTTGGGCTGA
>Ga0182011_10000777_pt1 | contig 27812 bp, 24 predicted proteins | sample 711E1DmetaG_FD_120481 | JGI IMG/M metagenome (GOLD analysis project Ga0182011, IMG submission 120481) | Permafrost microbial communities from Stordalen Mire, Sweden - 711E1D metaG | ecosystem: Environmental > Terrestrial > Soil > Wetlands > Permafrost | place: Sweden: Stordalen | collected...
AGAATATTGCGTTCCACAGGAACTAATGGGGTATACCTGTGTAACATACAACTGATCCTAACTAGATTACGGACAACTACCAGAAGAACCAAGCAGGAATTCTCAATACCAATAACAGGCAATATCTCTTCTGTTATGAGTCATAATCATATCAGACTATTTGAAATCACTGGTGCTGTTATTACGGTTTCTACGACCCGGACCATTGACACTGATACCAGCGGAAAAACCATTACCTGTCTTCTTAAAGAGAAATCTATTCCTGTCCGGTATTACACAATCGTACCGGATCGTATCGATGCGATCCGGAACGAACTTTTTATTGCTATAAAAAAAGCCAACTGCATCATTATCACAGGGGGTACTGGTTTGACTCACGATGACTGTACCATTGAGGCAGTTTCCCCTCTCTTTGAGAAGAAGATTGAAGGGTTCGGAGAATTCTTCCGGATGAAGAGTATTCAGCAGATCGGCACGACATCGATGCTTTCCCGTGCAGTTGCCGGGATTATTGATAAAAAAGCCGTCTTCTGTATCCCGGGATCAACACCTGCGGTAACCCTGGCAACGACAGATCTGATTCTTCCGGAAATCGCACATATCATCAGTCACGCGAATCTTTAGGCTGCAGGATCTATGAATTTTTTCATCTGAAAAAAACTAATAAGATATCCTGATAATTATCGCAGGACCTGTAGCAGCGCTACCCGCTCAAGTACCAGATCGACAATCCGCTCACTCCCACCGGCAGCTGTAATTTCCTCGGGGGAAATTGCAAATGTCTCCATCAGTTGTCTCTCCTTCGGGGGATCGATGGTGTCCCAGTTCTCCCGAACGAAGCGGAATAATGGTTCAAGTGCCGTCCAGACCCCCTCCCGCGCTGGGAAACAACAGATATATACCCGGTTCTCACCCTCATGGATTCCAAACGAAGCTGCAATATTGCACTGCCGTGAGCCGGCCGCGAACAGGAGAGCCTCCATCTCGAGAGTGTTTGAGATTGTTACACCCTCTTCAAATGCCCGTACGGCTCTCGCAACTGCAGTTGCTGCATGGATTCTCCCGGCAATCATATCTACGTTGAAACAGATGATACGGGTGTTATGCTCCGCTGCAACTACACGGAGATCCTGAAGAAAGGCGGCAGGGTTACGAACCGAGCACCGAGCAGGCCGTATATCACTGGCGGCTGAAAGAGGGTACATACAATCACCGGAAATAAATGAGTGTTGATTGGCCATCCTTATCTTTCTCATCTGAAGACGGGCGCTCCCCTTTTATATCCTGCACGGTCTTTCCTGGATCAGCCTTTTTTTTGCCCACAAGCTGAGAAAAGATCTGTTCGGCAATTCCGCGGCCAATGATTCTTGTTATTGTTTCGATTCCCTCTGTAAGTACAGCATCCGGGGAGGTAATGTTGTTGTTGAAAAGCCGGCGTGCCCTGATCCGTCCGATACCCCGCAGTCTGACCAGCGGCAGGAGCTCGCGGCGTATGCCGTTCTTCATGCAGATCTCGTACTCCCGGATCTGTATATGGAATGCAGGTGCAAACATACGGGAGAGCTCGGTGGTTGCATGCAAGAGCCAGTTGACGCTTTCGACCATCCCGTACACGTCTCCGGGACCTACTGCATAGCGCTCACAGATCCTGACATCGGGAAGTTCATCGGTCCAGTCTGTAAGAAGCATTGCGGTCTTGATCGCTCGGAAATATTCCTCGTCCTCATCGGGCGGCATAGGAAGCCAGAGCTCTTCCTCATGCTCCCCGATCATCCGCTCCAGCTGCGGCCGGTCTGAATTCCGAACATAGAGACGAGGCATATCGGGCGTGCTGCAGATGAGCTGGAGGAGGCCGATATCGGCATAGTCTGTTCTTTCCCTCAGCGTGGAAACGATCTTGGCTGCACTCCGGGGATCGATATAGAGCCGGGATACCAGCGCGCCGAACTCGGTTGCCCCGAGATGTTCGCCGATCTCCAGCACCATCTCTGCATCAACGAGAAACTTCAGCGCGGAATCCACCGCCCGCTGCATCAGACGGCCCTGTCGATTTTCATGGACGTAAAAACTCCGGTTCATGAATTCCGTCAGTTCGTGGCGGGTGCCTGCAAACCCTGAGGCGATGAGGGAGAGGGCATGGGTATACAAGGCTGTGGGTTCGGCGATCTTGGAATGAACCTCTTCAGCGGGGGCCTCAATATAGCACTCGAACAGCTCTTCTACCTGTCCTGCATCCTTGGCAATAAGTACTGCCTCGCCATAGGGATCGAGCCGGGGCCGCCCTGCCCGGCCTGCCATCTGGTGGTAATCGCTTACCGGGATCGGCTGCATCCCCTCACCGGCAGAAAACCGGAGGTAATCGCGGATGATAACCCGCCGGGCGGGGAGGTTCAGTCCCGCTGCAAGGGTCGGTGTGGACGAGATGCACTTGATTAGCCCTTTCCGGAACCCGTCTTCGACGATCCGCCGTTCCTCGCGGCTCAGGCCGGCATGGTGGAAGGCAGAGCCTCTGCCAATACACAGGGCAAGACTCTTTGCCATCTCCGTTTCAGCGGTGGCAGCGAGCTTTTCCGCGCAATCTTTCAGGTCCGGTTCATCGCTCTTAATCGCCCCGGCAGCCCGTTTTGCAAATGCCTCAGCGTTCCGTCGCGAGGAGACAAAGACCAAACACTGCCCCCCCTCAGCAATGGTATCCAAGCAGAGGTTGAGATCCTCGTAGTTCTTCGATACCTGTTTGATAGGGCGGTCCCCCTCGCGGAAATGGATCCGGTCGTTCCAGAACACACCCTGCCGGAGATCGACTGGCCGCCAAGTGCTGGTGACGAGATCTGCCTCAAGCCAACCGGCAAGCAGCTGGGGGTTGCCGATGGTTGCCGAGAGGCCAATCACCTGCATGTCTGGATTCTGGTACCGCAGCTTGGCGATCACCATCTCAAGGGTGGGCCCACGGTTCTCTGAGTCTATGAGGTGGATCTCATCGACAACGAGGAGGGTGATATCCTGGATCCAGCGGGCACGGTTCCGTAAGAGGGAGTCGACCTTCTCGCTTGTGGCAACAATAACGTCATTTCTTCCCAGCGAGTCATCCCGGCGATCGAAATCCCCGGTAGCGATCCCAATCCGGATACCCTTGTTGGCGAATTCATCGGATTTCTCGCTGGCAAGCGCCTTGAGCGGGACGATATAGAGGCACTTTCCTTTTTTTGCAATGTGGGTATGCATTGCCATTTCTGCGATCAGGGTTTTACCGCTTGCTGTAGGGATGGATATGAGCAGGTTTCTACCTTCCAGCATCCCCGTCTGTAGGCATTCTGCCTGCGGGGGATAGAGCTCCACGATGCCGCTTGCGAGGTAATGCTGTTTGAGATTTTCCGGAATCGGGAGCGCGGAAATTAACATGGCAAAAACCTTCCAATGACCCCTTTAATTCCACTGAAATTCGCTGGCATTATGGCTCTTTTTGGTAATACTAACCATAAAACGGAATTACCCTCCACGGGAAATAACGGGAAACACATAAATATAAATTGATGTTTTTATTGTAAACCTTAGTAATAATAACTGATCATGTCCTGTTTTGACTCTTTCTTCTTCTTGTCAAGGAAGGCAAAGACATTTTCATGAGGAACACCCTCGATCAGCATATCGATTGCCGCCCGTGCCGTCTTCATTTGCTCCGGATACCCAATGAGTGCTATCGTCTTGCCAAAAACGGAGATCTCGACATCGGTCATGTCTTCAATCTGTTCCCGGGCCCGACCATCCTTCCCGATAATCCTGCCCCGGAGACGATCCAGTTGCCGGGGACCTTCCGCCATTGCCGAGAGGTCGATAACATCGAGAAGCAGGTCCTCGTCTTCGATCATCTCGAAGGCGCGCTCCGGGGAGAAGCCCCGGTTAATGGCATTGATGATCTCGACCGCACGGAGAAGCGGTATTGTATTCTCGTCCGCGGCCTCAACTTTGACTAGTCCCTCCTTGCTGTCAACGGTGATTGTCGTGTGTGTTTTTGTCTCGAGTTCTTTTTTGGTTGCACCAGCCTTTCCTATCAGTACACCAACCCTGCTTCCAGCAATCTTGACTTCCTGCATCATATCTGTATTCACCTCGTATTTCTGATAGAGCGGGCCCAGTTACTCCGCCCCTCTATATTTTTCACTAACCCGATAAACGAGTATCATGGTTCAGCCTCATTGCGTCCTGTTATGGCATTGAAAAGTTCAACATCCGTACTGACATCACAGCGGTTTTTGAAGAACCGGTTGACGTTCCTGATATCCCTCATCAGGAACGGGAGGGCCCGGGGGTGATCGCGGGTAACTGACTGGCCCATATCTATGAGGTATGGTTTGTCTCCGTACAATATATTGAACTCGCTCAGATCTGCATGCACAAGCTCTGCCTTGTTATACAATGTATCAATGATCTCCGTGATCTGGGCATAGGTTTCTTTAGGGTCCTTCAGTTCAACATTGCGGAGCTGAGGATAGGGGATCTCCCGCTTACCTATAAACGACATGACGAGAATATTCCGGTTCCAGACCAGCGGTTCGGGAACAGCAATCCCAGCATCCATTGCGCGGACAAGATTTGAGAACTCTTTTTTTGTCCATGCGAAGATGAGCTCCTTTTTTGCTTTCTTGACGTGCGAGAACCGGCGGTCACCGGTGATATAAGAGCTCATAGTAGTGAAATTTGCCGTCTGGATCCGGTAGATCTTAATCGCAATTGCGGTACCATCACGCTCCCCATAAAAAACATTTGCCTCTTTTCCGGTACTGATGGATCCTCCTATAATGGAGAGCCATTTCTTGTGCACGAGCTTGTAGAGTGCGAGGAGCGTAATCTCATCAAAAACATCCTCTCGTACCTTGAACTGATCCGCATCCTTGATCCGGATACCCATCTCCTCAAGGCGCTGATCGAACTGATCCTGTTTTTTGTCGATATCTCTTCCGAAACTCACAAACAGGTCACCATCTTACACCCCGCCGCTCACCGGACATAGTCTCGGACCGGAGCAAGGATTTCGATGAGCGATTCACCGCATGTTTTCTTGAGATCCATCGGATGAACCTCGCCTTTGCCGTATGCGGCCGCAAGATCAGTATAGGATACGAAGATCCGATCACCACCAAACTTCTCCGGACGTTTGATGGTTATTTCGGGAAGGCGGGGAAATATGTGGTGCTGGAAGATCTGGAGGATGGGGTTCTCTGCAATCTCCGGCGGGCAGAACGCTTTCTGGCACTTCTTTTTGATCTCGTCCTCACTATCAGCAACCGAGATGTAGTTTCCCTGCGACGAGGACATCTTCTTACCGTCAAGCCCGTTAAGGATCGGCGTATGGATACAGACCGGTGCCTTATACCCGAAGTTGACAAGGTGTTCCCGGGCAAGCATATGGATCTTCCGCTGGTCAATACCACCGACCGCGGCATTCGCTTTTAAGAGAGCAATATCCGCCATCTGCATGATCGGGTAGATCATCTGGGAAACGGTCGGGTGGTCCATCTGCCGCCCCACCTCATCCATACTCCGTGTTGCCCGGTTCAGTGTAATCTCCTGAGAAAGCCGGAGTACCAGCAGCTCATAGTCCCGGTTGAGCTGGACGTCCGATCCAAGAACATAGTTTACATTCTTTAATCCGAGCCCCTCAAAACAGCATTTATTGTAATCGGCAAGTTCCCGGACTTTTTCCATGGTTCCTTTCCGGTTCAGGAAGGCATGGAGATCGGCAAGCAGCACAGTGACTTCAAAACCCGCCGCCTGGAGGTCAACCAGTTTGTTTATCGTGACGAGGTGGCCGAGATGGATCTCTCCGCTGGGTTCATAACCGGCGTAGACTCGTTTTGTTGGCTGTAAAAGAAGCGCCCGGAGGTCTTCGTCTGTGACTACTTCGACAGTGTTCCGGGTAACACGTTCGTATGTGTCCATCAAAAATAATGGGCGATGATGGGTGTTAATGGTTATTCTGGATTGTTATGAAATGGAGGGCAGCGTTTGTGGCAGCAATGGATTTTGCTGCGTCCTTTTCGCCGCCCATCATGGCACGGATCGCATCAACGTTCTCGACGACGACATCAGCTTCTTGGTGGATGGCCTGGAAGAAGCAGAGCTCGTTTGAGTTTGCATAGATCGACTCCTCGAAGATACAGTTCTCCCACAGATCGGATCTCTGTCTGCCGAGATCCATGGCAAACTCCTTGAGCTCAGCGGTGCTCTTGATAGCGGCACTCTTCTTAATGAGCCCGAGCCTGGGGTGCTTGTTGATGAGCTCGATGACCCGTTCTTTACTAACCGGTTTCTTGGTGGTCATCTGGATCGCGTGCATGTGCATCATCGTTGTCGGAACAATCATTGCCATTGTGGTTATGGAGATGTGCGGGAGGACGGAAAGGACATCAGGACCATGGTGGCTCGGTACCGTGACAGGATCGAGAACAATTGCATCGATCGGGCCCTTCTTGATCTCGCCAGGGTCAGATCCCCGGCGGACCATGATGGCGTGAACATGGGTTACACCGAATTCCTTGTCCATCTCATTGATGATCCGGCAGAGTCCCGTGGTATTACAGGATACCACCCGGACAAACTGTCTCCCGATAGCGTCCTTGTAATTGCAGGACGAGTTGAACGAGAACCCGGCCACCTCATGCTCTTCTCCACCCTGCCAGAGCGCTTTCTTTCCCAGTTTTTCATAGAGGGGCTTGTTGGTCGCTCCGACATTGCCCGGCGTTCCATCTACGATGATATCTGCTGCCTTGCACATGTCCTCAATACTACCGGCAACCTTAAGACCGGCCTTCTCAAATGCAGCTTTCTTGGAAATATCAGCGATATAGAGCGGGTACCCGCGCTGCTTAGCAACGAATGCTTCAGCATTGGGGCGCGTCTTGGAAACCCCGATCACCTTCATGTCCTTCTGAGCAGCCACTGCATCGGCTACGCGTTTGCCGATAGTCCCGTACCCGTTAATGGCAACCTTGATCATACAATCGTACATTGCGCCGGAATGGAAAAAACTATGCGGTTCATTATTCATGATGCAAACTACTGACAGACTTGCGGCAGCTAGTCTGAAGGTAACCTTATATCTGCTATTTTGACAGTGATTCATGAATGATGATTAAGGAATGTGATACAATAACCGCATTCTTCTGGTATGGTCACGGGTTACACATAGAATTCCTGGATTTTGATGACTTCCGAACTGTCCTTTGCATCAGCATAGAGCTCAAGGGGCTCACGATTGACTTCAAGGAACTTGATACCCCAGCTGACCTTCGACAGAAGTGCATGGGCACGCTCCTTCTCCCCCAGAATATATAATGTCGCTGCCAGCGCTTCGATCGAAGAGAGCTTGCAGGGTTTGCCGAAGTTGACCGGGTTTGCCGCCATTAAAAAAGGAAGTGCCCGGTGGATACGCCAAGATCTTACCGCTCCGGTATCCAGCACCTCCCACGAACAGTCCAGAACCGTTATGGACTTGACGTACCGGTCAGCGGGCGATAGTGCCTGTTCCGCGGTAGGATCCAGCAGCAGGGTATTTCGCGGGATCCGGGTAATTTTAGTAAAAATTGTTAAAAATCCTGCCTTTTCAAGCTTCTTGACTGTGCATTTCCGGGGATCACAACTGTTGTCCCGGTATGCGTACAGGGATATCATTGATCATCTGTGCGTGCACACACTGTAAATAATGTATGTGCTCTGCAGTCCCTGCATTCTGCAACCCGTCCTCCGCGCTAAAGGTATCACGAAACCATCAGATCTCGAGCTTTTCACACATGCGGTTGAACGTTGTACCAAATTCGGGATTGAGATCGTACCCCTTCCCTGTCCCGAGAGCCAGTACCTGGGACCGAACCGGAAACCCGGGACGTATCTCGAACGACTCAATACACCGGAATTCTCAAACCTCATGGACAAGCTTGAACGGGAGGTAACAGATATCATCCGTGAGCGCGGCCCCCCCCTGTGTATGATCGGTGTCAACTCATCACCGACCTGCGGGGTAACTAGCACCTATTACGGTGACGAGGAGGACAAACCTCCGAAACGGGCGGGCAGGGGTGTATTTATCACAAGATTTCCCTCCCTTCCCGCAGTGGATGTTGCAGTATTTGCCCGGTACCGGGTTTATCTTGCAGCCCCCCTTTTTTCTGAAGCAGAACGTCTTTTTAATACATCGGTTGCCCGGCTCCTAAGAACCGGTCTGTTTGACGTTTACCTACCACAGGAGGCCGGTGACGACTCTGAAATAAGGGACATCCGGGAACAGGAACGGATCTTTTCATTCAATAAAACAGCACTAGAGAATTCTGACTTCGTTGTTGCCGTTATTGATGGGGCGGATGCAGATTCCGGGACTTCGTGGGAGATGGGGTATGCCTTCGCACAGAAAAAACCGATCATTGCCCTGCGGACTGATTTCCGCAGGATCGGGCGCCATGAACATGTAAACCTGATGCTCGAACATTCTGCAAAGGTCGTTGGCAGTACAGAAGAACTTCTTGCAGTACTTCAGTCCCCGCGTTTTTGCCGCAATTAAACAGTTTTCATTTTGAGATCAGATCTATCGGATTATAAGAAAAGCAACAATCTATATGAGAATATTTACGAAATAGTAAATGATTGAGATGGGAAAGAAACGTGAGGATCGGGGAAAGGAAAAAAAAACGCAGGCTGAAGCCGATTGTGAGTGTAATCTCGATGGAGTTTATACCAACCCGGTTCGATCGCTTCGTGACCTCACAATTGGAAATATAAAGGAGGCGATTTCCCGCAGCCGGTACCTGCAACTTCTCTTCTTCCTGACTCTGATCGGTGCCATCCTGCGATTTTACAATCTTGGATATAATTCGCTCTGGCTGGATGAAGCAACGACATATAATATTGCATTAAAATCGATTCCTAACATCTGGCAGGTCACAATAGCGGGAGAATTCAATCCTCCGCTGTTTTACTGGATTGAGCACATCATGCTGATCTTCGGGAATTCCGAAGTGGTTCTCCGGTTTATACCCGCCCTTCTCGGTGTTCTGACGATCCCCCTTTTCTATCTTATCGGAAAGGAATTTATTGACAGGAATGTAGGAATTATTGCGGCAGCCATCTGCACATTCTCGCCATTCCTCCTGTATTATTCTCAGGAAGCCAGGGCCTATTCCTTAGCACTCTTCTTTGTTGCATCTGCCATGGTCTTCTTTCTCAAAGCCATGAAAACCAATAAGGTTATACACTGGCTGTTTTTCGGCCTCCTGTCTGCCCTTGCCCTCTGGTCCCATTTTTATGCAATGGTAGTGATCGGTGCTCTTGTCCTGTACGCTCTAGGAATCAAGATCCCCGAGTATAGGAAGGATCTCAGGGCGCTCACCCCACTCGTTGCTGCGGGTGCGGTATTTACAGTCATATGCCTGCCGCTGATCTTCGTCTCATTTCAGCTTTTCACCAAAAGGACATCCGGGGGGCCATCATTCGGTATACAGGGTGCTGATGTGATCATCGAAACCTACAGGCAGTTGTCGGGATTTTCCATGATAGTGATGTACCTGTTCCTGATCTTCTTTATTATCGGAATCCTCCAGGCATTCCTCATAGACAGGAATAAGGGCATCTTTCTTGTGACCCTCACTATCCTGCCCTTTGCCATCAGCTGGTTCCTTTCTTACCAAATCCCGATGGTCCCCCGGTATCTCATTATCCTTACCCCGGTTTATTTTGTCGGGATTGCCTTATCTTACAAACCGGCATTCAGGCTGGTCAGCAACCGCTGGGTTGTTTATGGATTTATGACACTGCTGATCCTCCTGAGTATCACCACCCCATTTTTTATGAGTTATTACTCTTCTTATACCAAAGAGGACTGGAGAGGTTTCTCCTCGCAGGTTGGTCAAGTAGCCCAGCCGGGGGATTTCATCGTCCTTGTTCCCGGGTATATGACGCAACCGTTCGATTATTACTACACCAATGCAACGAAGGGGACATTCGAGTACGGGGCCTCAAGTGCAGAGCAGCTGGCGGCCATTTCTGCCTTGAAAGCCAATAATACGATATACTATGTCGTAACCGGGGATATTAGCTCTGCCGATACATCTGGTGGATCTGTCACGTGGCTCCAGGGACATGCAAAAGGCGCTGAAGCGACTTCAGGAATCTACCTGTTTAAGTATTCCTGAACTGGGTACTTCTGGATCACTATGTATGACCTGACCGTTCTCATTCCAACTTTCAACGAGGAGGCAAATATCCGCAATATCGTGATGGCAGTGGATGCGGTCTTCCATGAGCACTCTCTCCATGGCCAGATTCTTGTTGTTGACGACAATTCATCCGATGCAACCATCAGCATCGTTCACGAGCTGATGATGTCAAAAGAGAATGTGGAGATCCTCATCCGCGAAAAAGATCACGGTCTCTCCCAGTCTGTTGCCGATGGATTTTCACACGCCCTATCTGATGTTTTTATTGTCATCGATGCAGACTTTTCTCACCCCCCCGTGCTGATCCCCCGTATGTATGAGGAGATCCGAAAGGGAAACGACATTATTATCGGCAGTCGGTATATGGAAGGGGGCGGGATTAAGAAATGGCCCCTGAAACGAAGGATCATCTCAATCGGTGCAACATTTCTCGGGCGGCTCCTCTTCCCGGATATCACGGACCCGGTAAGCGGCTTTTTTGCTGTTAAAAAAGAGGTCGTGGATAAGGCTCCGCTGAAACCCCGGGGATACAAGATCCTGCTCGAAGTACTCGGTAAGGGAATATGGGAAAATGCCAAAGAGATTCCGTTCGAGTTCGTGGACCGCGAGATCGGGTCGAGCAAGCTGAAAACCGGAACCATTATCGATTATGCCCGGCAGGTGGCTGACATCACTCTGTACTCGTTTTCCCATCATAACAGTGCTGCATGGCGGGAATGGAAGCGGGTATTCAAGTTCGGAATCGTGGGGATTTCCGGAATTGTGATCAATCTTGGGATTCTTTTTCTGCTTGTCGAATTTTTCACCATGAACAAAGATCTGGCCAGTCCCATTGCAATTGAAATCTCTATCCTGAGCAATTTCATCTTAAATGATCTCTGGACATTCGGGTCCATTGAGAATAAGAAAGTAGCCGGCAGGTGGCATCGCCTTGTTGCATTCAATATTGTTTCTGTCGGAGGTGCAGCGATCAATTATGGTATCTTCCTGATGTTGACCACGTGGTTTGCGGTCTACTATCTGGCAGCCCAGCTTATCGGAATTGTGATAGCATTTGTCTGGAATTTCCTTGTGAACCGGCGAGTAACATGGAAGCGGACTCAATGATGATGCTGTACCTGCGAATGTCTCATTTGAAAATTTTTCCAGAACATTAAAGTCGTTAAATTGAGTATATACTCCAACGGTCTTCTGGAGATTCTGATATGTCTGAATCTGTAAAAAAATGGAACATTTCAAGAAAAGAAATCGTGTATCTCATTTTACCGTTTCTTCTTTTATTAATTCTCTTTCCGACGGTTGTTCAACAAGATCATGTCCTGATTGCAGAATACCATGATATACTTCTCGGCGTCAACTCAGACCTTTCAGTAATAAAAAATCCATTATCCCTCTGGAATAACCAATGGATTACCGGATTACCAGAATATGCCGATCCCCTTTCTGACCATTATTATCCCCTGCTTTTCCCAATATTCATTCTTACGCAGGATGTATTCATCATTAATTTTTTCCTTTTTGTACACCTGTATCTTGCATATTTGTTTTTTTTTATCTTTTCAGGATTAATGACAAAAAATTCTGAGATCCGTATGATCTCCGCGTTGTTCTATCTCTTTTCCGGGGTATTATTATCCCGGCTTGCGGCAGGACATGGGGCGCTGATATATGCTCTTGCATGGATTCCCCTGTTGTATTATGCGTTTTTCAAAATCGTATGGGATGAAGAAGTGACTATAAAAAATATTGGTATTATTGCTGTATCTTCGACATTAATATTCTTCACCGGCGCTGTATATTACCTCTTCTACAGCGGTCTGATGCTGTTCGTGTTCTTTGCATATTATATTCTTAAAAAGAAGCTGAGTAACGGTGCAATAATTGCAGTTTTCAGTGCTTTTACTCTTGGTGGCATGATACTCTCCATTAAACTCATCCCCCTCAGTATCGTTTCAAGTGCCCTGGGACGGATCGATGTCATAAATCCTCTAGGGGATGGCGGTTCATTAGAGAATAACTTTGCTTCAATCATTTTTGGAACGCCAATAGATAAGGTATTTGGGTTTTATGAATCAGCGGTGCTTATTGGGATAATTCCGGTGTTACTGGTAATCCTTGCACTGATATTCGGCAGGGAAGATCGAACAATTCCTGCTTTTTTTGCCGTAGTCGTTGCGTTCATATGGGCTGATGGTGGGAATACCCTCCTGTCATTTATCCATCTGATGCCGGGCCTGAGCAACTTCAGGGTTGCCGGGCGTATTCTGGGAGCATTGATACCTATCTTCCTCCTCTTCGCAATATCCGGGTTTGATATCCTGAATACCCGGATGAAAACCGGGGAACCCCTGATCCCTGATCCGCGTCAGAAATGGAATATTGTTTATGCAGCGGGCCTTCTTATCCTAGTCAAGGTCATCGAATTACCATTCCAGTCAAATATCTCACTGGAGGCCGGGCTTTCAGTAGCATTCATTGTTGCATTTGTTGGTCTTTTGTATTTCAATCGGGCGACAATGAAAAATCTCCTCATTTTTATTACAGTATCATGCTTGATTGATGGTGCAATCATTATCAGGAACGCCTCTGACCTATCGCAGGAAGCTGTAATTAAAGTCCTCATTATTCTTGCAATGGTTATTGTTGTTATTGCAATCTTCAATAAAGATCGGTTGCAGGCCCCCATTAAGAAAAACAATTATGTCTGCATTTTCTTAATTGTCGGGCTTGGCATTGCACTTATCGGGAATGCCAGTTACCTGAAGACCTACGATCCAAAGCTTGATGAAAGTCCGGCCATTGCCATTATTGAGAAAATCAACACATTCAGTAATGACGAATCTCAGATATGGGTCTATGAGAACGGCTGGCCAATCCAACATATGGATTTTACCTATTGGTTTATCAAAAACGGCATTCATCCAATACGTGCATATTACCCGTATTTCCTGAATGATATGATAAATCCGGTTTACACTATAGGAAATATAACCTATTATACCCCGGATTACTTTATCGATACTGCGTATCTTGAGAATGGAAACCAGAATCTTGATAATGTGACTTTTAAAGTCAATAATATTTCAGTATACAAACCAGATCATGTTCTTCCCAATGCATTTGTTATAAGGAATGACCAGCTGGTCCCATCAAAAATTGAAAAGTTCTCTGCCGATGAAGTGACAATCTCAGGCAACTTTTCAGCGGGGGATATAGCAGCACTGAAATCATCATTTTATCCTGGCTGGAAACTGAATGGCAAGGACGCATCAAATATCGGAAATATGATTGGTGCGCAGATTCCCTCTGATACTACGTCTGTAACATTCAGATTTGATCCCCCTGATTTTAAAATTGCCGGGATAATCAGCGGAATCGGAGTAATTATTTTGATTGTACTCATCATCAAACGCCGGGAAATAGAAAAATATCTTTCTGAGGCCGGTAAGCGCCCGGTTCAGAATCAGGAAAGAAAAAAGAAGAAATGATACGTTGAATCAGTCAGTCTTATCTTTTTTATAGCGTCATCCCGTTAAAGAATCCTCATATTCTCAGCCAACAAAATATCTGGTATCATGTCCAACCTCACGGTCGCAATCCTCGCCCCTCCGGATTATGCCAAGGATCTGGGAAAGAAGGGGACGGCGAATGATATCACCTTCTATAATTTGAAAAAAGGCGATGCAACGGTTACCTTCGTTGAGCCGACCCGGTATCCTGAGAGACTCTCCTCGCTGTTTTATGCGGTCTCCCTTTCGGATCGTGTGGTTCTGGTAGTGAACGAGATTAACGCTTCATTCGGTGAAAGTGTGCTGATGCTCCAGTGTGCCGGTAAATCTGCCGGGTATCTCATCCTCAAGAATTACATCTCACCGGACCAGATCGCCCCGCTCATCAAAGGAACCGTCCTCGAACACTATGAAGTCCTTGAAGAGGATATGGTTGGTCTGCGCGAGAAGATGCTTGAGATCGCTGTCAAGCAGACTGCCCATCAGAGAGCCCATGAAACCGCAGGCAAAGGTGTTGTGCCTGTCGATGCCCACTTCAATGTGAAGGGTGTCGGTGTTGTTGTCCTCGGCTCCGTGGCGCAGGGAATGATTAAGAAGCATGAAACGCTCAACGTTCTTCCGACCGGGAAGACCGCCCAGATCCGCTCTATCCAGAAGCACGATGATGACGCTGAGACTGCGGTTGCCGGTGACCGTGTTGGTCTCGCGCTCAAGAATATTGAATCAGAAGACCTGGACCGTGGTTTTGTCCTGACCAACGATCCTGCTATCAAGTACGCGACAACGATCTCCGGGAAGGTCCAGCTCGTAAAATATTGGCCGGCGCCTCTCAAAGAGGGGATGGTTATCTACGCTGGCCACTGGATGCAGTTCCTCCCGGCACGGCTTGAAAAGGTAATTGTTGACAGTGACTGGAAGATACCCACACTAACCCTAATGATGGAAAAAGCGCTGGTCTATCCGCCCGGCGCTCGCGTTGTCCTCCATTATCTCGAAGGCGGGAAGCTGCGGGTTGTGGGATCGCTCATCATTGAGTAATCCTCTACTTTTTTAAAAATCTTTGTTTATTACAAAAGTATTCTGGAAAACACCGTTATACCTGCCCGATTTTGCGGGAATAAACAGAATAAAGACGTTGCCCGAGCAGTTCAATCCGTTGCCGTTCTTCCAGACCGCCAAGCAGGTCTTCCGGCAGTCCACCGATACCATCCCGTGCGCCGAGATAGGCCCCGCAGAGAAACGCAATCGTATCGGTATTTCCTCCCGTATTTGCGGAAACGGTAAAAAGGTCCGGCGGGTGAGTATACCGGCTGATGAGGAAAAACGCGATCGGGACCGTCTGGAAGACCGAGACATCGTTCCCTATCTTGAGAAGGGCAGTTTCTGTATCCATCCCGTCCTTTTCAAGTACCAGTGCATTCCGTATCTTGCCGCCAAGCACCTCATCCTCGACCTGTGCCTTTGCCAGTGCCTTTCCGATGGGATCGGGGGTCTCGTGAAGCGTGTGGTACAGGAGAGTGACGAACGTTGATACCGCGGCATGGGCTGCGGGGTGGGTATGCGTGACATTGCATGCCCGTACTGCCCGTTCGCAGGCTTCGTTCATATCCGGGAAAGCAAGGGCAAAGGGGACTGCAAGGGGAAGGCAGCCGGCAGTGGTTGATTTCACTCCCTTCTGGGGGACATGCTCCTGGACAGTATGTTCGCACACTGCAGAAACCGATCCGTCAGGAAAGCGCAGAGCTCCCCTGCCATACATTTCACGAAGTGCCATGGTGTACCGCTCCTCATTATATTTCCCGTCGGCAAGGAGAGTTGCAACAAGGATCATGATCTGCGTATCATCGGTAAACTGCCCCGGGTTCAGGCCTTCGTTGGGGTGGCCTTTGTACGGGCGCCGGTACCCGTATTTCATTTTATTGAGGTTGGGAGAGGTGCTTTCATTGGGCATACCGAGCGCGTCTCCAATCGCCGCACCCAGCAGACACCCCGTGAATTTCTTAAGCATCAATCCTATATTGAAAAACCCGGACAGATAATTCTTTTTATATCCTTTAGGAAGGGGCAGGATTTCCAGAATTCTAAAAAATTTATCGGAAGGTTCTCAATCTGCATATTTCATGTTGATTCAGGAAAACTGCTGCTACAGTCTTCTGTCGAACAGAGTTTCGACAAATTATAAATACAATGTTCAACATGATTAATAATGTAAAATAGGTGGGATATGACGGAAGATTTTGATGTCAAACTTGTCGAGGACGTGAAATCGTACACGCCCGACCCACAGTACGGGAAAAAAGCCTGGATGGCAGATTACCAGAAAACCTATGCAAAATTTCTTGCAGATCCTGATGGATTCTGGGAAAAGATGGCTAAGGAGCTGGAATGGATCAGGCCATGGGACAAGGTGCTGGAATGGAACTACCCGTACGCAAAATGGTTTATCAACGCCAAGCTGAACATAACGGCAAACTGTCTTGACCGCCATGTCAGCGACAGCCGGCGCAATAAGGTCGCCCTCATCTGGAGGGGGGAAGAGGGACGCGAACGAATTTTCACGTACCAGAAGCTGCTCTCTCAGGTTGCACGCTTTGCTAACGCTCTCAAGAAGATTGGGGTGAAGAAAGGGGACTGTATCTGTATCTATATGCCACTGGTTCCGGAGCAGCTCATCGCCATGCTTGCCTGCGCCCGGATTGGTGCAATCCACAGTGTTGTCTTCGGGGGTTTTGGTGCTGCAGCGCTGAATATGCGGATCCAAGATGCCGGAGCAAAGGTTGTCATCACTGCAGACATCTCGATCCGCCGCGGCAAGGCTATCCAGCTCAAAGCGATCGTTGATGAGGCGATCATCCATGCCCCCACGGTAGAGCATGTTGTAGTTCTGAGGCGGAGAGATCCTCCGGTTGATCTTAATGAACTCGAGATTGACTTTAACGAGATGATGAAGGGAATGTCCGATGTCTGTGAGCCGGAAGTCATGGATGCCGAGGACCCGTTCTTCATCCTGTATACCAGCGGTTCCACGGGAAAACCGAAGGGGATTGTCCATACCTGCGGGGGGTACATGGTCGGGACCTATTATACCAGTAAATACATCTTCGATATCAAGGACAACGATATCTACTGGTGTACCGCTGACCCGGGTTGGATCACCGGCCACAGTTATATCGTGTATGGCCCGCTGGCTGTCGGGGCAACCGTTTTCATCTCCGAGCTGACACCGGACTACCCGGATGCCGGCAGTTACTGGAGCCTGATTGAGGAGCAGAAGATTACCATCTTCTACACAGCTCCGACAGCTATCCGCATGTTCATGAAGATGGGGGAGATCTGGCCAAACAAGTACGATTTGAACTCCCTGCGGATTATTGGATCGGTTGGAGAACCGCTGAACCCCGAGGCATTCGAGTGGTATTACCGGGTCATCGGAAAAATGAAAGTCCCGATCCTTGATACGTGGTGGCAGACCGAGACCGGCATGCACATGATCACCACCATGATCGGGGAGCCCATGCGCCCCGGCTTTGCCGGCAAACCCATCCCGGGTGTAGAAGCGGATGTTGTGGACAAGGATGGCAGACCGGTCAGGCCCGGTACCGGCGGGCTCCTTGTTGTCAAATCACCGTGGCCGGCCATGCTGCGGACCGTCTACAATGACGATGAGCGTTACCGTAAGTACTGGTATACCATCAACGGGGTCTATACTGTCGGCGACCTCGCGGTCAAGGGCAAGGACGGTGATATTATGATCCTCGGGCGGGCAGATGACATCATCATCGTTGCGGGTCACAACATCGGAACTGCAGAGGTCGAGAGTGCACTCGTCTCCCACCACGCGGTCGCGGAGGCCGCGGTTATCGGTAAGCCGGATGCCGTGAAAGGAAATTCCATCAAGGCCTTTGTCATCCTCCGGGTTGGCAATGAACCAAGCGACAGGCTCAAACAGGATCTGCTCCACCATGTCCGGACCACGCTCGGACCGATTGCCATGCCTCACGAGATCGACTTTGTGGACAAGCTGCCCAAGACCCGAAGCGGGAAGATTATGCGCCGTGTCTTAAAAGCCAAAGAAATGGGGATCGATCCCGGGGACATCTCCACGCTGGAGGAGTAAATGGAGATGGTTCCCCGCGGGTATGGAAAGACTGAAGAAAAACAAAAAACGGACGAGAGAGAATGAGGAATATCATGACGACAGAATCTGGTAATACAATCACAACGGTGAAAAACCTTGATGGAACGGCGAACCCTGCCCCCCTCGGACTGCTGGGTTTCGGGATGACAACAGTGTTGCTGAACCTGCACAATGCAGGATTCTTCACGATGGGTTCGATGATCCTTGCCATGGGGATCTTCTACGGAGGACTTGCTCAGATCATTGCAGGTATCGAGGAATGGAAGAAGAACAATACCTTTGGTGCAACTGCGTTCTCTTCCTACGGGTTGTTCTGGATGACGCTTGTTGCCCTCCTCCTCCTCCCGAAGACGGGGCTTGCTGATGCATCGGACAAGACCGCGATTGCCGCATACCTCGCTATGTGGGGGCTCTTTACGGGAATCATGTTCATCGGAACGCTCAAGGCCAGCCGGGCCCTCCAGTTCGTCTTCGCGTCGCTGACGATTCTGTTTTTCCTGCTGGCAATCGGGGATTTCGCCGGAAACGGCACAATCACGGTTATAGCCGGATATGAAGGAATTATCTGCGGGTTCTCGGCGGTTTATACGGGTCTCGCCCAGGTGCTCAACGAGATGTACAAACGGACCGTTGCCCCGCTGGGATGAGCACCTGACCGCAGGATAAAAATTGATCTATTCCTCTTTTTCAGTTATCCGCTGTCAGATTCTGCGGTCATCCAGAAGACTGGTTTATCTTCTTTCGCTGTGCTATCCGGTATCCCGATATGACCTGAATGGAGTCCCCGAACTCATGGTCAAGGGCGGCATCCCCGGAGTCAATGTAGAGGTACGGGGTTTGAGCCAGTTTATGGGGAGTTGCAATAACAATGAGCTTGTCTCTCCCAACTTTCCTGACAAGACTGGCGCTGATCTGCTGGTTTCCCCTGCCAAGAATGAATCCCTGTGCACCGATCGGACTGAGGATGATCCGGGTATCCACCGACTTTTCGGCAAGCGTAAGAAGGGTCTTTTCATCACAGTCTGCTGCAATAAGTCTCTTGTTCCTGATAGCATCAACGCCGAGCAGGGTCTTTTTAATGGCGAGCCTTCGGGTAATGGCTTCAGTTGTTGTTCCGGCACCGATGATATAAAGCGTTCCCGACAGCATTATCTCATCAATAAATTGTGCTATTGCAACTTTTGCCCGCTCTTCATCCTGTTCTTCATACACCTGTTTTGCGGCCTGTATTTTTCCCGCAAGGACCGGGGTCCTGGCAATGCCATAGAGGTGGGTCTTCAGCGTGCCGGCCCGGTATGCGTTCTCATCAACATCCATTACCTCTGCATCCCGGAGATTATCCCGGTTGAATGCTAGCACCAGATCGGCTGCACTTGCCGGGTCAATGGCAAAGACCGCAGAATACATCTTGACCCCGGCAGGAATACCTAGGATCGGGACACCGCGCCCGGTGACGTCGAATACATCCCTTGCTGTACCGTCGCCTCCGCAGAACAGGACTAGGTCAATACCACTCTCAAGGAATGTGCGCACCGCCTTTTTCGTGTCTTCTGAACTACTCTCGCCTGTGTAATGATAAAGAACCCGATAACCGGTGATGCCAGCTCCCTTCACGATATCTTCACCCATTGCACCGGAACAAGTGACGAACGCCAGATCCGTATTCTTTGTAAGGATTCCAAGCGTTGTCTTTGCCCTGTCCGGGGCATGGGGCTGTGCCCCGCGGCGCCGGGCCTCCGCAACAGAATTATCGGTACCTTTCAACCCTACCGCTCCACCCAAGCCGGCAACCGGGTTGACGATGAGACCGATTCGTTTCATAAAAAGAGATGGTCTGGAGGGTTATTCTATCTTGGGTATCCGGCCAATTGCTTCCCGGATCAGCTCATCCGGGTACTCATAGTCAACAAGCTGGCCGGCGTAGAACGCATCATAGGCAGACATATCGAAATTACCGTGTCCTGAGCAGTTGAAGAGAATGGTCTTGTCCTCGCCGCTCTTTTTACATTTGATCGCCTCGTCTATTGCCGATCTGACAGCATGGGCCGTCTCGGGAGCCACAATGATCCCTTCTGTCCGTGCAAAGGTCTGGGCTGCATCGAAAACTTCGCTCTGGTGATAAGAGACTGCCCGCGCTACACCGTCATGGACCAGGCGGGAGACAATCGGAGAGTCCCCATGGTACCGGAGACCACCGGCATGCATTGCCGGGGGAACAAAGTCATGGCCAAGGGTGAACATCTTCAGAAGGGGTGTCAGGCCGGCCACATCCCCGAAGTCATAGGTATAGACCCCCTTGGTAAGTGACGGACATGAAGCGGGTTCCACACCGATGATATCGATGTCCTTATGCTTCCCGGTCATCTTGTCGCCTGCAAACGGGAACGAGATCCCGGCAAAGTTGGAACCGCCACCGACGCAGCCGATGACCACGTCCGGGTAATCATCAACCATCGCGAGCTGTTCCCGGCATTCCTGGCCGATGATCGTCTGGTGGAGGCAGACATGGTTCAGCACTGACCCAAGCGCATAGTTGGTGTTGGCATGCGTGGCCGCATCCTCGACTGCCTCAGAGATCGCAATCCCCAGTGCACCCGGGGTATCCGGGTCCTTCTCCAGGACTGCCTTTCCTGCATTGGTCTTGGTGCTGGGGCTCGGGATACATTCCGCACCCCAGACATGCATCATCGACTTGCGGTAGGGCTTCTGGGTATAACTCGACCTGACCATGTAGATAGTACACTCCAGATCGTAGAGCATGGTTGCAAATGCCAGCGCAGATCCCCACTGTCCGGCGCCGGTCTCGGTTGCGATCCTCTCCATCCCTGCTTTCATGTTGTAATATGCCTGCGGGATCGAGGTATTGGTCTTGTGGCTCCCGGCAGGGCTTACACCCTCCCATTTGTAGTAGATCTTCGCCGGGGTCTTGAGGAACTTCTCCAGCCGGTGGGCACGGTAGAGCGGACTGGGTCTCCAGAGATGCAGGACTTCCTGGACTTCCTCAGGGATATCGATGTACCGGTCTGTTGTCACTTCCTGCCGGATGAGCTCCATCGGGAAGATCGCTTTGAGGTCATCGGGCATCACCGGCTTGTGAGTGGCCGGATGGAGCGGTGGATCCATCGGCGATGGCAGGTCTGCCTGAACATTATACCACTTCTTTGGCATTTGCTCTTCTTCGAGCAGGATCTTCGTCTTCATACAAAGTACTTTGCTCTGTATAAATATATACATTGTGGAACACATTTGACTAATTGTGTGTGTTTTTGCACATTTTTTAGGGGGCAGAAAAGAAATCAAACATATATTTCTGAACAAACCCTGTATTATACAAGGAGTAATTATGGTCTTTATCTATTACAGTCAGGGAGTGTCGTCCCTGTACCAGGACTTCACCGAGCGCCTCATGTCCCACCTTGCCCTGAAAGGGACGGAGATAACGCAACAGGTGCTGAACCCCGCGGCCGCGACCATGCACGTCAAACATACGGACGAGCAGGGAAAACTTGACATTGCTGTCGAGAACGAGAACGTCAAAGTTACCTATACCGTTGATCGTTATCAAAAGGAGATCTCCAAGGGTGTAATGGGTGCAATCGCGGGTGCAGGTCTTGGCGGACTTATTGGAAACGTACTCAGGCATGATCAGAGTGCCGGGGATGCTATCGCGGGGGCCATCGGAGGTGGCGCAGCCGGGGGCGCCTATGAAGCATACCAGGGATGGGATGAGTCAAAGAACGAGCGTACACAGTTTGCTGCAGTGCTTGCTCAGACCATCAAAGAGGTAGAAGACGAGCTGCAGTATATTATCCAGGGCCAGGAACAGGCTAAGGAGGCTGTGCGGGAAAAAGGGCGTCAGAAGCTGGAAAAAGATTCACAGAAATCCGAGGAATGCCGTGGAATGCTTGAAGAACTCTACGGGAGGGTTCTTGCCGTGCAGGAAGAGATCGAGATGGCAAAGAGCGAAGGGACCAATGTAACAAAACCGAAAGGCCGGATCGATCGTGCGGAAAACCTGTACAAAGACGCACAGGCATCTTTTGACAAGAAGGAATTTACAACGATAAAGCCGAAGATTACTGCAGCCCAGAACATGGTCGATAAAGCCCGGGAAGCCTTGTCAGAAGCTCAGTCGGGTTCGTAACATCCGGATAGTTCCTGATCCGGGTTGCATAACTCATAATTTTTTTTGCTTTTCGTGAATACCTTAATATTCTGCCGATAGGATCTGTATACGAAGTTCTCGGATGAACAATAATACCTGGTAACTGATGATCGATACTGATTAGTGATAAGAAGAACTGGTTTTTATGATCCTGTCTGAACCCATTACGTCCTCGGAAACCATTTATTGGTCAATACCAGAATGTCGACGAGATCTCCACCAGGACACACTTCAGATCCCAACAGAAATACGGTGAAAAGAAATGAGCCCCTCTCTTATTGAAGTACTGACACAGCCGGATGCGTTTTTCAGTAAAATTGTAACTGAAAAAGAGAGTCTTAAAATTCCCGCTCTCATCATCCTTGCCGGGGGTATTACCGCTGCGATATACGGATACCTCATGGCAGGTATGAGCGCAAAAATGATGGCGGATCTCATGCCCGGTATGAATACAATAATTATCCTGTCTGCAACGGCCGGCGCATTGATCATGACCTTCATCTTCTGGCTCATTGTTGCCGGGGTTTTTTATCTTATCTCATCCCTGTTCAAAGGAAAGGGATCCTTCAAACGGGTGCTGGAAGTCGTGGGATACGGATATCTCCCCCAGATTGCCGGTTCACTCATCACTATTGTGGCTGCAATGGTGTATATCCCAAAGATTACTGTCCCGACACTGACAACAGCGGCGCTTCAGGACCCGGCAATGGTGCAGCTGGTGACGAAAGCCTTCATGCATGACCCGGCAATGATACAGCTTACGCAGATTACCACCCTTGTTTCCATCGTCTTTTTGCTCTTGAGCGCCAATATCTGGATCTTCGGGATAAAATATGCCCGCAGCCTCTCCCCGCGTGATGCGGCCATTTGCGTCGGGGGTCCCATCGTCCTGTACGTCCTCTATCTCACCTATAATCTTGGAGTAACATAAATGAGAATCAACCAATCCTTAACCATTATCTGCCTGTTATTGCTGTTCGGTATTTTACCCGGTATCACTTCGGCATATTCAACTCCGGACTCCATTGTTGCTGCCGGCAAAGTGTACGTTGCCAGTACTACTTACGATCCCGGGGTATTTTTCACGGGCGATACAGGTACGGTCACTGTGTATGTTGCGAATGGGAATTCCAACCAGAGTATTGTCGTGAACCATGCAACAATCGGTGATAAAAACATTCGTCTTACCAGCAGCCCCTACGATACTTCCGCTAACATCGGCCCGCTCCAGACACAGGCATTTACCTTTTCAGTGGCAACCGATGCTTTCGATGGGACCTATTATCCGACATTTTCCCTCAGTTTCCGGGATGCAGACAATCTCTATTACCGGGCGGTAGTCAAGGTGGACAATACGCCGCTGGAACTAACCCTCGTCGACAGTCCTGATGCCTTCACGCCGGGCAACAAAAAAACGATATCTCTGCAGGTAGCAAACCCGCGGACGAACAATGTACGAAATGTTGTCCTGCAAGTGGCAGGTGATGGCATCAATGCAACGCCAACCAGGACGTTTATTGGCGACCTTGCTGCCGGATCAAAAGTGCCGGTAAATTTCACGGTTACACCGGATCACCCGACGACGATCCTGCTGACCCTGAACTACGATAACGGGGACAACCCGCATACGGTGACCCTGGAGATTCCGGTTGTTTTTAGTACTGACAAGAAACAGGCAAACCCGGTCATGAGTAATGTCCAGGTAAAAACAGATGCCGGAATCTATCACGTGACCGGTGATGTCAATAATGCCGGCCTTGAAACAGCAAATACCGTGATGGTGACCTCCTTGGCCCCTGCAGTACCTCAGGACCCCTACAAAACCTATGTCGTGGGTGCTCTCAAGCCGGATGATTTCGGCAGCTTCGAAGTGACATTTACCGTTGGGGCCGGCAATACGAGTATTCCTATCCAGTTATCCTACAAGGACGCTGATGGCAACATCTACAACACGGTTCAGGATGTGAAAATCATATCGTCCGGCCTGTCCACTTCCACGGAAGCAAACGGCACCTCATCATATATACTGCCCATTGCGGCTGCGGTTATCATTGTTATCGTCTTTATCGGTGGCTGGGCACTCTACCTGAGAAGGAAGAAGTGACCGCGCCCATGGACACCCAGCCGGTAATGCTGTTCCGGGATGTGGTCAAGGTCTACCCGCTTCCCGCAGGAGATGTTACAGCACTGGACGGTGTCTCGTTCCAGGTTGACCGGGGCGAGTTCATATCGGTAATGGGACCTTCCGGTTCCGGGAAGTCGACCCTCCTGAACCTGATGGGATGCCTTGACACCCCCACTTCAGGAGATATTTTTATCAGTGGAACCCGCATCGGCGATATGTCTGACGTGCAACTCACGAATCTCAGGAGAGACCGGATCGGGTTTATCTTCCAGTATTTCAACCTCTTTCCCCTGCTCAACATTATTGAGAATGTAACATTTCCCCTGATGCTCAAGACCGGGAAAGGTGTGGACCCTGAGCGGGGACGTGAGGTGCTCCGGTCAGTCCAGCTTGATGATAAATTATTCACGCATACACCCACTGAGCTGTCAGGAGGACAACAGCAGCGGGTTGCTGTTGCGCGGGCACTTATCAACGATCCTGATATCCTTCTCTGCGACGAACCGACCGGTAACCTTGATTCAAAGACCGGTGCCGGTATCATGGACCTGATGACCGAGCTCAACCGGAAGGGCACGACCATCATCATGGTCACGCATGACGCCCACATTGCGGAATACTCACGGCGGACCGTCCGTATCGCTGACGGGAGAATCGTTGCATGATCTTCTGGGAAATTGCGAAACGCAATATCCGGCTTCACCTGTTGCGTTCAACGCTGGCAATGCTCGGTATCGTCATTGGAGTTGTAGCCATAGCATCGATGGGGATTCTCGGCAACAGCCTTGTGCTCTCGGTTTCAGACAGTCTTCACACGGTTGGCGATAGTGTAATCGTTTCCCCGTACACCGGAGGCGGATCCGGATTCGGGCAGGGTGGCGGTGCTGCTGGTTCGACAAGCCTGAAGATTACGGACCAGCAGTTTCAGCAGATTAAACGGGTTGTGGCACCGAACATCGCAATCCCCGTCCTCCAGACATCGGATATCATGAAACTCGGCGTTGGCAGTGATACGATTGTCGCCCCTATTTACGGTATCAGTCCTGATGATCTGCCCAATCTTGTTAACCTTAAGGCGGGGGATTACAGCCGTTCTGATTCCGGTTGCCTGGTAGGATCGAAATTTGCTGATGATCACAACGTAAAGGTCGGATCCCGGATCTCCATTGGGACCGATGGGGACCTGGGAACCCTGCGGGTTACCGGTATCATTGAGGAGAGGGGGATCAGTTTTGATATCAGCACCGATTCAGCAATTGTTGTTACCCAAAACTGGTTTGACACTACCTATAACCGGATTGATTATGATACGGTCGTCGTGAAAGTAAATCAGGGCGTTGATTCCGCGGTTGTAAAAACCACCATCGAGAACCAGATGAACAAGAGGGACAAAGTCGTAAGCGTAATGGACAGTAAGGCAACCCTTGCGACCATTTTCTCTGCGTTCAGCGCAGTCACGACATTTGTATCTGCGATCGGTGGAATTTCCATGATTGTCGCGGGCGTTTCAATTTTCAACATCATGATGATGTCAGTGACCGAACGTATCAAGGAGATAGGTATCATGCGGAGTATTGGTACCCAGAAACGCGAAGTAATGTGGATGTTCATGTATGAGGCTGCTATCCTTGGCGTTGTTGGCAGTGTAATCGGGGGGTTATTAAGTATTCTTACAGGATATGCGGTAAGCGCCCTGTTGCTGAATTCCACGAAGTACCTGTTTGTCTGGTCCAGCGCCACGCCAATTATCGAGGGCGTCTGTTTTGGTATCGTGATCAGTCTTGCCTGTGGCATTTACCCGGCATGGAAAGCGGCAAACCTCAGCCCGATTGAGGCGATGAGGCATGAATGAAATGTCTCCTTTTTCCTTTTCTGTAACGTAAGAACTTTATTACCGGCCGGTTGCATACAGTGTGATATGAGTTCCCCGGTTCTTTGGGATCCCGACTGGAACGAGATCTGGAAACAGCGGCAGAAGTTGCACGAGTCCTCGAAAATATCCGATGATCCTTCCCATGACTGGAACAGGAAGGAGAACGCGGAGAGGTATGACAGAAACGCAAAGAACGGGTACGATGACCGGGTAAAGGCAACCATTGCGGCTCTTGATATTACACCGGAGTCCCGGGTGCTGGACATCGGTGCCGGGCCAGGAACCCTCGCCATCCCCCTCGCCCCGCTCGTCCACGAGGTCACTGCTGTCGAACCCGGTGCCGGGATGGTGGCGATCATGAGCGACCATGCGGCAAGAAATGGCATCAGGAACATTGCCTGTGTGGAGAAACTCTGGGAAGATGTTGATATCGCCCGGGACCTGAAGGCACCGTACGATATCGTAATCGCGTCGCTCTCGCTCACCATGTACGACATCCGTGAGGCGCTGCAGAAGATGGACGCCGCTGCAACTGATTCCGTGCACCTCTTCTGGTTCGCGGACATGGCCTTCTGGGAACGGATGGATGCCGATCTCGGGGAACCGCTGCACGGGCTCCCGTACCATCCGGGTCCCAAGGCAGACTGCCTGTTCGGTGTCCTGTACCAGATGGGGATCTATCCGGATGTGACGATGCTGCCGATGGCAAAGGAGTACCGTTTCGGGAGCCGGGACGAGATGCTTATGTTTTTCCGGAAGCGATTCGGCGCGAAGACACCGGAGCAGGAGAGAATAGTGGATGAGTATATTTCACCGAAAATCCGTAGGCAGGGCGAGGAGGAGGTCATCTCCGGGAATTCGACGCTTGCCCACATATGGTGGAAGAAGAAGTAGGTGATAAGAATGGGGCGGCCGGGAGTGCCCACCCGCCCCGTTTGTTCTTCTCGCGATACAGTGTCCACTAGGACAACGCCGTTATAGTGTCCGCCCAGGTTTCGACCCTGCTCCGGATCGCATCGTCCGAGAACGAGGTGAGGGTCACCTGCTCCCGGCTGAAGTTCACGAAGTAGATCTCGCCATTCGCATCGTGGCACCGCAGGGTCGTCGCGAACTTCTCGCCCGCCGTGTCCCGGAACGGGGTGCCGCCGAGGTCGGTCGCCAGCTGGGTGTTGGCCACGAGATGGTTCGCCGCCGCCGTGAAGGCCGCGATGGTCGGGGCCCGGACCGTGATGAGTGCCACGGTCTTTGCGGTCCCGTCCTGGTAGACGATCCGGACCGTGTACCCCTGCTTGCTCCGCTCGACCGGGGGATGATCGGATCCGCCCTGGTTGTAGGTCGTGCACTGGAAGGGGTTGTTCGTGATGACGCCTTGGACAAGGTTGTCAAAGGCAGCCACATCTGCGAGCGCGCCGCAAGCTTGCGGACCGCACTCTTTGTGGTGCTTTTCGTTTCAAAATCTGCCATAGTTATTCACTTCCTGAGTCTGGAAGATCCTCCGGACCTTCCTGATCCTGGCGAAAGCCATTCAGGCCTCCGTCATGTGGTTGTCCTTGGGCGCCCTTGGACAGTTACCATGGGACTGGCTTATTTACATCCTTGGCTGAATAAATTTTTTTGAGACCAAACGGAGCCCGATTACAGCATATACGGCCGGAATAGCGGCTGAATTGGTCCCGGACGATTTTGCAAAAACGGGACATTTCCGGAACGGGGAGGCACGGGTCCAGCCAGGGATCTGAGAATGCCGGATAAAATCGGACCCTGCTCGGAAAAATGCAATCGCGATCACGATCGCGATTG
>Ga0182011_10000778_pt1 | contig 27782 bp, 26 predicted proteins | sample 711E1DmetaG_FD_120481 | JGI IMG/M metagenome (GOLD analysis project Ga0182011, IMG submission 120481) | Permafrost microbial communities from Stordalen Mire, Sweden - 711E1D metaG | ecosystem: Environmental > Terrestrial > Soil > Wetlands > Permafrost | place: Sweden: Stordalen | collected...
GCAAAATACGGTCTGACGCTCCACCCGGAGAAGACCCGGCTGGTGGAGTTTGGGCGATTCGCGGAGGAACGAGCGAAGCGGCGGGGGAAGAAGCCAGCCACGTTCGATTTCCTCGGATTCACCGGATTCTCCTTTCTGGCGAGCTACGTCTGGTCTCACGCAATCGATAATGTGGATCCCGATATTCCCAGCCAAAACCCCAACGATCCCAATTTCACCGGCGCGCAGGAGAAAGGCAACGCGATTTATGACCAGCGCAATCGCTTCGTGCTCAGCGGCTTCTATACAGCTCCCTGGAAATTCCGGGGCGGTGGCGTAGCGACTCTGGGCTCCGGTCTGCCGTACAACTTCACGACGGGAACTACAAATGGCGGCGACACGGGCGCCACGACGGATCGCCCAGTAGTCGACGGAGTTGTCGTTGGACGAAACGCCGGCCGGGGCCGTGCCATCTACAGTTTCGATCCGTTCATCGAGCGTCCCTTTGCCCTCGGCAGCGACAGAGTTCAGTTAGACCTCAGGGCCGAGGCTTTCAACGTTTTCAACCATGCTAACTTTGTGGGCTACGGTGGAACGTGGGGCAATGGAGCGGCTTCCGGCACCGGCTTCGGATTGCCGCTTGCCGGCATTACGAACCAGCTTCCGGCACGCTCGCTGCAGTTTTCGGCCAAGGTGACTTTCTGATCCTAGCGTTTGATAAGGTTGCGGCACAGAATCATGTTCCGTCTCTTTAAGAGTCGCGCAGATAGGCACAGTTTCGAAGTCTCGCGTCCCGGCGCGCGAGCCGCGCACGGCACAGCAGATCGCACAGGAGCTACACACGCTGCTGGATGCAACAGGTGTGCCCGGGCCATACGTTCTCGTTGGACCTCTCTGAAGACCGGCCGCAACGTCGTACACCTGCAAAATGAATGACTTGGCGAAAAGCTGAATTCGGATAGTTCCGATAAGATTCTTGCCATGATCGTGTCGCTCCGGCATCTCCTCGGATGGATGGTCAGCGCTTTCAGTTCCCGGGAGGAGCTCGTCCTTGAAAACCTGGCTCTCCGTCAGCAATTGCTGGCTCTGCACGCGCAACGACCTCGCCGTCGACTGACTGCCCTGCACAAGCTGTTCTGGGTTGTGTTGAGAACGTTCTGGTCCGGGTGGACCAAACCTCTCGTCTTGGTCACTCCTAGAACGGTCGTGAACTGGCATCGGGCGGGGTTTCGTTTGTATTGGACATGGGTCTCAAGAGTCAGACAAGTAGGAGGACGGAAGCGTGTCAGCAAAGAGGTTCGGGCCTTGATCTTCCGTATGGTTGCCGAGAATCCGACCTGGGGAGCGCCGCGCATTCACGGCGAACTGCTCAAGCTGGGTTTCGATCTCTCGGAAAGGAGTGTCTCGCGATGGATCCGGCGAGCCCCGAGAGATGCAGATCCTGTGAAGCGATGGCTGACGTTCCTCAGAAACCATCGTGAGGCAATTGTTGCGATGGACTTCTTCACCGTCCCAACGCTCACGTTTGGTGTTCTGTACTGCTTTTTCGTCATCGGCCACGACCGGCGTAAGATCCTGCACTTCAATGTGACGCGAAATCCCAATGCTCTTTGGGTTGTGCAGCAATTGCGAGAAGCATGGGCCTACAAACAGCCGCACAGATTCTTGCTATTCGACCGCGACGCAAAGTTTGGAGCCGATGTGGTTTCGGTTGTGAGGGACATGGGAAGCCAGCCAACTCGCACGGCCTTTCGCAGTCCGTGGCAGAACGGTGTTGCTGAGCGCTGGGTTGGAAGTTGCCGGCGCGATTTGCTTGACCACGTGATCATCCTGAATGAGCGGCATCTCAAACGGCTGATGTCTGCATACCTGCTCTATTACCACGAGGACCGGACTCATCTCGGACTCGCAAAGGACACGCCAGCAGGTCGGCCTACAGAAATTCGCTCTAAGGCTGAACACACGATTCAATCCTTTCCGAGACTCGGCGGCCTGCACCATCGTTATGCGGTGGCAGCGTAGACTCAAGAGCTATTTTTCTGAAGACCAAACTCTTTTTCTTGAAACCCGGCCGAGGCGCGGTTCACGTTTTCTACGAGCATCTTTCGCCGGTCGACGAATTAGCCTGCAATCCCAAACCGAAGAGCTTCTGCCAAGTAGAAAGAAATCCTTTTAATGCAGGGCGCAACGATTTGGCGAACTACACGTTTGAATCAGCGGCCCTTCCGGAAGCGTGAGGGATCGCGTGCCAGCGTGTTCGCGGCGCTGGAACGCAGCGCCCTGCGGCCGTTGCCTGCCGAGCGGTTCGACATGGGCCAGTGGTCGCGCGCTCGCGTGAACATCGACTACCACATCGCCTTCGATGGCAACTTCTACAGCGTGCCGTACACGCTGGTTCAGCAAGTGGTGGAGATCCGCTCCACGCCGGCAACGGTGGAGATTTTTCATAAAGGGCAGCGCGTGGCATCGCATCTCCGCGGCCGCACACGCGGCCAAGCCGAAGCATTGGTGGTTAAGATTATTGGATGGGGTTGTTGGAGTCGGCGGTCGCGCTTAAAAGGCAGACGCTCTATCCGTCTGAGCTATGTGGGATGCCGTCTATGGTTTCATTTTCCATTTGTTTTCCAATTAAGAGCCAGCTCAAAAGTACTAAGTGCCGCCGTTCCAGCGCGTTAGATTTAGCTTCTCGAACCTTGCCAAGGTTCAGGCGTGAGTTCGATTCTCATAGGCCGCTCCATTTTCTTCCGCAAATATCCTCAGCCCCCCGAAAAATCGCGCTGAACATTTGCGCGAATTCCCGCTATGATGCCCGCAATTGGGTCCTGCACTCGATGACTGTCTGCCGCATCGCTGTCGGGAGCACCCGGCGGCCGAAACTGAATGCCGTCAGGGAAGCTGGCGCACTCTTCAAGGAAATAATCGCTCCGAAGATGGATTTGGAGATTCAGGGCTATGAAGTGGAGAGTGGGGTCGGGCATACGCCGGCTTCGCGGGAGGAATTGATGCGCGGGGCGCGGCAAAGGGCGGAAGCCCTCGTGGAGCGGCTAAGGTCGTCGGGAGAGTCCGCGAACTATTTTGTGGGCCTGGAGGGCGGGCTGGATATAGCCGTGGAGAATGGCCGGCGATGTGTTCTGCTGGAGAGTTGGGCGTATGTAACGGATGGGCGGCGAGGGCATTTCGGGTGCTCGGGGAGCATTGAATTGCCCGAGGCGTTAGCCGAAGACGTGCTATCGAACGGCAGGGAACTTTCCGAGGCGATCGATCGTTTCGCGGGAGCGGTAGGGATTCGCGACGCGCAAGGGGCCTGGGGCGTGCTGTCGGGGGACCTGATCTCACGGCAAGAAGCGTTTCGAGTGGCAGTGGTGGCGGCGTTCGCGCCATTCTACAATCAGGGGATGTACGGGAAGGTGTCCGCGGCCGGATTGTGAAGCCGCGCAACGCGTGGCCCTGGGCCCGGGAATGAGGAGAAACGACGTGGACATTGTGAAAGGCAACATGGGCTGGATTGAAGTCGTGGTGGGACCGATGTTCTCCGGAAAGAGCGAAGAACTGATCCGGCGATTGCGGCGCGCGGAAATCGCCAGGCAGCGCGTGCAGATTTTCAAGCCGGCGATCGACTCGCGTTATACCGCGAACGAAATCGTCTCCCATTCCGGGCTGGGTATACCGTCCGACAATGTGAGCAAAGCCTCGGAGATCCTGGAGAAACTGCAGCCGCGCACGGAAGTTGTGGGTATCGATGAGGCGCAGTTCCTGGGGGATGAGGTCGTGGAAGTGTGCACGAAGCTGGCGAACCTTGGGAAGCGCGTGATCGTGGCGGGGTTGGATACGGACTATCGCGGCCGCCCCTTTGAACCCATGCCGCGGCTGCTGGCGGTGGCGGAGGAGATCACCAAGCTGCTGGCCATTTGCGTGCGCTGCGGGAATCCGGCGGTACACACGCAGCGGCTGGTGGATAGCGAAGAATTGATCGTGGTGGGGGCCACTGAGATGTACGAAGCGCGCTGCCGCCGCTGTTTTGAGCCGAATCCGGCGCAGGCCCGGAAGGAAACGGGCCCGGTAATATTGCCGCGCATCCGTGGCGCGGCAAATGGCGCGGCTTAAGATAAACTCGCCTCATACGTCATACGCAATCCATCTCTGTTTTTCAGGACATACATGCTCATCGAATCGAAAGCTCCAACACGCATAGACCTGGCCGGGGGCACGCTGGACATCTGGCCGCTGTACCTGTTTCATCCCGGAGCGGTGACGCTGAACGCGGCGATTTCGCGTTACGCGCATTGCGTGATTGAGACGCACGCGCCGGGGGATGAAAGCATCAAGCTGGTATCGCTGGACACCAAGCGCGCGGAAAGCTTTGCGTCGTTTGCAAAACTGGCGCGCGTGAAAAGGTTCCGGTTGCCGCTGCTGGCGGAGATCGTGAAGTTCTTTCGACCGGAAGGCGGATTCACCCTGACGACGAACTCGGAGGCTCCGGCCGGCGCGGGCATCGGGGGATCAAGCGCCATGGCGGTGTCCATTTGCGCGGCGCTGGACCGCTTCACGGGGGCGGGCCGCAGCAAGGTGGACTGGATTCACATCAGCCGCGACGCGGAGGCCATCGTCATCCACATCCCCACAGGCATGCAGGATCACTATCCGCCGGCGTTCGGCGGCGCGGCGGCCATTGAATTGATCCCCGGGGGCGAGCGCCGCATCGAGATCAACGTGAATCTGGACGAACTCGAACGCCGCCTGGTGGTGTGTTACACCGGCAAGCCGCGGCAATCGGCCATCAACAATTGGGGCGTGTTCAAGGCCCACATTGATAACAAGAAGTCGGTGGTGAATAACCTGGAGCGCATTTCGCAGATCGCGCAAAAGATGCGCGTGGCGCTGGAAGCAGGCAACTGGAGAGAGACGGGGAGGCTGATGCACGATGAGTGGACCTTCCGCCGCAGGAACCTGCCCACGATTTCCACGAAGACCATCGACCGGATCATCGAGAACTCCCGCCGCAAAGGCGCCCTGGCGGGTAAGGTGTGCGGCGCGGGTGGCGGCGGGTGTGTTGTGCTGCTGATTGAGCCGGATGCGCGGGAACGCGTGGAAAAGGCCGTCGCGGAGTCCGGCGGGGAGCTCTTGCCGATGCAGATAGACCGGCAGGGGGTCACCGTGGTAACGCAGTAGTTTTGTAAATCTGCTGCTATTCATCCGGCTTTCTGCATCATAAAATAGGGAACGGACACCCCGGCGGGTGGCACGATCCCTGGAGCCATGCACTACCTTTTAGCCATTGCGATTGCGCTGCTGTTCTTCGCGGATGCGGACGTGCCCAAGGTGATGACCCTGCGGAGCGAACCGGATGCCGCCGCGGAGAAATTTCCGCCGGGCGAGTCCATTCCCCTATGGCCCCTGGTTATGAGCAGCGCCGGGCAGGACCAGACGCAGAGCGCGCCCGCTTCCGGGAAGAAAAGCGCCACGCTCCAGGAAACCTCGAAGCTCGCGCTGATTCGCTACGTCTCCGGCGAATTTGCGAAAGCGCGCAAGCCGGTGCCGGGCGGCAAAGAGGGTTTCATCCTCTACACCGATAAGCCCATCAACCAAGAGAATCTGGATCATGCCGTGGCCACGCACGGCGCGGCGGTGAACACCGGAGACAACGCCCAGATCACCAATCTGGAATTCCGCGAGCACACCATCGTGGTGGACATCAATGGCGGGGGCCGGCCCAAGAGGCATTGGCGCGACCACATTCAGATTGGCATGGGCGGCTCACCGGCGCCGGTGGGGCAGCCTACCACCAGCACGGGGCAGGAGCCGGGACCACCGGGCATCCAGCCGGGAATGGGCGGCACGATCTACGTGCAATTCCCCAAGGCGGTGCCGGATCTCACTCCCGAGCAGTTGAAGCAAATCCTTGGGCCGTTCCTGGATTTTTCGAAAGAACGCTCCGCCGCGGTGCACTGGATTGACACGTTGCCGCCGGAAATGAAGAAGGCCATCACGGAGCGCCATGCGTTGCTGGGCATGGACCGCGAGGAAGTGGTGGCGGCCATCGGCAAGCCGGACCGCAAAGTGCGCGAGCGCGATGCCAATGGTAACGATACGGAAGACTGGATCTACGGGCATCCCCCGGACAAAACTGTTTTCGTGCGGTTTACGGGTGAACGCGTCACGGCCATCAAGCAATATCCGCAATAAGATAAATCCGGCGCCCAGAACAGGGAGCAATGGGCTGTGGAGCGGCGTAGGGTACCGACGCCGTCGTCTAGTCAGACGTGCCCCGCTACCTTCTGTCCGTATAAGACTCGCACTGAGTCAGATCGGATGGTGGCAGCAGATCCTTAACACGAAGTTTGAACCTTGGCTGCCGTTGGATTCGTTCGATGGCTGCGACAAGGCGTTCCTGTGTCCATGTATCGCCCAGCGGCGGTTCCACGAACTCTATGCCATCCTTTGACCTGACAAACTTGGCGTTATTCTGTATGTTGAAAATTCGGTGCGTGCCGTTTTGTGTTAAGAAGACAGCAAACACAAAGCCTTCGGAACGACCCGGCCCCAGGTACTCAACGACATAAAGAACTTTCTCTCCTGGGTAGGACTTCGCATCAAGCACGTATCCGAAGCTCAGCGCAGTTGCTTTTGAGGTCTCTAGATCCAGCCAATCCTGCCAGATGTGTTTCTTGGCGGCTAGACACTGGGCAGCTTCACGAAGGATCTTGGGGGCCTGTTCTTGGGCGCAAACGGTAGTACTCAGAAAGCTCAACAATAGTGATGCTAGGCAGGCGATTTTCATGACTTTTGTCCTGGATGGGCGGGTGGGGCAGAGGATTCTCTTGATTCATAAAGCATGAGCCACAAGGCGAGTATATCATTCACGCACGAAGCCTTGTTGGCAGCAGATGCAAACGCGGGTGCCGCACTTTTCGGTTTGTGAGCGTGCGGGTTTTGACTTTTCTCGGGTGACCGCCCCCCATTCCTAACACTCCTTGAGAGTTTGTTTCCGGCAGTATCTAGCCTGAGGAAGGGACATTCGCCGTAGTGAGGAACATTCGTCGATCAGAATGCGCATTTAGGGACGTGCGAGTAAAAGGTGCTTCGCTTCTTCGAGTGGCGGGTGGCCCAGAATCGTTCTGGAATTGGTTGACGTGGTGCACGAGGAGAGGATATCACTGTGGCAATTCTCGCGGAAGTATAGAGAGACGGGGTGCCCCAGGTTTGATTTTTTACCTGGGTCTTGGGGTTCGGAATGCCCAGCGGGTTGAAACGCTATTATGGCCAAGGTGATCTGCACTTTGTGACCTTCAGTTGTTATCACCGCTTGCCGTTGCTGGGGACAAAGAGTGCGCGCAACGTGTTTGTGCATGAGTTGGAGAAGGTTCGTAATGAGATGGGATTTCGACTCATTGGTTATGTAGTGATGCCAGAGCAAGTGCATCTGTTGATGAGTGAACCGCTGAAAGGAACGCCGTCGACGGTGCTGCAGAAGCTGAAGTTGCGTGTGTCGCTGAGAATGCGCAAAGCGAGCGGAGTTGACAACGCGGAGCAGTCCCAATTACCGCTTGAAGAGGAGGGAGTCCTGCCGAAGGCGTTCTGGCAGCCACGGTTTTACGATTTCAATGTCCGCACAATTGGGAAGAGGAAAGAGAAGCTGAATTACATGCACGCGAACCCAGTGGTTCGGGGATTGGTGGAACATCCGAAAGACTGGCCGTGGAGCAGTTGGTCGTTCTACATGAAGGAGGAAGCGGGACTGGTTTCGATTGATCTCGGGGAGTGAAGAAACGGTGAATTAGAGCGACCCCAAGACCCAGGTAAAAAATCGAACCTGGGGCACCCCCACAGGCGACGACGAGGAGTTAGAACAGGGAATGGAGGAAGCGGCTGTTTAGCCAGATGTGGGCCAGGAGGAGGAGCGTGATGGCCCCCATCAGGACGAAATGGATGCGCCGGACGAGGCCCGGAGGAGCCTGGCCCGGATGAGCACGCCATTCAGATAGGGAATGGCGATGACCGCGGCAAGCAATGCGGTGCTGAGCCAACCCCGTTGGCCGGTCGGGGAAAGAATGGCGAGTAGCGGCAATAGAGGGGGCATAGGGTAAGGCGATGCGCTACAATGGTAGCTGGAAAAGGGCTTAGGCGTGGAGTGAGAGGCTGAGCAAAGAAGCCGAATCCGCGAATCGTGCTGCATTTTGGTACAGAACAATCCCGAGCAGAGAGCAGTTCTAAGAATCAGTCAAGCCAGGATGCCAGAGGTTTTGGCAGATTGTTTGTGACCCAGGACACTTCGGTTCGCGTTGACTTTTCCTTACACTACTCCTAGCATTTTCTGTTCTACACACGGCGGCGTTCGCACTCGATTGGTCGCCGCAATCTACCCCCCACCGGAGGAAGCATGGCTATTAAGGTTGGAATCAACGGCTTCGGCCGCATCGGTCGCAATATCGTGCGCACAGCGCTGGATGACAAGGACATTCAGTTCGTAGCCGTGAACGACATCACGGATGCCAAGACCCTCGCGCACCTCTTGAAGTACGACTCGGTCCTTGGGAACCTCTCGCAAACCATCACCCACACGGACGACTCCATCAGCGTGGAAGGCAAGAGCTTTAAGGTATTTAAGGTAAAGGACCCCGCGGAAATCGACTGGGCCAGCGTGGGCGCGCAGATTGTGGTCGAGTCAACGGGTTTGTTCACCAAGGGTGCCGATGCCCGGAAGCACATCCGCGGGCCCGTGAAGAAGGTCATTATTACGGCGCCTGCCACGGATCCGGATGCCACGTTTGTGCTGGGTGTGAACGACAAGACTTATGACCCGGCGAAGCACCATGTGGTTTCGAACGCCTCGTGCACCACGAACTGCCTGGCACCAGTCGCGAAAGTCCTGCAGGACAACTTTAAGATCGTTTGCGGCACGATGACCACGATCCACTCGTATACGAACGACCAGCGACTGCTGGATTTGCCGCACAAAGACTTGCGGCGCGCGCGCGCAGCGGCTTTGAGCATGATTCCGAGCACGACGGGAGCAGCGAAGGCGCTGAAGTTGGTCATTCCGGAATTGGACGGCAAGCTGGACGGGTACTCGATGCGTGTACCCACGCCGAACGTGAGCGTGGTCGACCTCACCGTGTTTGTGGAGAAGCCGGCGACGAAGGACAGGGTGAATGCAGCGCTGAAGGCGGCGGCCGAGGGCCCGATGAAGGGAATTCTCGCGTACACGGAAGAAGAGCTGGTCTCCATCGACTTCCGCGGCAATCCCAATTCGTCCATCGTGGATGCGGGCTACACCAAGGTTGTCGGCGACAAGTGCATCAAGGTGCTGGCGTGGTACGACAACGAATGGGCCTACTCCTGCCGTGTGCGCGACCTGATCAAGCTGCTTGCTTCGAAGTTTTGAAGGCAGAGACTCGTGACTTGTGACCCGTGACTCGCGTGAGAGCGAGCCACGGGTTGCACTCCAGGTCCACATTGGCGGAAAGCTGTCCCCCCATGGCGCGCACTTCGAGGACGAGCGTGAGCCACTGGTTCAAAACTGGTTCCTGATCGCTGATAACTGATAACAGCTTACAGAAAGTGAATTCACCATGAACAAACTTACGATTCAAGACCTCGATCTCCGTGGCAAGCGCGTGTTCATTCGCGTGGATTTCAACGTGCCGCTGAAGGACGGCGTGGTCACGGATGACACGCGCATCCGCGAAACGCTGCCGACGCTGCGCCTGGCCATCCAAAAAGGCGGGCGGCTGGTGCTGGCATCGCATCTTGGGCGGCCCAAAGGGGGGCCGGAGCCGAAATACTCGCTCCTTCCCGCGGCCAAGAAGCTCGAGCAGTTGATCGAAAGGCCGGTGCGCTTTGCGTCGGATTGCGTGGGGCCTATTCCCGAATCGAAGAGCCGTAGCCTGGCCGAGGGCGACATCCTGCTGCTGGAAAACGTGCGCTTCCATCCCGAAGAAGAGAAAAACGACGAAGCGTTTTCCAAGCAACTTGCGGCGCTCTGCGACGGTGTATTCGTCTTAGATGCTTTCGGCTCGGCGCACCGCGCGCACGCTTCCGTCGTGGGCATCACGAAATTCGTGAAGCAGGCAGCGGCGGGGCTGCTGATGGAAAAAGAACTCGAGTATATCGGCAAGGCAATCAGCGATCCAGCGCGCCCGTTCGTGGCCATTCTTGGCGGGGCCAAGGTCAGCGACAAAATCGAAGTGGTCGAGAACCTGATGAAGATTGCCGACGCCATGCTGATCGGCGGCGGCATGGCCTACACCTTTTTGAAGGCGCAAGGATTGCCCATCGGCAAGTCGCTGGTGGAAGAAGACAAGATTGAGCTGGCCAAGAAAATCCTTGCCGATGCCAAGCAGAAGAACTTCAAGTTCCTGCTGCCCAGCGACAACGTGATCGCGCCGGAATTCAAGGCCGACTCTCCGGCAACAATCGTGGATGTTGCCGCGATGCCCGCGGACCAGATGGGTCTGGACATCGGCCCGAAAACGATCGCGGCGTACAAGGCGGAAATCGCGAAATCCGAGACCATCGTATGGAACGGCCCGATGGGCGTGTTTGAAATGCCCGCGTTCGCCAAGGGCACCCTGGAAATCGCCAAGGCCGTGGCCGCTGCCACAACGGGCGGCGCAATCTCCATAATTGGCGGGGGCGATTCCGTGGCGGCTGTGCATCAGTCTGGAGTGGCAAAACAGATTTCACACATTTCGACCGGAGGCGGCGCCTCGCTGGAGTATCTCGGCGGGCGCAAGCTGCCCGGCGTGGAGGCACTAACCAACAAATAGCTTCGATACACAGTGCGGCTTGGAGGGTTTATGACATTCAGTAGGAAAGAGGCCCGCGCGCGGTTGATCAGCAAAGCTGGAGAAATATTCCGGGATGTAATTACGGGACAGAGCGTCTCACAAGAAGTTGATCTGAGTGCTGTACTGGCGTTGAAGCACAATTGGGGAATGGTCGATTGGAAGAAGGTGAATCTCCATCAAGTCAATGGAGAGGGGATGTTCAAGGAAGTCCCTGCAGCTTCCTTTGGATTTGAGAATCTCGTGGCCCAGTGCGAATATCCACTTTTTTCGGTTCCGCGTTCGCCAGGGGAGCAAGCATGGGGTGGTTTCCGAGCTGATATTCTTTTCATTAGCAGACCCAAAGATACGCTGCTCTATGTGGAGAACAAAATCGGGGACACCATCAAAATGCATTACATTGAGGGAGTTCTGGAATTTCTTGATCTACAAACTCAATTTGATCGACCGTCGTTCGTCATACTCGCTGGCCGTGAATTTGTCGAACAAAAATGGTACGTGAGTGAGTTGATGTCAGTTCTAAAAGAAAACCGTGAATTACTGAAGAAAGTCGGAGCGTACATACTTTATTGGGAGGACATAATCAAATCATGCGGCGCCGCGTAATAGCAGGCAACTGGAAGATGTACAAGAATCAGGCGGAGACGCGAGCGTTTTTTGCCGCGTTCCTTCCGCTGGTGGCAGGAGTAAAAGACTGCGACATCGTCATCGCTCCGCCCTTTACGAATATTCCCGTCGCCGTGGAGGCCACCAAGGGCACCCAGATCGGCATTTCCGCGCAAGACGTTTTCTGGGAAAAGGAGGGCGCCTACACCGGGCAGGTTTCCACGGGCATGCTGGTGGAGGCGGGGTGCCGCTACACCATCATCGGCCACTCCGAGCGCCGCCAGTTCTTCGGCGAGACCAACGAAGCCGTGTTCAAGAAGACCAAAGCCGCTCTAGCTGCGGGGCTTACGCCCATCGTGTGCATCGGCGAAATGCTTGCCGACCGCGAGGCCGGCAATACCGAGCGGGTCTGCCAGAGCCAGTTCCTGGGAAGCGTGGGCGCGTTGACCCCCGAGGAATTCTCCCGTATTCTGATAGCTTACGAACCGGTCTGGGCCATTGGAACCGGCCGCACGGCAACGCCGGATATAGCTGCGGCAGTGCATAAGTTCGTACGCCAGTGTGCGGCGGAGAAGTTCACTGCCAGGCATGCTTCCGCGTTGCGGATTTTGTACGGCGGGAGCGTCAAACCTGACAATATTAAAGGGTTGATGGCGCAAGAGGAACTCGACGGCGCGCTTGTGGGTGGAGCGAGCCTGGACCCGAAGTCGTTCGCAAGCCTGGTGAAGGACTGGCCTCGGTAGAAGTTGGCTAGAGGCCGCCTTCAGACAACATAAGGAAGCCGCAGCAGCAGGCGGATGCGACGTTTAGTGGATTGAGGTGCGCGGAATGCCAGCTTGGATGAAGTGGACGATTGCATTGCTGATCGGTTTTGGGATCATCGCCGCCGGGTTTCACTTTTCGTGGGGCGGCTGGATTCTGAGGCCATTCTTTGTACTGAACTGCCTGGTGCTGATTATTGTGGTGCTGCTGCAAAGCGGCAAGGCGGCCGACCTGGCCGGAGCGTTCGGCGGGGCGGGCAGCCAGACGGCGTTTGGCCCGCGCGGGGCGGCATCCGTGCTATCGCAGGCCACAACGTGGTGCGCGGTCATGTTCATGGTGTGCGCGATGGCCATGGTGGTGCGGGTGGATCAGAATGTGTCGCAGGGGGGCCAGGGTGGCTCGATCCTGGAGAAGTATTCAAAGCCTGCGCCGAAGGCGGCGACACCGGCGGCTCCCGTGACACCGGCGCCAGCGACGCAGCAGCCTGCGGCACCCCAATCAACCACACCGCAACAACAGGCACCGGCGACACAGCCCAAGCGTTAGTATTCTTGGAGTGCGGCAGCCGGGTTGCCGCTTTTGCGCTCGATGTTATTGGCAAGGCAGGACGTTTCACCTGGAAATTGGGGTGTCAAAAGCGGGAGCAAGGCTCCCGCACTCCACAAGGTAGTCTGGCTACAATTTTGCTCCTCGCCTTGCCCCTTTTTTCGGGCGCGGCTACAATAAAGTCTCTTCCTCTGTGCGGTCGTGGCGGAACTGGCAGACGCACCAGCTTGAGGGGCTGGCGGTAGCAATACCGTGGTGGTTCGAATCCACTCGACCGCACCATCTCTTTTTCAAATGACGGTAATTCCGCAGAAGTCGTTGTTTCCCCAATAAAGCTCGATTCAGTTTGCGACGGAATCGCTTCCGCTTATGATTCGCCGTTTTCTTAATGGCATTTTTCGTTACGCGTGGAATTTTGGCGAGGCACAGGACTTCGCAAGCGCTCACGCAGGCGCGTGCATGGTCAGCGGCAGCCCTCATCCGAGGGGAGGGGCACCGCGCGCGCATCAGGGACTTCGACCAGCATCTCTCGGACGAACAACTGATCGAATACTTTTCCCCTAAGCATGTCCAAGAGTTCGCGGGAGCTAAGGCGGCTGCGCAGCTCCAGGCGTTGGCCGATCAACTGGAAGCCGGTTGTTCCGGTCGCGGCGAACGGCAGCCGGATGGCGAACAGGGGATACCGCGAGGCCAGCCAGTCGATGGTCGCGCTCCGGTCTTCAAGATACCCATGGATGTCGGCTCCTGGCAGGAGGAAGCGATAGCCTTCGTCGACAGCTCTGAAGTCACAGGGCACCCAGACCTGCTTGGCCCTGAGGTACTGCTGAGCGTCAGCGCTGTAGTGGCCGAGGGGGCCATCCAGCGGACGGAGAAAAGCTGCCAGGGACAGACACACCAGCAGCGCTGCGCAGGGGACGCTGGGACGCGTAAACTCGGGCACGAACAGTGCCAGGAGTACGAGCGTGGCAGTGACACACAGAAGCAGCCAGTAGGTCACCGGATACACTCGGGCACCTGCCAAACTGAATTGCAGTCGCAGGGACAAATAAGCCATCGTGGCAATGGCGGTCCCTGCGGCAAGGAGGCTGGCGACAAACACCTTGCGGTTGATCCGGTCCCAGTTGAGGGCACACAGGACCGCCAGGGCCGGCATGGCCGGCAGCAGATACCGGCTCGACCGCACGCTGGGAAAGCTGAACACGAGAAACAGAGTGACGACCCAGATCCAAAGAAGTTTCTCCGCTCCCCCCAATTGGTGCCGCCGTTTGTAGGCGACCCAACACAGCGCCACCACCGGGAACGCCAGCAAGCCGGCATTGACCGGATAGCCCAGTGCCAGCGCCCAGACGCTCGATCCTCCCCACAGGAGCTTCGTCAGGTAGCCAACGCCGTGCAGATCGAACTTCCCGAGGTTCTCTCTCAGGACGAATTCCCGCACGATGGCCATCGGGTCCGGATCTAGCAGAAACCATACGCTAAACACTGCGAGGGAGACCGTCGCCATAACGACGAGCTTCCCAGAATCTTTGGTCAGAAACGTCCCCATCCGGTACCCTCGATGATGCAAGTACCACCAGGAGAGGGCCAGGATTACTGGAATGACAAGCGCGAACGACTTGTAAAGGAGACCAACGCCGAGTCCGACGCCCAACAAGAGGGGCACGCGGACGCGCGACTCGAATGCGGCTGGCCGCCAGAACAGGAGGGCAAAGAACGGCAGGAAAATCCAGAAGGTCTCCGGCGCGTCGGTCAGAAAGGGGCGCCCGTACCGGTAGGTGCTGTAGAAAGAGAGGAAGGTCAGACACGCCACGCCTGCGGTCTCCAACCGGCCCGATACCCTCCACCCCAGCAGAAACACCAGCACCGCCGTGAGCAGGGTATAGATGACGCTCGGATACCGCAGGGACCACAGGTGCCAGTCCCTCCCCCACCGCGTGGAGGCGATCCCTTGCCAGAACAGAAGCGGCGGCTTCGTGTTCCGCATCTCGTGTAACTGCGACTGGAGGGGCAGCAGATGACCGCTGTCCGCCGTGAGACGCGTAATGTGCGCGTAAATGTATTCGTCGCCGTTCCTGGGAATGTGGCGACTGTCCAGGCCGTAGAAATAGGTGGCCACGGCGAGCAGAAGGCAAAGTCCGTACCAGACCCGGAGGCGGCGGTGCTCCCCAGGAATGTCTTGGCTGGCGGACAGTGGGCTGCGGGCAGCAGGAGCCAGGGCACCCTCCGGATTCGGCGAGCGAGCGATCACCTGCACTGGACGGAAGGTCCAGCCATCATTCACCAGAAAATAGAAGCCAGCGGCCAACGTGATCGTAGCCACGTTCGCGAGCCGGTTCCGGCTAACGCGCATCATCCTCCCCTCCGGCGGCCGCCCCGGCCGCGGTCCGCTACACGAGCATGCGCGAACCCACGCATTTCAAGCATAGTGCTGCAAAGGTGTTCTGAGAGCAAGGACCACTTCTTAGCTCTGGGGCTTGGCAAGCAAAAATAGAGTCAGTTCGCGCGTTCTGCCCGATAAAGGCTAGTTCTCTTTCGGGAGTTGTCCAAACGTGCAAACCGGACATGTCTAACAGTGTCGGCACTGTCAAATCTTTTTGAGCACACTTCTCCACCCGCACCCAAGAGTGGTCTTGCTCGTTTTCTTTGACCTCCGTCGTCCATCTGTCAATTGATCTGGCACAAAATCCAGGCTCCAGGCATGGTTCGCTTCCGTTGCCCGACGCCGGCGTTTCGGTGGCGTTACTAGCGGGTCGCAGTGTCAACCGGGATACTTGACGCTTGGCGTAGGGCGGGCTAGTTTCAGGATGAAGCACGTCAATCTGGTGATGGACCGAGCGATGAACACTAATTCCACGCCTCTGTTCCAAGGCGAACCGGACTATGGCGTCGCCGACATTCAAGCGAACCTGCGCAAGCTGGAGCGGCGCGACTTGTGGGTGTGGGGCAACGCCGCCATCATTATCCTCAGCCTGACCGCCGCGATCTTTTCTCTTTCCGTGTCGTTCTACCTGCGAGGGGAAAAGACCTTTTTCGGGTTGGACCTGAAGCTTGCGGTGCGCGCCCTGGTGGTGCTCGTTCTGATATTCACCGGCCAGATGATTTACCAGCATCTCCGCTTGCGCAAAATTCAGCGCGCGTTGGCCGAGCAGCAAATTCAAGCGGAGGTCTTCCGGCGGTTGGCGATGTTTGATCCTCTGACAGGCCTTTACAACCGGCGATTCGCGGAGCAGCGGCTGCGGTCAGAGGTTGCGCGGTCGGAACGCCGGGGATTGTCTCTAATCGTTGTGCTGGTGGACCTGAACGATTTCAAGCAGATCAACGATGAGCACGGCCACCTGGCGGGCGATCACGTGCTCAAGGAATTTGCGAAATACTTGAGCTGTTCCACGCGCGGTTCGGACCTGGCGGCGCGCTGGGGCGGGGATGAGTTCATTCTCCTGTTGCTGGATTGCGAGGTGAACCAGTTGTCGCTGATTCTCTCGCGGCTTGACGACTTGCAGATCGAGTTCCAGGGGAAAGTCCTGCCCGTTACGTTCTCCGTTGGCTGGAAAGCGTATGAGCCCGGCGATCAGTTCGACGAATTGATTAAAGAAGCGGACCGCCATCTGTACGAGCATAAGGCGGGGGCAAAAACACCGCGGGCGCCTGTGACCACGCCAGCGTAAAGAGCTTTCCTTCCCATAAAACATTCCTTCGGAACAAGCTCTTTCTTCGCCCAGGCGGATCGTCTGCTATTATTTTGGCATGGCCCTGCAACTGTCGGAAATTGAAGCGCGCGTGCTCGGCGCACTCGTCGAGAAAGAGATCACCACGCCGGAGTATTACCCGCTCTCGCTCAACGCGCTGCTGAACGCGTGCAATCAGAAATCAAATCGCGAGCCGGCGATGATGCTGGAGGAAAAAGCGGTGCGGCAGGCATTGCGCTCGCTTTCCGATCAGGCAGTGGCGCGCTCCGCCAGCGGTGATTCCCGCGTGGCGAAGTTCGAGCACCGGCTGAACGAGCTATACAATTTCCACCGCCACGAAATCGCGGTTTTGTGCGTGCTGCTGCTGCGCGGGCCGCAGACGCCGGGCGAGCTGCGCACGCGATGCGAACGGCTGTACGCATTTGAGGATCTGGATGCCGTGCATGCCGCGTTGAACCTCCTGATGCGCCGCGAGCCGCCGATGGCGAAGGTGCTGCCCCGGCAGCCGGGCACAAAGGAATCACGCTACATGCATCTGCTTTGCGGCGACGCCTTGCCCGCCGGTTCTCACGCGGCGTTGAGCGGAGCGGTAGCGGACCCGGCTGAAGTGGCGGGGCCGGCGGCGCGAACTCCTTCATCGGTGGATGGAGAGCGAATTGTGGAACTGGAAGCGGAAGTGTCGGAACTTAGAAGGGAACTCGAAACCCTGCGCCAGCAGTTCGCCAATTTCCAGAAGCAGTTTCAGTAGGAAGACCCGGGCCTCACTGTTTCCGAAAGACGCCTTGGACCACGGCGGCGCGGCCTCGGTGTAGGCGGCCTTCGTCCAAAACGACTTCCACCTCGAGCAATTCCAGCACTTCGGCCGTTGCAAAATCCTTTTGCAGGATTTCCGCAGTGTAGAGCAGTTCGGCTTGCTTCGGTCCACCGGAGGAGTGCTGTAGCTGCGCGGGAGTGAAGGCTTCGATGATCAGCAATCCGCCTGGTTTCAGGGCGGTTAACATCTGCGTATGAATTTGCGGACGAAGATCGGGCGGGAGATGCAGAAAGATGGAAGCGACAGCGTCAAAATCGCCAACCGGCCAATTCCATGTGGCAAGGTCGGCCTCTTCGATGGACATCGTGAGCCCAGCTGCTTGCGCCGATTTGCGGGCGCGCTCGACGCCCACGGGAGATACATCAACGGTGCTCACGCGAAAACCCTGCGCGGCGAGCCAGATGCCGTTGCGGCCGTAGCCATCGCCGGGAACAAGAATCTTGCAGCCGGGAATCAGGCGGCGAGACTGCGCGCGCAAATAAGCGTTAGGGTGTTCGCCGTAAACAGGCTCAGCTTGCGCGAAGCGTTCGTCCCACATTTTCTGCGGATTTGCCCACTTGTCGTCGGTCATGACTCCTCGCCTCAGTACGTCATAGTATTCCAGAACGGGCGAGGCCGCGCCCTCGGTGAAACAGGCACTCGGCTGATTTGGGATAAGGCGGCGCAACATGAAAGGTACTAAGACAGGTATAGTATAAAAGATCATGCTTAAGATTAGAAATCTTGCATGGCAGGCCCGAGCAATCTGGAAGCTTCTCGCTTCAATGTCCAAAGATGAATAGACCCTTGACGACTAGCCGATTCGGGTTTGGTCCCAGCAAGTTACTGAACCTTTGCCAGCATCTCGCCTGAAACCGATTCCATGGACAGCAGGCGTAATCAACTGGCCTGCGATGTCCGGAGGAGGGAATACGAGGCTGGAAGCACTTGAAGAGGTGCGCAAGAATTTCGACCGGTTTAAGGCCACGGGGAAGAAGCTCCCGCGACCTGGCACTAAGGTCCCGATTGAGTTCGCTGCTGGAGACCGTGTTAGCCGGCACCCGGAACTAGAAAAGGAATTCATCCGACAAGTTCTTGAGATCAATTGGGCGTGGATTTCTGACGAATCGTGCCTTGGGGACTTTCATGACGAGGAAACTGACGAAAGGCTTATGGACAGAATTCGCCGCATCTACGGAGTTGATGTTTCAGACATAGCGGGCGGGAACCTGGCCGACATTTTCGACAGAATCGCGAAACACAAGGTCACCGAAGACCTATCTAGGTGATATTTGCAACGGCAGGCGATTGCATCAGCTAAAACAACCGAGCCATAAACAGCGTTTATCGGAAACTTATCCTCGACCGGCAAGGCAGCTTTCTTGCAATTTGCGGGGCAGGCGGTAAGATACGAAGCTGGTTCAGGGCACCGCGGCGATCGAATCTGCTTCGAAAATGGTCACTTACGACGACGGCGGCGACACCTCCCCATCCAGCGGCTCGGGCTTCCTCTCGCGCTTGTTTTCCACGCATCACAAAACCATTGGCTTGCAATACTTGTGGCTGGCGCTGGCCAGCGTGCTGGTCGGCATGGTGCTTTCGGCATTGTTGCGGTTGCACGCCACCTGGCCGGATCGCGCCATACCTTTTCTTGCATCCATGGAAAGCACCCCGGAGCGGTTTGCGGCCATGCGCCTGCTGCACGGCTCGCTGATGGTCTTTTTTGTGCTGACGGCGGCGCCGCAGTTGGGCTTCGGAAATTACCTTCTGCCCCTGCAGATTGGCGCGGAGGAGATGGCGTTTCCGTCACTGAACCTGCTTTCGTTTTGGATGACGGTGGGCTCCTTGGTGGGAATGACCGCTTCTTTTTTCTTGCCGCTGGCAAATGGGATCAACGTGTGGCTTGCCAGCGCCTCGCTTTTTTCGCTGGCCGCGCTATTCAGCGCACTGAACTTTGCCACCACGACAATTGAAATGCGCGCGAAGGGCATGACCTTGCCGCGCATGCCGGTGACTGTGTGGGCGTGGTTCCTCAACGCGATTTTGAGCATGTTGGTTTTCAGCGTCTTGCTGGCGGGATGCGCCGCGGTTCTTTCGGACCGACTGCTCGGGTCGAATTTTTTCAGCGCGACTTCCTTCCTGGCCGCGCAGCCGCAGAATTTGGTGCGGCAAGGGAGCCTGCCGATCCTCTGGCAGCGGCTCTTCTGGTACTTTGCGCAAGCGGAAGTGTATGTGGCGATGCTGCCGTGCTTTGGCATCGTGACCCATCTGATCGCGACGTTTGCGCGCAAGCCGGTGTGGAAGGAGCGCCTAGTCGTGCTCGCGCTGTGCGGCGTGGGCCTGGTGGGATTTTGCGTGTGGGGCTATCACATGTTTGCCACCGGGCTGAATCCCTACGCGCCACTGGTTTTTTCGGTGCTGGCGGCTTCGCTGGGAATTCCGGCGGTGTTTTTGCTGGCCAGTTGGCTGGGGACGCTGTGGAATGGGCGCGTGCAGCTCAACACCGCGATGCTGTTCACGATCGGATTTATCTCGCTGTTCATCGCCGGCGGGTTTTCCGGAATGTTCCTGGCGCGGCACGACCTGGCGCGCGCAGCGGTCAGCGAGGAGTTTGTCATCGGCCACTTCCACCTGGTCATGGGCGTCGCAGCCACGTTCGCCATACTCGCAGCGCTATTTTTCTGGTTTCCGAAACTTTTTGGCTCTCGGCTGAACGAAGAGCTCGGGAAATTGCATTTCTGGATGACGTTTGCCGGGGTGTACGCCATTTTCATGCCATTGCACTGGGTGGGATTACTGACGCAGTCCCATGTGCTGGGAGAAGAGCAGCGAGCGGCAATTGCGTCGGCGGGGGCCTCGATTCGTACATTTGTGACGCTGGCAACCGTTTGCACCGTTTCCGCGCAAACACTCTTCGTCATCAACTTTCTGTACAGCCTGCTGCGTCGCGGACGAGCGCAAGAAAATAACCCTTGGCGAGCCACAACGCTCGAATGGAGTATCGCTTCGCCGGCCCCGGAGGGAAATTTCGGGGATGTGCCGCCGGTGGTCTACCGCGGCGCGTACGATTTTCACGGCGATTCTGATCTGGACTTTGTGCCGCAGCACCTCGCGCCCGAGTTGCCGGCTGGGAAGGCGCACTAACAGAAGGGAAGGAAGAGCATGCCGGGCACGACGACAGGGCAGGACCTTGATCTGGTAATCGGGAAGGGGAACGGCGGCGGAGGCGGCAAAACGCCGCCCGCGGGAGGAAACGGCGGCGGCGATGAAGGGAAGCGCGGCCGCAAAGGGCAGCCTTCGGCGTCAAAGTATTACGCCGGGGTGGCCATCGCCATTGTCGCCATCCTGATGTTTTTCATGGCGCTGGCCAGCGCGTTCCTGATTCGCAAGGGATCCGGTGAATGGGTGCCGGTGCGCATCCCGGGATTGTTGTGGGTGAATACCGCGATTTTATTGACGAGCAGCGCGACGCTGGAGATGGCACGCAAGCGCTTGGCAAATTCTGACCTAAGTGGTTTCAGAAGACTCTGGCGAGTAACCACAATTCTCGGCGTGCTGTTTTTGGTAGGGCAGTTGGTGGCGTGGCGAATCCTGGCCGGGCAGGGCATCTACCTGGCCACGAATCCCGCCAGCAGCTTCTTTTACATTTTCACGGGAGCGCACGCGTTGCACCTGCTTGGCGGCGTCTGCGCTTTGCTGTACGTGGCGTGGCGGAATTTCGATCAGGCTAAAGTGAGCCTGGGCGTGGCAGCGGAAGCGGTGTCTTACTACTGGCACTTTATGGACGCACTGTGGTTGTTCCTGCTGGCGCTGCTGTATCTGGGGAAGTAGCGCGCCGCAAGCGATTCAAAATCCAAAAAACAGCCATCAGGATGATTGGTTGAAGGCTTGGCGACTTGGGGCGCAACGATGCTGCGCCCCGAATTCAGCGCAGGCGTGCCGGCGGATCAGCGGAGGGCGGAAGCTGCGGCGGAGCCGGGGCAGTGCTCGCGGAAAGCTTTGCCGGTGCGGGTTGCGCGATGCCGACGCCGGAATTCCAATCCAGGTGGTTCTTGCCACAAGCGGGGCAGTAGCCTTTGCCAGTATCTTCGTCGCGCAGGCTGGCCAATTCGTAACAGCCACAGACGCAGTCACAGTAGCCGGTTTGCGAAGCGGTTTTGATGGGAATCAGGGCCATGGGGTCTCTCCAGCAAGAGATTACATGAGGAACGCGCCGTAGCAAAGCGGAAGGCCATTCCGAGTGCCACGGCGGCCAGGGAAAAGTTGCCGCGAACGAGTCTCTATATGTTTCTCAGATGCGCGAGCTTGAAAAAGGCGAAGCCACAGTCTCGCGGAGGTCCAGCCAGTTCTGCTCCGGAATGGTGTTGAACACTTCAACAATTTTGGGGTCAAACTGAGTTCCGGCACACCTGCGAATCTCTTCCCGCGCGTGGGACATTGGCAGCGCCTTGCGATAGGGGCGGTCGCTGATCATGGCATCGAGCGCGTCGGCGATCGAAAAGATACGCGCCCCAAGCGGAATCTGCTCGCCACGAAGGCCCCGAGGATAACCTGTGCCGTCAAAGAACTCCTGGTGGGCCAGGACGATTTCCGCGGCGTCCCGGAGAAACGGGATGTGCGTCAGCACGTCGTAGCCTTTTTGGCAGTGCGTGCGCATGATGGTTTTTTCATCATTGTCGAGCGGTCCAGGTTTGCTCAGGATGGAATCGGGAATAGCCATTTTGCCGATGTCGTGAAGAAAGGCGGCGCGCGCGAGTACCCGCAAGTAGGGAAGCGGCACGCCCACGGCCTTGGCAATGGAAATGGTGAAAGCGGTCACGCGCTGGCAATGGCCTTCGGTTTCCGCGTCTTTCAAGTCCAGCGCGCTTCCCAGAGCCTCCAGGGTATCGTCGTAGGATTGCTCGAGTTGCTGAATGGCCATCTGGAGTTGCGCGGTCTGTTCATTCACCTTCTGTTGCAGGTCGGTCTGGTAATTGCGGTTTTCCAGGACCAGGCGCCGGTGTTGCAGCGCGCGGCCTACCCCCAGAAAAAGCTGATCCTTTTCAAACGGCTTCAGAATGTAGTCGTAAGCGCCGCGGCGGATCGCTTCCAATGCCGTGGAGATATCGTGAATGGCCGTAACCATGATGACCGGGACTTCGGGGTCATGCTCGCGCATCCAACTGAGCAGCTTGATGCCGTCCATTTCCGGCATGATCATGTCGCTTAGAACGAGATCCGGCGTCTCCTTGCGGACCACTTCCTGCGCCGCCCTCCCGTTGCTTACGGCAGTGCAGCGGTAGCCTCGAGATTCGAGCATGGTCGATACAACCTCTCGAATCGCCTCTTCGTCGTCCACAACCAGGATGTTTTCGATGTCCACGATGGTTTTTCTCCCAAACAGCATTATACGGGACAGCACACCTCTATGTGGGGAGCCTTGCCCAGTAAGAAAATAGCGTGTTAGCGTCAAAGCAGGCGTGGTGTCCCTGCTTCCGCTCGTGAGCGCACGGCGCCATTCTCCATTTCTATACCCGCAACACCTAATGGGAGGGTCGGTCGTGGTGCCCAATCAAGGCCTCCAGGGAATTGCGTTCTTTGAAGCCACGGCATGCCTGACCCTGCTGGTGTTATTTGTTCACCTTCGCCGGGATAACCGCGCCATTTTCTACCGGCTTTGGTTGCTGGGGTGGATTTGCCTGACCCTGTCTTCCTTCAGCGAAATGGCCTTGCTGTTCAGGCCCAACCCGCTCTTGCGCGTGGCCACTTCTGGCGCCGGCGTCGCAGCGCTGATGCTTTTCCTGACGGCCATCGTACAGTTCACGCTCGGCAACAATCGCCTGCAGTGGCCGGTCTTGTGGTTATCGGCGCTATTCGCGCTGACGGCCTGCTATTACGAAAGCAAAGTCACCCGCTTCGGCGAAGTGCGCTGGGAAAGCGCGATCTTGGAGAGCGCCATTTGCCTGGCAACCGGGTGGCTGCTATGGCGCGCCGCGAGTGCTTCCGGCGGTCACGGCACTAAACTGCTAGCCGGTGCCTTCACGCTGCTGGGTTTGAACGGCCTCGACCGGCCCACGTGGACTCAGCAGGAGATGTACCTTCTCCGCTTTGCGTTCGACCATTTCCTGAACGCGAGCCTGGGCATTGGGATGATCGTGCTGCTTCTGGAGGCGGCGCGCGCGCGCTCCGAGGAAATCAGCAAGAAGATGCAGCAGTTCACCATGCTGACGGCCTCCAGCAGCCAGTCGGTCTCTCTTCAGGAATTGCTGCAAAAGGTTCTGTTGCAGATCACCACCAGCCTTAATACGAGTCACGGAATGCTGCGATTGCTGGAGGGCAAGGGCGATGCCGCGGAATTCGTGGCCCGCGCCTCGGTGGGTTTCAGCGAAAGTTTCCTGAAGCAGCATGAACGCCTCGATCTGCACGGCCCATGGATTCAGGAAGTCCTGCGGGAGAACTACCGTATCTCGCGCTTCGAGGAAGAAAAAGACGTCCAGAGCCGTCGTAAAATGGCGGAAGCAGGGATCACGCAGTTGATTACCGTGCCGCTTCGCGGCAACGAAGGCCCAATTGGCATCCTGAATATCGGTGCGCTGCCGGGCAAGCGTTTTCACGAGGACGAGCTCGCTTATCTCGTTAACGTCGCCAATTTCCTTGGAACCACCGTCGAAAACGTGAATCTCTTCGAGCAGGTCAAAACCGTCCAGCAGCAGTGGGCCTATACCTTCGATTCCATTGGCGACCCCATTGTTGTCCACGACCGGGCCGGCCGCATCGTGCGCGGGAATGCGCGCCTGGCGAATCTGCTGGGCCGGGAAAGTCCGGCGATGATCGGGCGTGCGGTCAGCGACCTCTTCAACCCGCGGGCGAGCGCCTTCGAGATGTGCCCCTATTGCGAGGGCGTTTCCGGTGAGGCGGACTCTCCGGACCCCTGGCTGCAGGGATTTTTTCTTGCCTCTAACTCGACGTTTACGGATCCTTCCGGCCGCAAGCTGGGAACGATTCATGTCCTTAAAGACATCACCGAGCGCAAGAAGGCCGAGGAGAAGTACAGCATGTTGGTGGCCAGCGTCCAGGAGGGCGTGTTCATCACCACCGCGCAAGGAAGATTCCTCGATTTCAACGACGCGCTGATGCGCATTATTGGCTATGAGGATCGCGATGAGCTCATGCAGTTGGACATTGCGCAGACCCTGTATGTGAATCCGACGGACCGCGAGCGTCTCCATAAGCTTTTGCAGGAGCACGGCGCGGTCAAGGACTTCGAATTTGAAATCCGCCGCAAGGATGGAGAAGTCCGGACCGTGAGCGAATCCTCCACGGCCGTGCGCGATGCCAAGGGCGACGTGACCGCCTTCCAGGGATTTGTCCTTGATATTACCGAGCGGCGCCGCGCCGAACAGGAAATCCGCCGGCGCAACCGCGAACTGGTCGTCCTGAACTCCATCGCGGAAACGCTGGTCGCTTCCCTTGACTTGAACGATTCCATTCACCGCATCCTCCGGCAGCTTCTGGAATTGTTCACGCTGGACGCTGCGGCGCTCTTCCTCTTTGAACGCGACGGCACCACCCTCCGCCGGGTCGCTTCCGTCGGTCATCGCTCCGAGTTCGCCCGCAGTTTTCCGGTTGTGACCATTCCGCCGGAGCTCATTCAACAAATTCGCGCCGTGCGCGCGACGTTTCTCTCCGCCCAGGGATTGCCGCTGCCCCCGGCCTTGCGGGAATTGCAGAAGAAGGAGGGGATCGAATCCGCCTACATCGTCACCCTGTGGTCCAAGGAGAAAATCATTGGCGGACTAACGGTGGCCTGCCGGGCGGTCCGCGACTTCACGCCAGCCGATATCAGCCTGTTGATCGCCGTGGGCAGCCAGGTTGCCAGCGCTGTCGAGCGTAGCGTCTTATACGACGAGACCCGCCAGGCTTACGAGAATCTTCGGCGCACCCAGGAACAACTGTTGCACAGTGAAAAGCTGGCCGCCGTGGGGCAGTTAATCTCCGGCGTGGCGCACGAATTGAACAACCCCCTCACCGCCATCCTGGGGTACAGCCAACTGCTGACCTCCAGCGGGCAGGTAGGGCCGCTGGCACTGGGCTATTCAGAGAAACTATACAAACAAGCCCAGCGTACCCACCGCATCGTGCAAAACCTGCTGAGCTTCGCGCGCCAGCACAAACCCGAACGCGTGCCCGTGCGCGTGAATGCCATTCTCCAAGACACGCTCGCGCTGCGGGACTATGACCTGCGCATGAGCCAGATCCGCGTGCATCTCGACCTCGCACCCGATCTCCCCGAGGCTCCGGCCGATCCACACCAGTTGCAACAGGTCTTTCTTAACCTCATCAATAACGCCGTGGACGCCATTCTGGAAAAAGGCGCGGAGGGTGACCTGTGGGTGAGGACAGGAGTAGAAGGCCGGCAACTCTTTATCGAATTCACGGATAGCGGGCCCGGCGTAAAGGACTCTTCACGCGTTTTCGACCCGTTCTACACGACCAAGCCCGTCGGGAAGGGCACCGGACTGGGACTCAGCATTTGCTATGGCATCATCACCGAACATGGCGGAACGGTTCGTGTGAAGAACAAGCCGCCACGCGGCGCCTCTTTCCGCATCGAGCTGCCGCTGCATCGTACTGGCGCCAAACGCCCCCCTGTCGGGCCGGATAAGCCCGCCACCGCCCGGAGCGGACGGATTCTTGTAGTTGATGCCAATGAGTCCGTGCTCGAGAGCGTGGCTGGCCTGTTGCGCTCCAGCGACTATACGGTGGAGACCGCGAAATCGTTGGCCGATGCGAGAGAGCTGTTCGCGAATGGTGGTTTTGACCTGGTCATTGCCGACTGGCAATTGGCAGCTCAAGAGACGGGACGGAACGCGCTGGATGCTCCGGACAGCGGAATGCCAGGCCTGGGCTCGCGGATTCTGTGGATGAGTTCTCTTGCTCTGGACAAGGACGGGAAGCCCGCGCTCGCAACGCTCGGCCCCGGCATCCTGCAGAAGCCCTTTCAAGCGACGGACTTGTTTGCGGCCGTGGATGCAAAACTACCGCATCCCGTCGTCACGCTCCTTCAGAATTGAAGCGAAGGCAAGACTTAAGGCAGAGCGCTCTCCGATCTGGGAAGTGGCCATCTCCAGCCGCAGCGCCATGCCACTGGTCATCTCCGAGAGAAGCCCAAACCCGCGCCAGGGTTCCAGTCCCAGGCGCAGCTTCCAGCGCAAGTAGCGGCAACCCAGGGCAAAGCGGAGATTCAGCCTGAAACGCTCGGCTTCGTCCAGTGCGACCATCTCAGGCGCCATTGCCGCTACCACCCGGGACGCTTCCAAGAGCTTCTCGTATTCCTCCTGCAGGCAATCCAGATAGAGCAGAGCAATGCGCCCGCGTTCAGAGCGAATACGCCTGCGAAGCGGGGCGAACCCTCGAGCGCGCAGAAACGCGGTGTCTTCGGGCTGCAAGGCCTGCAGGATTTGGGGGAGGCGGGAGTAGTGGTGCTCCTCGGACAATGCCGCCAAGACGTCAGTGATCGAAACCAGCCTGCGTTTTGGTGGCCGGATGGCCCAAGCGAGAGCGCCAAGCAGCAGTACTGCCAACAAGATGAACAGAATGATCGTGATGTTCATTAACGCTGGGCCCCCGAATTAAGAAGTTGATTGAGGTGTTCGTTCAGCAGGCGAAGGCGGACGTTAAGTTCGGAAGAAAGCTTTCCGTAAAGTTCCTTGGGCATGATGACAGGATCGCGGGCCGGGGCTGGGGCCGTTTCGGAATAAGCGCGAGCAGCTCCTGTCCAGATGAGCAGACTAGCCAGATATGTCAGGACCCCCAGAAAACTCCAGAGATTCAGATACCCAAGGAGCCATTTGTCGTAAAGGGAGTCGTTGATGACGCAGAAACATGAATACAAGCAGAATCCGATGCACAACGAGCGATCCAGGTGGTCCATAGGCAGGCCGTAATAGCGGGCAAAGAGCAACAGCGTTACAATCACGGCCGCGACAGCAAGTCCTACTCCGCGGTCCACGTTCAATGGCAATTTATACCAGTACTCTCTCGACAGCAGTGCTGCGTAAACCAAGACACCTCCGGTGGCCACGAGCAACACGCGCCGGCCCAGTGCCCAGATCCCGGAGAAAGGGAAAAGAACCCGCCGCGCCACCTCCACCACAGCCGCAAATCGCGCAGTTTCCATCACAAGTTGACTGAGCCAGAAGATGAGCCAAGCCCTGTAGCTTTGATAGCCCCAGATCCCGTACGTCGCCGCCATGAGGACGCTCTGCAGGATGGCACCCAGAATATAGGCGGAAAAAACAGGGTGCGAACGGAAGAGCTTACGCCGCACCAGGTAAACAAGAAGAATCAGCTCCGTTATCGTGGTCAGGGCCCACGCCAGATTGCGCAGGTTGAGCGTATCGGACATTGCAGAAAGGCTAGCATAACATAACTCGAAAGTAAATAGAGAAGCATTACCAGACTATTATGCTAGCCTTCCCGATATTAGAAAGCGCTTAGACGGTCCGACTGCCAATTGCCTTAGACGAGAATGGGATTGATCACGCGAGGCACAGTGGGTGGCGGCGGGGGCACGCCCTCGGCGACGAGAATGGGATTGATCACGCGAGGCACAGTGGGTGGCGGCGGGGGCACGCCCTCGGCGAC
>Ga0182011_10000780_pt1 | contig 27742 bp, 27 predicted proteins | sample 711E1DmetaG_FD_120481 | JGI IMG/M metagenome (GOLD analysis project Ga0182011, IMG submission 120481) | Permafrost microbial communities from Stordalen Mire, Sweden - 711E1D metaG | ecosystem: Environmental > Terrestrial > Soil > Wetlands > Permafrost | place: Sweden: Stordalen | collected...
GAGGGTGAAAATCTATGCAGCTAAAACTAAAACCAAAGGCACCTGCAGCCGCGGCTCCAGCAGCCGCACCTGCAGCAGGCGCAGCAGCACCAGGCTTCAGCATGTCCGGCAGCGCCGGCGGTATCAAGCTGATACTGAAGGATGCTAAGATAACCATAGACAAGGTAGTACTCGCAAAGTAGAGTACCGCCTTCTTCTCCTTTTTGGGAGATGCGGTTTTAACGCGAGTGCAACTGTCTTGATTAAATGTGAGGGAGATGTTATGCAACTTAAGCTTAAGAAGAAAGAAGCGGCACCAACGGCAGCCCCAGCGGCAGCCACAGGCGCAGCAGCTCCAGCTTTCGCTATGCCCAATGCAGGCGGCGCAGGTGGCCTGATGACCATCGAGCTTCGAGGCGCGTCCATCCACGTAGCGGAAGTCATTATACGAAAGAAATAAGGAAGGCTAGACATTGGGGAAAGTAATAGCGGTAACCGGTAAGGGCGGCACCGGCAAAACAGCCGTGACCGCGATGCTTATTAGATACCTGGTAAAGAATTCCGGAAAAAAGTACCGAATACTTGCAATCGATGCCGATCCCGATGCCAACCTGGCCGACGCGCTGGGCGTGCAGGCGGGAAAGACCATCGGCGACATGAGGGAGTTCGTGCAGCAGTCCCGGTTCACAGCTTCACCGGATACTGATAAGCAGGCGCTTCTTGAGTCCAAGATCTTCGAGATTCTCCTGGAAGAAGTGGGTTATGATCTTCTTGTCATGGGCAAGCCGGAAGGAACTGGGTGTTACTGTTTTGTCAACAATCTTCTGCGTGCTGTCATGGATAAGACCACAGTCAACTACGACCTGGTCATCATTGACACGCCGGCGGGCCTGGAGCATTTCAGCAGGAAGACCATTCCGGACCTCGACGATCTTATCGTGGTGACGGATGAGTCCAAGAGAGGGCTTACCACGGGCGAGCGCATACGTGACACTGCGCGCGAGATCGAGCTGAAGTACAGGAACCTGTATGTGATCGTGAACAAGGTCACCACGGGAAGAAAAGAGAAGGTTCTGGAAAATGCTCAAGGCCTCGGCCTGAAGGTTATCGGCACTATCCCCTATGATGAGAGTTTAGCTAGATTCGATTTAGTGGGAGATCCATTGATGGGCCTTCCTGACGATTCGCCTGCAGTGAAAGAGATGGTGCAGGTCGTCGAGGCTTTGGGCCTATGAGGATGATTTGAATGGCAGAGAAGATCACTTTATCTGACTTGAATAAGACATTAGCAGAAATGAATGTTCAATCCCTCGAGGGGTTAACTATCGAGGGTGATGTAGAGATTGAAATAGATGCAGGTGCCGGCGGCGTCGGCCCGCTCTTTGCTTACTACTTCGGACAAGAAGCAGCCAAGATCGCCATGCAGCTCATGAACTTCGCCAAGGCGGTCGGCTATCCCGTGGAGAACCTGCTCCAGCCCGTAGCAATAGCGCAGGCCATGTCTCCAGCTCCCAAGGATCTGGCAGCAGCTGCCGCAGCCGTGCCAGCCTTCAAGGTAGCAAGTGCTCTGGCCAGCGCCAAATTCAGCGTCGGCATAGACAAGACCTGGAGGGTCCCGATTCAAGAGGTCACTCTGGGTGCCACAAAGGCGGACGGCGGAAGCCGCGGTCATGTAGTCAAGCTGGGCGGCGAGAAGGCAATGCCATTCTTCCCGGATGCAGCCATGCCCCATGCGCCCAAGATCACTATGGACGTCTTCGACATGCCCATCGGCATGGCTAAGGCCGTCAAGGTGCATTATGAGGACGTAATCAATTCTCCAGGCGAGTGGGCTAAGAAGGCAGTCAAGAAGTACGGCGCCGACATGGTCACCGTTCACCTGATCAGCACTGATCCACTACTGAAGGACACCTCGGCCCAGGATGCAGTCAAGACCGTTGAGGAGGTATTGCAGGCTGTGGATGTGCCAATCTGTATCGGCGGATCCGGCAACCCCACCAAGGACCCAATAGTGCTCTCCAAGGCGGCAGAGGCTGCCCAGGGTGAGCGCTGCCTCATCGCCTCTGCCAATCTGAACATGGATTGGGAGAAGATAGGCAAAGCCTGCAAAGACAACGGACATGTCTGCCTCGCCTGGACTCAGCTCGAGATCAACTCTCAGAAGGAGCTCAACCGCAAGCTTATGAAGGTCGCCGGTGTTCCGAGGGAATCCATCGTCATGGACCCGACCACGGCTGCTCTGGCCTACGGATTGGACTTCGCCTACTCCAACATGGAGAGGATCAGGCTCGGCGCTCTGAAAGGCGACGAAGAGCTCACCTTCCCCATGTCCTCCGGCACCACCAACGCCTGGGGTGTCAGAGAGTCCTGGATGGTCCGCTCACCCAATAAGGACGACTCCGACTGGGGAGACAGAATGCTTCGTGGCCCAATCTGGGAGATATTGACAGGATACTCTCTGGCCATGGCCGGTGTGGACATCTTCATGATGATGCACCCGACGGCCGTCGCATATCTGCATGAGATCACTCAGTCCCTGATGGGAAGGATAGATGCCAAGACGCCGGACACTACCGCCTGGCTCAAGATGGGGGTGTGAGAACCATGAAGGAAACAAGTCCACTCAACCTATACAAGCAGCTTCCACAGACAAACTGCAAGAAGTGCGGAGAGGAGACCTGCATGGCCTATGCCGCTGGTCTGATCTCCAGGACCCGCAAGGTAGAGGAGTGCACTCCACTAATAGACGAGAAGAAGTACGCCAAGAAGCTTGAGACCCTGAGGAGCATTGTCGCTCCTGAGCTCAAAATGGTATACATCGGAGTGGGTGAAAAGCAGATCAAGGTTGGAGGCGAGGACGTCATGTTCCGCCACCAGATGACCTTCTTCAACAAGCCGCCATTTGCCTATGATGTTGCAGACAACATGGATGAGGCCAAGCTCGTGGAGCGCGTTAAGAAGATATCCACCTGGCGCAAGTTCTACATCGGCAAGTGGCAGAACGTAGAGATGATTGCAGTCCGTTCCGTGAGCGATGACCCGGCCAAGTTCGCGGCCTGTGTCAAGACGGTCATGGCCAACTCGGACTTCCCGCTCATTCTCTGCTCCTTCAATCCTGCTGTTCTCAAGGCAGGACTCGAGGTCGCGGCCAAAGCGAGACCACTCATTTACGCCGCCAACAAGGATAACTGGAAGGAAGTTGCCCAGCTCGCTTTTGACTACAAGGTGCCAGTCACTTTGAGCGTGCCCTTCGATCTGGATGCTCTTAAGTCCATGGCCCTCACCTTTGCCGGCATGGGCCTGACTGATCTAATTCTGGACCCAGGCACTGCACCCAATGGCAAATTGTTGAAGCAGACTCTGCTGAACTTCATCAACCTGCGCAGGGCCGCTGTGGAAGAGGCTCAGAGGGATATCGCGTACCCCGTTATGGTGCTGCCCATCAATGCCTGGCTGACCACGGAGGATCCAGTCAGGGCTGCCTACTGGGAGTCGGTGCTCACCGCTGCATTCACCATCCGCGGCGGAGCCATCATGATCAAGCACTCTATCGAGGCTTACAGCATGATGCCCGATATGCATCTGCGCTTCAATATCTACACTGACCCGAGAACGCCAGTGCAGGTAAAGCCCGGCATCTACAAGGTAGGTAACCCTGGTGTCGAGTCCCCGGTCTTCGTGACCACGAACTTCGCCCTGACCTACTACACAGTAGAGTCCGATGTCGCTTCCAATGGCATCGATGCCTACATCATCTCCATCGGCACCGACGGAATCGGCGTGCAGGCTTCAGTCGCCGGCGGCCAGCTCAACCCAACCAAGATCAAGGACTCCTTCGGTGAGACCGACTTCAAGTTTGAGAACCAGAAGCATCCCGCAATTGTGCTTCCCGGCATGGCTGCCAAGTTCTCAGGCGAGCTTGAGGAGCTCTTCGAAGGAAAGGTCAAGATAATGGTTGGCCCAGAAGATTCCGGCCGCATCATCGGCTGGATGAAGGACTACTGGCCACCCAAGTAAAGCGGCAGTTGAACCTGCTGAATATGTGCCCCTGGCGGGCACATAATCTTATTTTATTTAGCGTCTATGGAAATCGTTCTGATTGATTCCATATGGAGGAACAATACTCATGTCATCTGCAAAATATGCTGCAATGATACTGGCAGTTATGCTCATCCCCCTGGCAATTATTGCCTCTGCCCAGTGGTCACCTGGCGGAACGGTGGTGTATATGGGCGATTTGAATCTGGCGGCATCCTCTGTCTCCAGCGGTGCTGCTTCGCATGCTTTGGGCAACCCCGTGGTGGGTCAGATGAAATTGAACAATTCATCATTGAATGCCACTTCATTGAATAATACCACGATTGCCGAACCATCCGGCTTGAAACCCCTTGACCTATCGAATTATGCCCAGGATAGGGTCAACAAAAACCTGGCCGGATATACTAACATCATGTATCCCATCTCCGGATCGAGGGGAACTACAACATCCACGTCGGGCGGTGGAGGCTGCGGCTGCGGCGGAGGGTGAATTTGGGGGCAAAATCATCCCTTTTTTTCCTCTGGCAGCAGTGCTGCAAGTGAGTTGTCTTATCCTTTGGTGCATAAATACAGTCCGAAAAATCCATGGCCGTGGTCCAATCTCGTTATCTCAAAGCCGGCCCTCTCGATCATTCCTTGCATGATCCAGTCCATTGTGGAGTACTCTTTCCTGATGTGATCTGTTAATCGAGCTGTGCCATCCGGGCTTAACTTCTTTGATGCCTTTGATATGAAATCCGAAAAGAATTTCTCTTGATCTCGGGGGTCAAAGGAGTAGACCACGTCCCTGAGGCAGAACTTTCCTCCATCTTTGAGCATATCGAATATACGCAGCAATGCTATCTGTTTCCAGAAGTCAGGGAGATGATGCAATGCGATCTGGGTCACTACAGCGTCCAGTGGAGTGCCCTGGTGTTGATAGGTAAGAAATCCTCCCTGCAAGAACTCGACATTGCTTATAGCTCGTAATGCTGCCTTTTTCTCGGCGTACCTAAGCATACCCGGAGATAGATCCACTGCGTATACCTTTCGGCATTGGCGCGCCGCGGCCAGGGCGAACTCGCCGGTCCCGGCGCCGATCTCCAGGACGGACTGGTCAGCACTCAGGTCCAGGAAATCAAGGATCTCGGCGATCTCTCTCTGGATGTCTCGATGTTTTTGCATATCCTGATCGTAGAACTCGGCCAGTGCATCGAAGTCGGCTCCGGGATGGTCGGGCTCATGGTACTGCCAGGCAGGAATTGTCATCAATTTATCTCCATATCATTCGCAACGGCGGCAAGGGCCTACTCTCCATTGCTTTTGGGCTGGAAGGGCCAGAGCTTTTTCCGAAGGGTTGTGGCGAAAAATCTCTTGTGATCGCATATAAAATACTACTATGTATGACTTTTTCCTAAAGTCTCTCAACAAAATTGATATGTCTAAGCAATGAAGATAGTATGCCCTTGCTGTGGGCACTGCTGGCAGAAAGCTCCTCATCAAGTTACCACCTGGGGCTTCTGCCTTTATGATATTTTATATGGCATAATTGATAATAAGTACTCGATAAGAGAGCATCTCAAGGGATTATTGCGGCTTTTAGTGAAGCATCAAACCAATCCCAATTCCCGGGCCCTTCGACTGGCCTCTTCTGCCTCAGCATCTCGGTTTAGCGACTTGCAGGCAACTCCTAAATTCTTCCAGGCAGTCGCATATTCTTTCTCAATCTCTATCGCCTTCTGAAAACACTGCACCGCTTCCTCATGTCTAGCCAGAGCGCCCAAAGCTACTCCTTTATTATTCCAGGCATAGATGTCGAAGGGATCTATCATGATTGCTTCCTCATAGCTTTCTATGGCCTCCTCGTGTCTATGCAGGTTATCCAGTGCAGCACCCCGGTTATTCCAGGCTCTTCTCCCGTCTGCTCCTAAGGGATTTAGCTCAATGGCCCTGGCATAGCTCTCCACAGCTTCCTCATACCGGCCCAGATTGTGTAGGGCAAAGCCTCTTACTATCCATGTTCTGGCATTGTACGGGTCAATGGCGAGGGCTTTTTTGCAGGACTGCACCGCCTCGGAACTCCTGCCCACTTGATTCAAGGCTGATGCATGCATTCTCCAGGCATTCGCATCTCCTGGATTCTGCTTTAGGGCTTCTTCCAGGGCTATGATGGCCTCTTTAAACCGTCCAAGCTTTCGAAGGGCAACCCCTTTTTTGTACCAATTGAGGCTGCCTGGACTGTTTCTCTCGGCTACTTCCCAGGCAGACAGGGCCTCCTCATAGTCTCCCTGAGCATAGAGAATTTCAGCTCTTGCAAACTCATCTTCTGGCATAATAGTACCTGTCCTGAGTCTTTGTCATCATGCAGATGAAAAGGCGACTCTAAACTTATGGCTTTGTTTTGGGTTTTGAATGATCGCATCGAATACGTATTGATTCATATCAGGAAGGTATATATTATACATATTACTAAAGTATTGTTAAATGTCTGGGGAGGTAGTTTGGGAGGGGTTTCATGAAATCACAGCGGTCCGAGATATTAGGCAGAATGGTCCGGTTTCTCAATTTGGACACGGATGGTCTCAGGCGAGTTGTTCTTGAGTCCATGGTTGAGGCAGGTGAGTTTACCGTTGCCTCTCTTCATGAGCGTGTAAGTAAGCGATTCAATGTTTCCCGAAAGGTGGTAGCCTCCATGATCGGCTATATTTGTTCGCGCCTGGGAATATTGCATGTTAACAAGAAGTCTTATCGTGCGCCCAAGGCTTATGTCTTAAGGGACGAATACGCAGATATAGCGAGGGCAGTACTGGCAACCTTATGACCAATGTGATGAAGGCTAAAAGGACCGCGACTACGTTGAAGGTTCGCTCCAAATCGGAGTACGCCATAAGCCGTTCCCGCGATCCATACCACGAGCTTATGCTCCGGCTTTTCCAGGAAGAAACAACGGCGGAGCGCGGCCAGAAGTTCCTGGCACTGGTCGAGGAGAGGCAGAGGAGCGGCGATCCCCTGAAGACCCATGAATGGAAAGGGCTACTGGGGGAACTGAATGTGAGCCGATCTGCCTTTTACGCCATGAGAAATAAGCTGCTTGGTGCGGGCCTGGTTTCCAGCAAGGGCGGAGAGTACAGGCTATCGGGAATGTTCAGTCGCGATCTGATGGATATGGCACGCTGGTGGTGGACGGCAGTCTTAGCCAAAAATCTGGAGAACTTATAGCTTATAAAATACGATCAAAAAATTTTGATGAAGAACTATTTATAAAATAGTTTTATTTATAAATAGAAATAGATAAAGTTCTCATCGCGAATGGCGGTCATATGCAGGCTTTCAGTTCTTTCATCTGCTTCTCAATGGTATCCACCACTTTGGCATTCTCCATGAACTCCAGGCTTCCCTGACAGAAGGGACATACGAAGTTGGCCTCGCTCGCCTCGTCGAAAATGAACCGGGCACATCCCTCTGTGCAGGCATAGAAGATATTCTCCTTCTCATAAACCAGCCGTTCATCCAGTTTACGAAGCAGCCTTTTTGCTTCAGATTCCAGTGCTTTGTCAAAGTTCGCCGGGCATAGTTGCCACAAGTAAGTGAGCCAGCCCGAATCGGGATCGCGTTTGCGCCGGTATATTGCCAGCCTATGCTCGTAAAGGAGATAGAGTGTGCGCCTCACAGTGTTCAGGCTGATCCCAGTGAGCTCCGCCAGCCGCTCATCCGTGATCTCTTCACCCGGAATGCATTCCACAATGCGTAAACCTTCTTCTCCCACAAGTTTGTTAAGATAGGCTCTCTGGATAACTTCTTCGATAACTGCCAATGAATCACTACCTGGATATAGACTCGTTGATATATAATTATTGACGACCGCCGGAACGGCCCAAGACCTGGCCTTCAATGTTGTCGATACCGTTTAGATCATTTGCCGTCTCCCTGGTTTCTAGCTACATCTCCTTGGGCAATGATTCACATTGACCCTGTTTTTCCTCAATTAATATTAGGTCTTCCTTCTATATATCCTCATCGTGAACATGTTTTTTAGGAAGTAATATCGAGGGATACTCGGAACTATAAAAATTTTTTCTTAAATATAACACTTGCCTGATCGAGAATCGCTATCTGAAATCGTGATTTCTGGACTCCATTTTAGAATATTCAATCCTGCTCATTAAGTGCCGGATTCTCGATAAGTCTCACATCACCGAACACATGAACCATATTCTCGATTGCATGCAATTGGTGCGAGAGTTAGTTTGATGCACAATAGAGCGCCAAAAAGGAATACGGCTAAAAACAAAAAGAAAGAAAGCATATCCTGCGGTTCAGCTTGATCCCACCTCCCCCAAAAGGGTTTTCAGCTTCTGTATAGACTGCAACGCCTGGTTGGCCTCGGCCATCTTCTCCTGCTCGTAGTAATGGAGGATATCCTCAATAGGCGCCTTAAGACGGTAAACCTTCATGGGTCTGCCTGTGCCATCGCTCCTGCAAATCTTCTCTTCTACCCAATTGTTCTTGCGCAGCGTGCGAAGAGCAATGCTCACCTCTGGCTGGCGGAGATCGGATCCTCTCTCGATCTGGCGGGAGGTGGCCTCTGTTCCGCTGGCGAGATAGGCGATCATGTTGGAGACCTTTCTCGGCACTCCCAGGCTCTTCAAAGTCTCTACGACTTCGATATCCTTTTCATCAAATCTCATTACGAAAGATTCTTTCATGTTTATCTTCTCCCTTATTTTACACCCTTATAATAAATGAAGTACGTTATGATATAAATAGTTTATTTATGTCAAATAAATTTTTACTATTATTATTACATTCAGCAAAGGCCTTGAAAATAAATAACTTTGTAAAAATTTGAATTAACTTCTTTTTATCTTCTCTATAAATCGCCTCTTTTTTTCCACAGCATTCTTTGCCGCCTCATCAACCCTAAGGGTCATCTCTGCCACATCGCGCTCTGCGTCCTGGCCTACCACTTTTTTTATGGGCGTATAGGCAGATTCGCGAAAACGAGGACTGAAGTCGGCAATTTTGCCGTTCATTTGCAGCAATGCTCCAACTCCCGCCTCAACCCTGCCGATCTCATCCACGGCCACATTTGCCTCTCGAATGACTTTGGCGATCTTACCCGCTTCCGAAGGAGGGGCGATGATGAGTAGCGCATCGATGGAGACACCCAGGTAGTCGATCTCTAAAGAGTCCAGCATCTGCAGAACCCTTGGGTTGACCAATTGGCGCATCTTCTCCTCCTCGAAGATGAGCTTCACTCCTGCGGTGTAAGAGATCTCCTTGGCGTCGCCGCGAATGCCTCCATTGGTCACGTCGGTCATGGCGTGAATGGTAAGATCCGCTTTCAGCAGCGCCTCACAGGCCTCCAGGAATTTGATGTTCAGAGTCTCCTCCACAACCTCATGACGACCATAGTAGAGGGCGGCGGAGCAGACCGTTCCACCTCCAGCTCCCTCGGTCATCATGATCACGTCCCCGGGCCGGGCGCTTTTTCTGGGCGTCAGCTTCTCGGATACGCCAACCGCTCCCACGCATCCGGTGAGCCGGTCGCCTATAACCATATCTCCGCCGATGCGTAGAGTGCTGCCAGTGATGAGTGGAACGCCTATCAGCTCCGAGACTGTGGCGATGCCGGCAATATGGTCAAAGAGCTTGGAGACGTCCCCGTCGTCTGCAAGATGGATATCCGATAGCAGAGCCACCGGTTTAGCGCCCATTACGTAGACGTCGCGCAGAGCTGCCCGCGTGACATGAAAGCCGGCCAGGAATGGATAGTCGCTGAGGCGGGAGTGCATTCCGTCCACAGTGACAGTTATAAACTTCCCTTTGGCCATAACCACACCGGAGTCGTCTAACTGGCGCGAGTCTACCACGGCACAGGTATTGCCGATGACCTCCGCAATTTTGGTATGCGTATAAAAATCGCCTGAGCCGCGCGAGCCCACTCCATACTCGCCCATGGTAACGCCCGCGCTCTCCAGCAAGAAGACCTCGCCTCTGGGGTTTAGAGTCGCTTCCGCCTCCTCTATCACGGCAGCAGCCAGAACGTCGGCCTTATTCTCGGGTATCTCTTTTACTTCTCTGATCAGTGAGATGAGTTTGGATTTTATTTCTGGGTCATTTCTCTTCAGACCTCGCTTGGCAAAACCTTCCAGATCCATGGCAGGCCATTATCTTGCCCCAGAGATAAGTTCATCTCCTCCCGAATAAGCGCTCCAATTGGTTTTGGTCTATTACCACCATCACCGGCCTTCCATGCGGGCAAGTGAGTGGATTGTCGCACTCTCCCAGATCTTGCAGGAGACGGTTCATCTCCGCTATCGTGAGCTCTTTTCCCGATTTTATCGAGCCCCTGCAGGCCAGAAGCTTGAGGATATCGTCTCTGTTCGTAGAGTCAGGGCCCACTTTGCCACGCAGGAAGAGGTCCCTTAAGATGTCATGCACAGCTTCTGCACTCTCCAGCCTTCGACCTAATGCCGGCACTGCTCTTACGCTGTAAGTGTTTCCACCAAAGGGTGAGAATTCAAATCCTATGTCTTCCAGGGTCTCCTGCCAGGATGATATCATGATCTTCTCGCTGGGTGAAAGCTCAATGGCGATAGGTTCGGCCAGCTCCTGCCGGATCGACCGGCTTTGGTAAAGCTTCGTCAGTCGCTCAAAACGAATTCTCTCGGCTGCCGCATGCTGGTCGACAAGGACCAGCCCCTGTTCGCTCACCGCTACGATATAGAGCTTTAGAATCTGGCCCAGTATCTTCAGCTTCGGACGCTCTTTGTTCGGGGGCATTGCCTCTGCCGGGGCCATCTCGGTCATCTCTATGGGAAGAGTACTCTGCTCGCAGCTCTGGGCGATGGTTCCGAAGGTTCCTGGGTCTGCCAGCGACTGCTCGCCCAGTTCGCCAGACGAAGCGGGCATTGCCTGGACGGGTTTGGCATGGTCCGATAAAGCCTCTGCAACCCTCTGGAAAAGAACTGAGCTGATCTCGTCCTCATGCATAAGTCGAATCTCTCGTTTGGCAGGGTGAACATTAACATCCACGAGCTCCGGACTTATCTCCAGGGAGATTACAGCCATGGGGCTCTTTCCCAGGGGAATGATGTTTCGATAGGCGTCTCGCAAGGCGGTGGCGATAGCTTTGGAAGAGACCGCCCGGCCGTTGACGAAGATGAATATCCTGTCAGGACTGCTCCGAAGGTTCAGCGCGTCTCCTACTACTCCCGAGATGCTCCAGCCCCGGCCCTCCGCCTGCAGAGCGGCCATGCCCTGCAAAGCCTTCAGACCGAAGAGGCGCAAGAGCACATCGTCCCAGCTGTCTGATTTTGCGGACTTGAATAGGGTGCGTTTGCCTGTAAATAGATCGAAAGCAATATCGAAGTGGATGATGGCAAGTTCCGTGATAATATCCGTGATATGAACCAGCTCCGCCTCTGCCCCTTTGAGGTGCTTTCTTCTGGCGGGGACGTTGTAGAACAGGTCCCACACGGTGATTGAGGTGCCGACTGGACACCCTGTCTCCTTTGTCTCCGCTATCTTGCCGTTCTCCAGGCGTAGATAGGTGCCTGAGAGTGAGTCTCGGGTTTTGGTTCTAACCTCGACGCTTCGCGAAACGCTGGCGATGCTGGCCAGAGCCTCTCCTCGAAAACCTAATGTCGAAATCCTCTCCAGATCTCCTGCATCTCGGATCTTGGATGTAGCATGCTTTTGAAAGGCGAGTGTGAGATCCTCAGCCCCCATGCCGCAGCCGTCATCCGTTATCTTGATGAAGCCCTTTCCACCATCTTTGACCTCTATCAAGACCCGGCCAGCGTTGGCGTCTATGGAGTTTTCCACCAGTTCTTTGACCACAGAAGCCGGTCGCTCGATAACCTCTCCTGCAGCGATCTTGTTTATGGTGTCCTCGTCAAGAAGTCTGATTTTAGCCATTTCTCTCTCGATATCTCTTCTGGTATTCGGCAAGATGGTTCAGGGCCTCGCGGGGCGTCAGGGAGTCCAGATCCAGACCCATGATCTCTTCCCGAATAGGGTCCAATTTTGATGCCGCGAGGATCTTTTCGCCCTCGCCCGGGCTTTCAAAGAATATGAGCTGGGTGTATCTTGAGGCCCTTTTCGGCCTGTTGCTCTTGGAGTTGGGCTCTATCACCGCCTCTTTCTCTATCTCCTTGAGGATCTCATCCGCCCTCCGGGTCACGGCCTCTGGAACGCCTGCCAGGCGTGCGACATGCACGCCGTAGCTCTTGTCGGTGGCTCCTGGAACTACCGTACGCAGAAAGGTAATGGTCCCTCTCTCTTCTTTTACTGCGATGCTATAATTTCGAACTCCCGGCAGGATGCCCTCAAGCTGCGTAAGCTGATGGTAGTGCGTGGCAAAGACACACTTGCATTTGATGCTGCTGTGCAGGTATTCCGATATAGCCCAGGCAAGGGACAGGCCGTCGAAGGTGCTGGTTCCCCGGCCGACCTCGTCCAGAAGAACCAGGCTGTCTTTCGTGGCGGCAGCGAGGATGCTGGCAATCTCCGTCATCTCAACCATGAATGTGCTCTGGCCGCTAGAGAGGTCGTCGTATGCTCCAACCCGGGTAAAGATGCGGTCCACGATGGAGAGCGAAGCAAAAGTGGCAGGCACAAAAGATCCTGCCTGAGCCATGATGGACGAGAGCGCTATTTGGCGCATGAAGGTGGACTTTCCGGCCATATTCGGGCCGGTGAGGATGATGAGCCGGTTATGATCTCCGTCCAGGAGAACATCGTTGGGGACATAGCCCCCTCGCATGGCTTTGTCCAGTACAGGATGCTTGTTGCCGCGTAGAGTTAGCTTTCCTTCTTCATTGAATTCGGGCTTGACCAGGGAGTTTTCCACGGCCGCCGCGGCCAGGGCGAGCAGCACATCCAGTTCCGCAAGTGCGGTTGCCCTCTCCTGGATAGATCGGGCCTGGGCCGCGATCTTATCTCGCACTTGATTGAATATCTCCTGCTCCAGGGAGGTCGCCCTCTCCTGGGCGGACAGGACTTTGGATTCCATCTCTTTCAGCTCCGGGGTAATGAAGCGCTCCACATTGGCCAGAGTCTGCTTGCGGATGTAATCCTCAGGAACCAGATGCAAATTTGCCCGCGAGATCTCCAGATAATAGCCGAATACATTATTATATGATATCTTGAGAGATTTGATGCCTGTTCGTTCTTTCTCAGCGCCTTCCAGACGTGATATCCAGCCCTTTCCGTCTCGCAATAGCTCTCGAAGCTGGTCCATCTCCGGATCGAAGTGGTCTTTTATCACGCCGCCATCTCGCAAGTGGACGGGAGGATCTTCAATTATCGAACTACCTATGAGGGAGACGACCTCCTCCAAAGGACAGAGCTCGCCAAAAAGGTCTTGCAGGTAGATAGATTTTGCATCCGTCAGGGTCTTTTGGAGACGCGGCAGCCTTTCCAGCGTGCTCTTCAGGACCACCAGCTCTTTTGGATTGGCGGACTTGCAAGTAACCCGGCTCACCAGCCTCTCCAGGTCGGAAGCGCCCTTCAGCTCTTCGGCAAGGCTTGTGCGGAGCCTGGAGTCCAGGCAGAGCTCTTCTACGGCGTCCAGCCTTCTCGTGATCCGTTCTTTATCGAGCAGAGGCATCTGTATCCAGCGGCTCAGGGTTCGAGCGCCCATGGCGGTCCTGGTCTGGCTCAGAAACTCCAAGAGAGTGCCTCGCCGGGAACGGTCCCGGATGTTTCTCAAGATCTCCAGATTGCGTTGCGTGACCTCATCCAGCACCATGTACTCTGAACCGGAGTAGAGCCGGATGTCATTCAAATGCCCCAAAGCATCGAAGTGAGTGCTGTGCAGATAGGAGAGGATGGCTCCGCAAGCCCTCTGAGAGAGCGGTTTTGCCTCCAGCCGGAACCTCTGGGCCCAATCGGAGCCGAAGCGGCTCTCCAGGGCGGCCGTGGCACTTCCGGGCGAAAAGCAGGCCTCCTCCAGTATCTGCATTCTCGTGCCCTCCCACGGGATCGGATTGGGGGTGATGCACTCGGCAGGCCGGAACCTGGCCAGCTCGGAATGCAATCGCTCTGCCGGGATCTCTGTGGTCAGGAACTCGCCGGTAGAGACGTCCACAAAAGCAAGCCCTACTCGATCCTCATTTTCGACAACCGCGGCAAGAAAATTGTTGGAGGCCTCGTCCAGCATGGAGGGCTCGATGATAGTGCCCGGCGTAACTACGCGGGTTATCTCCCTCTTCACCAGGCCTTTAGCGAGCTTGGGGTCCTCCACCTGGTCACAGATGGCCACCTTGTGCCCGGCCCGGATGAGCTTGGCCAGATATGCATCAAGAGCATGGTAGGGCACACCGGCCAGAGGAATCTTGTTCCCCTCGTCATCTTTCTGGCGTGAGGTGAGAGTGATGTTCAGATCGCGGGCGACGATAACGGCATCCTCGGCAAAGGTCTCGTAAAAGTCGCCAACCCGGAATAGCAGTAATGCATCCGGGTACAGCGACTTTTCCCGGTAATACTGCTCCATGAGGGGCGAGAACTTAGATGGGGGCATTATGGTCCATTAGTATTGAAATTCTTGTGCTCATCTTCTTTCGATTTTTCCGCTTGCGATTGAAATGGCTTTCTTATTGCATTTCTGTTCCATATCGCGTTAGGCCTTCAGAGGCAATTCATCGTTAGTTCGCCAAGAAAGAGCCACGACAGAGTGAATTGCTTTGCCTATTTGTGCCAGACTGTCTTATATCTCATCGATTCTTGCTTCTGGTAACATTAGCGTCGCCGGTTGTATTCTCAGAGCCTTTTGCTTTTACTATTATCTGCAAGGCGTCATTGAAGGCTTTCGATCCATCAGGTCCGGATGCCTCAATAGTTGCATTATAGGTGTCAGATCCTGCGCTGACATTCCAGATTCCGGAATATTCGTTCTCAGATGACTGATTAAGATTCACCCTGCCAACATCCGATCCGGCTGAATTCTTGAGGTCTATGTAAACCATCAAATTGGTCAAATCTGCCGCTCTCGATGGGCCATCCCGAGTTGCTGAGTTATTGCTGATGTTCCCGAAAACTGCTACTATTTTGACAGCATCGTTGAATTTTGCAGGATTGGGCACAGCATACAAGTCGTTAAGATGAATGTCGAATATTGGTGTAGAATTGCGCACCGGCCTTGCCGCTATATTATTCGCTGTATTTGAATCAATACTCGCTTTTTTCCTGGCATCGATTTGTGCATCCAGTAGTCTAGCCTGCTGCGCGCCATTCAGAGTGGATGGCGTGTCCTGTATGGTGTTTCCTTCTAAGAAAGAAGTTGCACTCTTGGTCCAATCCGGTTGCTCTCCACTGCAAGCCGGGCATGTCGCCAATGTGGCATGAGCCGAACTAGATATGAACATAAGTGCGAGAATCAGCAGGATTTCTGAATTTCTCATAATATCTCCTTCTTGAACTTTAAACTCGGGCCAGAGTTCATTTCATGCCCCTGCCACATTTCCTATCAGGTCCGGACTTATCTTCTTGGCGCTTCAACACGCCAAAAGCCTGATTTCTACGAGCTATACGAGCGGACCGAAGAGGAGATCCGGATTGTGGAAGGAGACAAGACCGCAATCTTTTGTGGTGCATAATTTGCATCGATCGAGCAAAGGGTAAGCTTATATTTCAATACTGTCTAATATATTTAAAAATTTAGGAGGATAGATAATGACGAAGATTTTACTCTTGCCCATAATACTTGCAGTCTTTCTGGGCACAACGTTGGCATTAGATCTAACTGGTGATTGGAGAGCGAGCACTGGCGAGAATTTCTATATTAGACAGGCCAATAATACTGTCTGGATTTATGGTGAATCGATCCCAACGAATGGGAATTGGACCAGTGTCGCCTATGGCACCTTAGAAGGCAACAAAGTCTCGCTGGACTGGGCCGATGTGCCCAAGGGCAATGCATCTTTGATGGGTACACTCAAGCTAAATGTCACCTCCGATAACGAGCAGCAAGTGATCGATCAGACTGGCGGATGGGGTGGCAAGGAGTGGAAACAAATCAAGTTAATGAGGATTAGCAGTGGGTTTTGATGATCTGCGGGATCATCGCCAGGTAGAGAGCTAGGGTTGACGAACTGATCCCAGCTCTAAGCAGTATGTATAACCTGTAATCTCTTCTCTCTTTTTCTATGCGCTTGAAACCGCAGGATATTTGAGGACTTTGCCGGAAGAGGATTTAGGCCAATTTGAGAAGGTTGTATAAGGCAGCATGAATAATTTACATGGTCCGACGTATGAGCCGAGACACTCGATCGGAAAGTTCCGCCGAAGCCCGGCAAACACCGGGCGCATATTGCGAGGGCAGTGCTGGAAGGCTGCAAGGAGAAGCGCATGCTATCCGACGAAGGACGAGGCTCGCATCCACCGCAAGTAAGGACCCGACAAAAATTCGATACCCATGTCGGTTTTTCTGGGGACGCACATACAGCTGCGGCGCTTGCGCAGTCGTTCGGACCATTTGCGATTGGTGCAAATTTTCCGGGCTTCGCGCACTGCTCGCCTGAATTGCCATCCGACATGTGACTGCCGCGAAGAGCATATGGCCTCTAGCGGCTCTGCTGTCAATCCGCCATATTGTCGGCTTTTATGCTACGGTAGAAAATCGCTAGCCATGAAATGAAATCATTGCAATATCATCACAATAATGCTTTAGCAATAAAATAGTTGGCCAAGTGCCAGTATCCCGGCACTTGATTGCATATCACCTAGGCCGTCTTCTGGCCTTCAGCGCTTCCCTTCCAGGAGTCACCGCTGGCGGAAGTTGCCTGGTAGTCTCCTGTGGCCGTATCTCCATTTAGATTGAGATTGAGCTTATAGAGGGTGATGGTGCCCACTGTGGTTATATCCAGTTCCGCAGTCTCATTCTTCTGGGACGATCCGGATACTGTCACATCGAGGGTGTTGTTGCCTTCTCTGATTTTGCCCGCGCCAAAGAGGTCGCTTCCCTTCTGGAAGAGGGTCAATGCCAAATCCCTCTGGACGCTGTCATTCAGTGTGAAGGACCAGCTTCCTGCTAAGGACTGAGCTGCTGGCTGGGACGTCGTCTGGGAAGGCGGCAGTTCCGTTGTTACAGGCGGAGTTGCTTCTTCGCTTGATGTGGTATTTTGCGTAGCGGAAGTCGTATCCGCTGCAGTGTCTGCTGTTGACGCCTCGGCCTGATCTCGGGAGGATTTGGCGCTGTCTCCGCTTCCGCTTAGTGTGCTGGGAAGGGTCCAATCCATCGATGTTTTGTTCGCGTTAGCCTTTCTTTGCAGCGCGGGAGTTGCAGCCATTCCAGCAGGTGGGGTGAGAACTACAACCTCTCCTCCATCGAGCAACTGATCCGCGGTTTGGGTCTGCTGATTTGTCCAATCAGCGCAATGAGCCGTTATCGCCGCAAAGGCAATGAATAGCATTGATGATAGTATTAACATTTTAAATCTCATGACATCTCGACCTTCTCGGAATGGATTTGAAATTCTGATGAATGGATGCGTTTTCTTTGTGAGTTGACCGTATGTTCGCTTTTTCGGCGCCCCATTCGCGATTGCTATGAAATTTATTAGTTGATAAGCTTAATGGTTATACGGCAAACAGCGTTATTTACAAGTTAATTAATATATCTATAAAAAATAAAATTTTGCATTCAGCCGAAATCCGCAAAAATTTGTTGGCCGCCTAACTGATCTTTCCCATGGCAATCCCATGCCCGGGCACATAGCTGGCACTGTAGCTATGATAGTCTCCTGATATGGATTTCCCGCTCATGGTCAGCGCCAGGCGGAAGAGAGACAGGTCGCTTGAGAGAATGTCCAGAGCCAGTTTATTTCCTGAGACGGTCCCGATTGCCGTGACATTTTGAGAGACGCTTTCTACTACGATTGTGCCCCTGCCGAATACGGCATCACTTGATTGATACATCTCCAGGTCTACGACTCGATCTTTAGTATCCTGCAGATCCAGATGCCATTTGCCGGATGGGCTCAAAAGCCGCGCCTTTGGTTGAAGTGACCCCTGGGTCTGGGGCATATTCTTTCCTGTTATTACCGGTGTGGCGACGCCTTTTAGATCCTGCACGGGGTTAAGAGGATCCACTCCTGTAGCATTTACTACAGTATTAGAGGCAGTATCACCTGGGTTCAGAAAATTTCCCGGATCCTGAGCCGTCGCAAAGAACGTCAGGAATATGAGAATCAGCACGCTCGCCAGACTTTTGATATAATTCATTTTTTACCTCCCAAAGACTCTGATAACAATTGATCGCAGCTACCTGGGATCGATGAACATAAACCTGGCGCTTTGCCCGAGCCCCTGGTGGAGACCGGAACCGATGAGGAATAGAACAAATGAAAAGAAAAAAAAGAAAGAGCAATCGAGTCAGAGAATGGCAAAGCTCATTCAGGCTTCAGCCAGCTTTACCTCGATCTTCTCTCCCTTCTTAATGTGCTTCAGAATTCTCTTCGCCATCTCGGATGATTTTGCGACCCGGATATCTCCTTTGCGGCCCACGGTGGCAGTAAATACCGGCTCATTGCCAAGGCATACCTCCACCGCCTCCCCGGCCATTCCTTCCAGCCAGATGATGATGTGCTTTGCCGTCTCCTCCATCTTGGGTGCGGGAAGGCCAGGGCTGTCTTCCTCCTGGGTCCGGACATCGATATGCATTCCCAGGTTCTTCTCAATCTGGTCGATGTTCTTGCCGGCCTTGCCTATCACTCTTGCCGCCTCATCCTGGGGAACGTGTATAACTGCACTGGAGTCGGTGAGCATCTCCACCTTGAAAGGCCCCCGGACATGATGGGCTATCTCCTTCTCGATCTCGCGACTTGCCAGCTTCCAGGAAGGCTTCTTGCTCTCCTTTAATACGGGCATGACTACGATCTCTTCTCCGTAGGTGTACATCTCGTACTCGGCAAGTCCTGTCTCGAAGTCCTTGACTACAATAACAGGCCGGGCCAGGTCCGCTTCTACCATACCCGATGGAACCTTGACCACAAATTCTACATCCAGAACTTTGGTGACCTCTCCTTTTTCGATGAAGACTACGGTATCCACAACCTGCGGTATCATGCCCATATCGACCCTGCCCAGGAGCCTCTGCAGGGAATCGATCGGCTTGTTGGCGTGCACCACACCGATCATGCCCACGCCTGCGAGACGCATGTCCGCGAAGACCTGGAAGTCGCGCGTCTTTCTGACCTCATCGTAGATGGTGTAATCAGGCCTGACCAGCAGCAGAATATCCGCTGAGGCCTCCATGCTGCCCTCCAGGGGTCCGTACTGGGTAATCTCGGGAGGAACCTGCAGATCGCGAGGCGATTCCAGGGTCTTGACCACGTAGTTGCAACTCAGAAGGTACTCGGCAACACCCGCCGCAAACGTCGACTTGCCCGAACCCGGCGGTCCGGCGATGAGAATTCCCCTCTGGCTCTCCTTGAGTCGCGTCTTGAGCATCGCGTTATGCCGGTAAGAATCAAAGCTTACCTTGGCCACGGGCCTGACTGCGGTTATCTCCAGACCATCGGAGAACGGAGGCTTGGCTATGGCAATTCTCATGGGCCCGATCTGAATTATAGCCGCACCAATCTTCTCCATCTCGATATATCCTTCCGGATCCGCCTTTGCTCGCTCGTAGATCTCCCGGGAGAGGTCCCTCAGCTCCCTCTCAGGTAGAGGTCGCTCGCCCACTTTTACCAGGGTGAAGTCACCCACGCGGCCACGCTTGGCCATGGGCAAAGCATTCTCCTTGAGGTGAACGGAGAGCGTATCCTCTGTGAAGTACTTCTCCAGCGAGAGGGGCTTGATCGCCTCACGTTGCGGGCGAACATACTCTACGTCCAGCCCCATGGCCTCAGCTACGCGTGACTGAACCTGATCGCTGGTAAGAAAAGATGCCCCTAATTCGAGGGCTACATCCCGGATCATGGCATCTATCTCACCACCGCCTGCGAGCTTGATCTGGTCCAGGTTCGGCCTTATGCCCACATATTCCAGCTCGATCTTGCCCATCTTGGCAAGCTCTGAGAGCTTTCTTAATTCCTCCAATCCTCTTAAGCCAATTTCTCGCCCGTGGTTGGCCTGTGCTTCCAGCTCCGCAACCACTGCTTCGGGCACAACGATCCTACGGCCCTGGAGCTCTCCTGATTTGATCCTGGCAGAGACCCTGCCGTCTATTACCACACTGGTATCTGGCACTAACGGTTGCGCCATTGTCAAAAACATCCTTTAATTATCAATTATCTGCTAAATCTAAAATAAAGCTAGAGATATACTATATCCATCTTTCGCTTTTTAGCAATCCATTCCAGCACGTAGTCGATATCCAATTGCCTTCTGGTATGGAGGCTGGCCTTCACCACCAGGATAGGACAGGTCGACATAGCTTCAGATATCTTTTGAGAGGCTTCTGCCCCAAATCCTGGATCCAACCGCCTCACTATGCAGAGCTTGATATCGCTACATGCAAATCCTTCATCCGTTTTATGCCCAAATTCGATGCAAACATTTCCTGGGTTGGACAACATGCGAAAGGCCACGCTGTAGCTGGCAAATTTACTTCTGTCGTAGAGCTTTCGCTCATTGAAGGCAGGCCGGAGGTCCTCTTCCATTATGGCCCGGCCCAAATTCACCAGTTCCTCTTGAGCCGCGCATGAATATTGGGGGCAGCCGGCGAGTTTTATTGCCGTGAGATTCTTGAGAGATACATCTTTCGCATGGCAATGTGCGCTATTTTCCACCACACAGAACTCTTTGCTCAAAGGAAAAGATGAAGATGCATAATTATCACAGCCTTTGCACTTCAATCCAATGACCACTTCCTTGTCCAGGAAAGGCGCGATGCCCTCTAAGATTGCCAGCACTTCTGCGACGCGAAAGTCCGCGCAATCACCCAGGATTCTCCTGGCTTCTCTGACCGCAATGAGTATTTCGTTCTTGTTATCCATAGGCTGCCCTTCAATACCGAGTTCTTGCATCGGCGGCATGTTCCATACAAAAGATGGGCATCATACATAAAAACTTGCCGCGGCTCCGAAAAGGCTATATTTACTCGTCTCTTTTCCGCAGGGGTTGAGGAGATCAGCCCGCAAATATAGGAGGTCAGCCCTTGAAGGAAATACGCTTACACGGTCGTGGCGGTCAGGGATCGGTCACGGCGGCCGAGATGATAGCCGTTGCGGCTTTTGAGGACAAGAGGTTCTCCCAGGCGTTTCCGGCCTTTGGAGTAGAACGCAGAGGTGCGCCGGTGATGGCCTTTGCCAGGATTGCCGATAAACCCATTAGAATCAGAAGCCAGATATATGAACCGGATTACGTCATTGTGCAGGATGTCACCCTGCTTGATGTAGTCAATGTGGCCAGCGGACTTAAACCGGACGGCAAGATAATAATAAACACCGATCGGTCCCGAGATATGCTCAAGCTCGATACAAAGGCAGAGGTAATCACCATCGACGCCACCAAGATCGCCATGGAGATCCTGGGAAGGCCTATCGTCAACACCACCATGCTTGGTGCATTTTGTGGAGCCAGCAAAGAGATAGGCCTGGAGAGCCTGAACAAGGCCATCTCCGATCGCTTCAAGGGAGAGCTTGGCAGGAAGAACCTGCTTGCCATTAAAACGGCCTACGAGAGGGTTTCTTAATGGAGATAAAAGCAGGGAGTTTGGTAGATCCGTGCAGCACCCGCAAAACGTTGACCGGTGCCTGGCGGACTTTCGTGCCCGTAGTCGATCAAGAAAAATGCATAAAATGCAGCCTCTGCGAGATCTACTGCCCCGAGGGCTGCATCCACCAGGATGCGGGACTGTTTGTGCCCGACCTGGATTACTGCAAAGGCTGCAGCGTGTGCGCCCATGAGTGCCCGCGCTTGGCAATCACAATGGTCCTGGAGGAGAAGTGATGAGCAAAGGAAACGATTCTCGTAACCACCAGAATACTGCCAATATGAGAGTGGTAGAGGGCTCTTATGCTGTGGCCCACGCAGTTATGTGCTGTCGGCCGGATGTGATCTCAGCCTATCCCATAACGCCTCAGACCCATATCGTGGAGAACCTCTCCCAGATGGTGGCTGATGGTGAGCTTGACAGTGAATTCTTGACCGTTGATTCCGAGTTCTCAGCTCTATCTGTTTTGATCGGCGCCAGCGCCTGCGGTGCTAGAAGCTACTCCTCGACCACCAGCCAGGGTCTGGCCCTGATGTATGAGGTTCTTTACAACGTCTCCGGCATGAGGCTGCCTATCGTCATGAATGTGGCCAATCGTGCCCTAGGCGCGCCGCTGAACATCTGGAATGATCAACAGGATTCCATAGGAGCCCGCGATGTGGGATGGCTGCAAATCTATGTGGAGGATGTGCAGGAAGCGGTGGATGCCACGCTTCAGGCCTATAAGATCGCGGAGGATGCCGAGATTCGGACCCCCATCATGGTATGCATGGATGGTTTCATACTGACACACGTTTACGAGCCGGTTGAACTTCTGGACAATGAATTAGCCAAGGAATTCCTGCCCGAATTCAAGCCGGCTGGTATCCTGGACCCTGCCCACCCCAAGACCTTCGGAGCCTTCGCCGATCCCTCCACCTACACCGAGTTCCGCTATCAACAGTTCGAGGCTCAGCAAAAGGCGCTTGAGAAGATCGAGCTGGTGGCGAGAGAGTTCGAGGAGACATTTGGAAGAAATTATGGGGGGCTTATCGATAGCTATCACGCAGAGGATGCGGAGATAATACTGCTTTCCATGGGCTCAGTCATCGGGACCATCAAGGACGCCATAGATGCCATGAGGTCTGAAGGCAAAAAAGTAGGCCTGATCAAGGTCAGAAGCTACAGGCCGTTCCCGGTTTCGGCCCTTCGCAAGGCCTTGAAAGATGCAAGCGTAATCGCAGTTATCGAGAAGGATGTATCCATAGGCAACGAAGCAGGTCTCGTGACTGATCTGAAGGCGGCCTTCTATAACAGCAGTATTCGCATTCCAATCATCGGCTTTACGGCAGGCCTGGGTGGTCGCGACATCACGATCAAAGATATCAGGAAGATCGTGGAGAAGGCTGAGGCGGCCCGCAAGGGAATAAAATCCGAGTTCGAGTTCCTCAATTTGAGAGAGGAGATTCTTTAGGAGGCTCAAGAAAATGGAAAAATCTTTGCTGGCACCAGGGCACAGGGCTTGCGCAGGATGCGCTATGCCCACCACCATCAGGCTCGTTCTGGATGCAGCCGGACCAAACACAATCGTGGTCTCGCCCACGAGCTGCCTGGAGGTTACCACTACGCCCTTCCCGGAGAGCGCCTGGTGTGTTCCCTGGATTCACTCCTTATTCGAGAACGCCGCAGCCGTGGCCTCTGGCGTTGAAGTAATGCTCAAACGCCGGCACCTGGATACCAACCTGGTGATAATAGGGGGAGACGGAAGCACCTTTGATATCGGCATGGGCTCCAACTCAGGAATGTTCGAGCGCGGCCATAAGATGCTCTATGTCTGCTATGACAACGAGGCCTATATGAACACCGGAGTGCAGCGCAGCGGTTCCACGCCTTTCTGCGTGAATACGACCACAACACCCGCCGGAACCCAATCACTGGGAAACCCGCGGCCCAAGAAGGATATGCCTGCCATCGCACTGGCCCATAGAGTGCCTTATGTGGCAACGGCTTCGGTGGCTTATCCTGTGGACTTGAGGCGAAAGGTTAAGGCAGCTCTGCAGGTAAACGGGCCGTCTTACATTCAGGTCAACGCGCCCTGCATCACCGGATGGACCTTTGAGGCCGGCTACATGATTGAGCTGGCGCGCCTGGCTGTGGAGACGGGGCTGTGGCCCATAACAGAATACGTCAATGGAGAGCTGGTTGGCGTGAAGAAAGTTCGCAGGCCAAAGCCGGTAGAAGAGTATCTCAAGGCCCAGGGCCGTTACAAGCACCTCTTCAAGAAGGCTGGCGGCGCAGATATGATAAAGCAGATTCAGGCCCTGGCGGATGCGAATATCGCCAAGTTCAAGCTGGTTGACTAGACATGTATGTAGGCCGAATCGCGGTAGTAGGCCGGGCCAGGGGGAGGAGTTTTGTCGCCTACAGAGTCTCCTCCCGTTCTTTTCCTAATCGTCTGGCCGAAGTGCGCAAAAAAAGCATACTCGTCTCGCCAAGAGACCCGGCTGACCTGGCTCGGAACCCTTACATCGCCTACAACTGCATACGCGTCGCTGATGATGTGGCAGTTGTAGCGAATGGCACACAAGCGGACATGATCCTGGAGAGGATCGTGGACGGACAAAAGCCTGGTGACGCCATCGCCTTAAGTCTGGTGGCTTACGGCTATGAAAGGGACGAGCTGGACACTCCGCGTATAGCTGGGGCTGTGAGCCGGGAAAAATGCTGGCTCGGGATTGCCAAGAGGGATGAGTTTCGAGTCAAAGAGTTCACGCTTGCAGAGTCCCGGGCCTTTCTGGTGGCAACCTATGAGAAGACGGACTTCGTTGCCATTTCCTTTGACGGCAAGAATGCTGGCGAGATTGCTCAAAAAGCCTATGATCTATCCTTCGAGAGGCCTATCTGTGCCGCATCAGCCATGGCTGGGGACAATGAGCAAGGAAATGGATTTGATCTGGCTGTTTATAATCCGATGTAGAGGTATGTTATGGAGATCAATGGTGTTCAGATAGACGACACCTTTGCCGAAGCATTTCCCATAAAGATGGCAAGGGTGCAAATCACCGCTGTAACGGAGCGATGGGCTTTGGAGGCGGCGCGCGAAGCAACTGGATTTGGGACGTCCGTCATAGGATGCTCGGCAGAGGCAGGCATTGAGTGCATTTTAGGCGGAAGCGAGACCGTCGATGGCAGGCCGGGGGTCAATATCCTGATATGCAACATGGGCTACAAGAACCTGGAGAACTCACTGCTCTTTCGCCTGGGCCAGTGCATCCTTACCTCGCCCACAACGGCCGCTTTTAGCGGCATGACCGGGGCGGAAAAGCAGTTTGATACCGGCAAAAAGCTGAGTTTCTTTGGTGATGGCTACCAGAAGCAGGCCGAAATGTTCGGACGGAACGTATGGAATATACCATTGATGTCCGGGGACTTCATCGTCGAACAGAACTTCGGAGCCATCGAAGGAATTGCGGGCGGCAATTTTCTCATCCTGGGCCAGAACCAGATGGCAGCTCTGACCGCGGCCGAAGCGGCAGTTGACGCCATTCGTAAGCTTGAGGGCACCATTACTCCTTTCCCGGGCGGCATTGTATCCAGCGGCTCTAAGGTAGGCTCCAAGTACAAGTTCCTCAAGGCCTCGACCAACACAGCCTTCTGCCCATCGCTGCGATCGGACAATGTATGCACGTTGGCTGAGAATGTCTCCAGCGTCTATGAGATCGTAATCAACGGCGTGAGCCAGGAAGCAATTCAGGCCTCCATGAAAGCAGGCATCCATGCAGCATGTCGCGTGCCGGGAGTTCTGAAGATAACTGCGGCCAATTACGAAGGAAAACTGGGCATTCATCAATTTCCGTTGCACAGGGTACTTGAGTAAAGCCCCGGATGCATTCTTTTTTTTGTAGGAGATGAGATTTTGGCGATGACAGACGTTGTTGTTAATACCCGCGATAAGATAAAATCCTGGCTCACAGAGGAAGGCCTATTCAAAGAAGAGGTCCCGGCGGAGAATCTGGACTTTCAGATAGCTGCAGAGTTTCCTGTCTCGTCTGGCAGACATCTTAGCATCATCCAACCCCGGGATCATGAAGACATGATTGTGGTGTTCAGCAGGATAATGCTCGCTGATGTGCATCAAAAGGCATTTTCAGCCCTGCCGCCTAAGGAAAGAGAGCACCTTCTCTGGCAAATGCGCTACGACCTTCTTTTTCAGGAGTCGAGCTTTGAGATCGAGCCCGGCGGTGCGGAAATGCGAAGCATTCGTTTCACCCGCGAGATCTACTATGATGGGCTGACCAAGAACAAGTTAATGGAGGCCGTGAGGGAAAACTTCAAATGCGAGCTTTATGTGGTCTGGAAGTTCCAGGAGATCTTTGGTGAGGGGCCGGCAAATAGAGTCTCAAAGCCGCCTGAGCCTATGTACGGCTGAAATTTCAGAACAAAAAAAAATAGCTCTCCGCCATTTCCTGTGGCTAACCTCAGGTTACGGACGTTCACCACAGAGGCACAGAGCGCACAGAGGACTCACTGAGGCTTCTATTATTCTATTACCCACTCGATGCTCATACTCAAGAAATCTCGTAGATCACCGTCACGCTGGCCGATACCTCCAACTGACCTGGTTGGATCGGCGTGCTAATATCGGCAAACAGTGCGTTCCTCGCAGTCGGTGCTACGTACCCGTAGCCTTCGGTGATCTCCAGAACGCGGCCCAGCTTCACTCCCGCCGCCTTAGCCGCCACTTCCGCCTGTCTACGCGCGTCTTCGATGGCCAGAGTCATGGCCCTATCGTTTTGAGGACGGGGGTCTCTCAGGTCGAAGCTGACCTGTTGAATGCTGTTTGAGCCAGCGGATACTGCCGCATCCAGAACCCTGCCCACTTCAGTCGTGTTGTTCAACTTAACCGTGACCTGGTTGGCGGCCAGGAAGACTGGAGCTTTCTGCTTCTCGAACACCGTCTTGGGCTGATCCTGAGGCATAGTCGTCAGGCTGAAGCTGCTGGTCTGGATGTTATTCTCTGCAATTCCCGCGGCTCTTAGGGCATTGATGGTCTTATTCATCAAACCGGCATTTTCCCGAACGGCTCCTGCAGCACTGGCGTTCTGCGTCTCCACTCCCAGCACGATTGTCGCCATATCAGGAGACGCGGTCACCTTGCCATCACCCTGTACTGTCAGTTTGGATGCATTATTCTCAGTGACAGCTGCGGCATTTGGAACTGCCAGAAAAAGTAGCATCAAACCCAGAAACACAATGCTTGAATTCTTCATAATAAACCTCATCATATTAACATCCTTAATGCCTTATAGGTTTTCTCGAGATCGCGTCGAATAGCCATCTCTCCGAAGATGAGAGAAGATAAAAATAATGGACGATCAAAAATAGTTTTGCCGACCTATACTATGAACTCATAGGTTACTACCACACCCGAGGTAACATCTACCATATTCATTTGGCCGGAGCCACCGGGATTCGCCGTTTCGATATCGGGATAGCCGTAATCTGAGATGTCCAAAACCTGGCCCAGGCTGCCGCCGGCTTCGCTTGCGACCTGTACCGCATTCTCCTTGGCATTTGCCATAGCTTTTTGGCGAGCTTCGGCCATAGCCTTGCTGGTATCGCTCAGACTGTATGCGGCCACATATGCATCAGCCCCTGCCGACCTGGCTGCATTCAGCACCTGGTTTATCCTGGACTCATCGGTGGTATTCAGCCTGACTACAGTCGACCTTTTCAGAGAAGAGGCTTTTTGCGTATTATTCTCGCATACCGTGGTATTGTTCACTCTCTTGCAGACGTTGCTGCTGGACTGAAAACTTGTAATCCCGCTGGATTGGCCGGGCAGTATATCTGCATCCTTAACTCCCGCTTTCTTCAGGACATCTTGCAATTGGTCCATCTTCGTTTGGACCTCGGCTTGGGCCTCTGTCATGTTTTCATTATTGCTCTCCACCGAGACGGAAACCATAGCGGCATCTGCAGGAACAGTCACAGTTCCCTCGCCCGCCATTGTTATGGTATGTTCCGCGCCCTGTACAACTGCAAAGAGACCGGCCGAGATCATAATGCAGAATACGATAACCAACCACTTCATATAATCCC
>Ga0182011_10000781_pt1 | contig 27742 bp, 21 predicted proteins | sample 711E1DmetaG_FD_120481 | JGI IMG/M metagenome (GOLD analysis project Ga0182011, IMG submission 120481) | Permafrost microbial communities from Stordalen Mire, Sweden - 711E1D metaG | ecosystem: Environmental > Terrestrial > Soil > Wetlands > Permafrost | place: Sweden: Stordalen | collected...
ATCTTTAATACAGTTTAAAGAAATACTTGGAGTGGGATTCGCATATACTTTTAAATCTTTTAATAAATAATAACTTAAACCTGAAATTATGAAACTAGTAGATGAATTTAAAGCCTTTGCAATAAAAGGCAATGTTGTTGACCTCGCGATAGGTATCATTATCGGTGCTGCTTTTGGCAAAATTGTTTCTTCAATGGTGGCTGATATCATTATGCCTCCCCTTGGATTACTTATTGGGGGTGTTAATTTTACTGATCTGAAAGTTGTTCTTAAAGCCGCTGTGGACGCAACACATCCGGCCGTTACCTGGAATTATGGAAATTTCCTGCAGGTAACTTTTGATTTTCTTATTGTAGCTTTTGCTGTTTTTCTTGTTATTAAAGCAATTGTTGCTTCAAAAAGGAAAGAAGAAGCTGCACCTGCTGCGCCTCCTGCTCCCACAAAGGAAGAAGTCCTGCTTACTGAGATCAGGGATTTACTAAAGAAATAGTCTGAATCCCATCGATGGATTTCGTACCCATACTATCTTATTAAAAACATTATTGTAGAGACGTTGCATGCAACGTCTTTACTTTTTTTAAACAATATCGATGTTTTTGCATTTAATCCTATAAATTTACCCTACAAATTAAAATGAGTATCAGGAATCACGCATAAAAATCAATTGATTTTCAAGCGATTTGCAATTTATTATTCATGATTGCCAATAGTCATATAAATTAAAATTGCTTTCTGATGAAGTCAATATCACTTCCCATTATTTCTTTGACAATATATCTTTAAAACTCAATTTAAAAAACAGACTTATCGATGAACAGATTTATTGTTATTCTCTATTGCCTCATTTGCATTTCAAACGCTTCTTATTCCCAGTATAAGCTCGATATAGAAATTTCAGAAATAAGGAATAATAAAGGGAATATTATGTTGCAGCTTTTTGACGGAAAGGAAAAAGTTCTGAACCAGAGACAAAGTGCGATTAAGGATAATAAGTGCCTGTTTTCTTTTAACAATCTCACCCCGGGGAAATATGCCGTAAGATACTATCATGATGAAAACATGAATGGTAATATGGAAACAAACCTGGTTGGAAAACCTACAGAGGGTTATGGATTTTCAAATAATATAATAGGGAAATTTGGTCCTCCTCCGTTTGAAAAATGGCTTTTCGAAATTGACGACGACAAGAAGATTGTACTGAAGCCAACCTATTAATTTACCTGTGAATTGACTATGGTTAACATCATCAGATCTTATTCCCTTTCATTTAGGGAATATCTTTAAAGTCCTTTGTTAACCTTTGTTGTAAAACCTAAATCCTTTAACCGCAAAGGATCACAAAGTATAAACCTAAGTAACAAAAAGGAAAAACAATACAATCAAGGTCATTTTCAACTTTGAAACTTAAAACTTCAATCCGGAATTCAAAAAATGGAAAGGAAAATATTAATTTGCACCTCAAAAAACGGGACAAAACAAATTATTTCAAGTCTTTAGTTCAAATTTTGAAATATTTACAAGAATAATAAAAGATGACCGAAAAGAAATCGGCTGTAATCATTGGAGCAGGTATCGGAGGCATTGCGACTGCAGTCTACCTTGCAAAGAACGGATATAGTGTTGCTGTTTTTGAAAAAAATTCGACACCCGGAGGCAGGTGCGGTCAGTTAATTCTCGAAGGCCACCGTTTCGACCTTGGAGCAACAATGCTCATGATGCCTGGGATCTATCGTGAGATATTTGAATCACTTGGTATCCCCCTGTTCGAAAATAACGATATAAAATCACTGGAGAATCTCTACAAAATATATTTTGACAATAATGACATTTTAGCTTTTTCCACAGATAAAGAAAAAATGAGGATCCAGCTTGAAAAAATAGAAACAGGAAGTTTTGCAAAATCACAAAAATATGTTGCAAAGGGGTATGAGATTTTTCAGATCGGGATGAAAAAGCTTATAGGACGCAATTTTAATAACATCTTCCAGTTTGCTAATTTCAGGAATATTGGTATGCTGATAAAACTCAAAACCTACATATCAAATTGGAGGTATGCTAAAAAATTCTTTAACGATACTCATTTGAGGATGGCTTATACTTTTCAGAATATTTATGTTGGGCAGAGTCCGTTTAATTCGCCGGCATTGTTCTCGATGGTACCGGCTGCCGAGCTTACGGAGGGATCGTTCTTTCCCATAGGTGGAATGTACACTATAGTTGAGAATTTATTGACTGCCGCATACAAATCAGGCGTACAATTCCATTATAACAAGCCTGTTAAACTAATAAGAGTGTCCGGGAAAAAGGCCGATAGTATCATCCTCGAAGATGGATCTGAAGTTAAATGTGATATTATTGTTGCCAACGCGGATCTCCCTTATGTTTATCGCAAATTATTGCCTGACAGGGGAAAATCAAGAAGGCTTGACAGGTTGAAATATTCTTGCTCTGCCATTTGCTTCCACTGGGGGCTTGACAAGGTTTATCCTCAGCTTGGACATCACAGTGTTTTTCTTTCAGACGAATTCCGTGAAGGACTCGAAAAGATTTTCAAAGACAAATCAATAAGTGATCATCCGAGCTTTTATGTACATGCCCCGGTCAGGACCGATCCTACCGCTGCTCCGGATAACCATGATACTCTTTCACTTATTGTAGGGGCCGGCCATGTTGATAAGAAGAAACAACAGGACTGGGATAATCAGAAAAAGAAAACAAGAATGGCTGTGATTCAAAGACTCAAACAATTGGGGCTGGAAGATATTGAAGAACACATTAAATTTGAAATTTGTTATACACCTGAAAACTGGGAAAGCGCCTGCAATATTTCGAGGGGTTCAGTATTCGGAAGTCTTGCTCATAATCTCCTCCAGATGGGATATTTCCGTCCTCATAATCAGCACAGTCGTTATAAAAACCTTTTCTTCGTTGGTGGCAGTACACACCCGGGCAACGGGATTCCAAATGTATTGCTGTCAGCTAAATTGACAGCCGAACGAATTCTCATTAACTAATATCTTTGACAACAACAGAATAAAATCTATGAATTCACAAAAAAGCAAATTTTTAGAAATATTTAATTCTATTGATTTCAATCAGATCATAGATCATCCGAATATCCTTATAGCTGCCAATTTCTGGGACGCTGACAGGTTTTGCGCTGCAAAAATCTGCTATAAATTCATGCGTGCAATCGATGATCTCATAGATAACTATAAGGCAAAAAACAAACTGATTGAACCTTATGAAAGGAAAGAATTTGTAGCCAATGTTGAGGAGTGGCTTAAGATGATTATAATTTCAAAAGAATGCAATGTCCTTCAGGGAGAGCTTATTGAGACTATTGAAAAATTCAGAATCCCCCTTTGGCCTATGGAAGTTTTTGCAAAATCGATGATCTACGACATTAACAATGACGGATTCCCAACTCTGGATGCTTTTCTTGAATATTCCGGCGGGGCCTCAGTTGCTCCGGCCTCAATATTTGTGCATCTGAACAGCCTTCAGATAATTAACGGCTGTCATGAGAGCCCTCAGTTTGATGTAAAATGGGCCGCAACACCATGTGCCATTTTCAGTTACCTGGTTCATATCATAAGGGATTTTCAGAAGGATCAGCTAAACAACCTAAGTTATTTTGCTGATGACCTGATTCTTAAAAATCACCTCAGCCGGAAGGCCCTTCGCACATTTGCAGATGGGACGCCTGTGAATAGAAACTTTCGTAACCTGATAAAACAATATTATTCACTTGCCGACGAATACCGTTTGAAAACATATGATATAATTAAAGAAATCAAACCTTCTCTGGAACCACGGTATCAGTTAAGTCTTGAGATTATTTTTGATTTATACCTGATGGTCTTTGAAAGGATCGACATAAAGAATGGAAAGTTTACGACTGAAGAACTCAATCCTACACCCGAAGAAACAAGAGAAAGGGTTTATAATATAATTATGAATTTTAAGAGTTTTTAAACTTCAAATTCATACTATTCGTATCTTTAATAAGGTTATTTTTCATCTAAACCTTAAATGAGAAAAAGCATATTATTAGTTTTTGGGTTAGTTCTATTATTGTCTGCTGGCTGTGTATCACTTGGGAAACTTACCCGGCATGATTTTGACTCAGGTTTTTATAAGTTAAAAGTCCAGGGAGCTGCCTCATCGCGTGTTTATGCAGAAGTCGCTGAAGATTCGATTATTGTATATCCGGTCACTTCTGACGGAAAGAAGGAATTCCCGAATACTTCCAGCTCCATAAGTACCAGGGTCAGCAGGATCAAGAAAGACAATTATTTTTACAGGAGCTCCTTTACAAATAATTCTGTTGATATCGACTTAACATCAATTATATTTAAATCGAGGCATAGCAGGGATGACGTTCCGAACCAGTTTAGTGCTGATCTGGATATAGCAGTTTACGCAGGATTCCGAAAAGATTTTTATAACATAGTATCTCCTGTTCATCCTTTTCATGAAGAGAAGTCTTTTATCAGACAGATTGGTTTTGATCTGGGAGTCTTCGCCGGTATAGGATCTTCACCAGTTAATCCTACAGTAACTAATAATAAAGTCAGTCAGGAGTATGATGCAATGATTTTTCAAAAAGGATTTGCTGGTTTCATTTCAATCAACAAAATTTCAGTTGGATTAGCAGTCGGGTTCGATAACCTTCTTGACAAAAGTAAATCTTCATGGATTTACAATCAAAAACCATATCTGGGTCTTATTATAAGCGTTTCAGGTTTTTAATTGTTTTGCATTTATAAAATATTACTTGCCATGTGTCCTAAAATTAAACTAAGCCTATTGATAATCTATATTTTTTCAGGAAATGCCTTTCCTCAGCAACCAGATCCATTTTCCCCGGACTTCAAAAATCCCAAAGAAATACACGGTATGAAACTAGTCTGGAATGATGAATTTAACAAACCGGGAAAACCCGATTCAACCAACTGGATCTATGAAACCGGATTTGTCAGAAATCAGGAATTGCAATGGTATAAGCCTGACAATGCAAGATGTGCCAATGGATTACTGACTATTGAAGGAAGAAAAGAAAAATTTAAAAATCCTGATTTTATTCCCGGAAGCACAAATTGGGAAACAAACCGGGAGCACGCTGAATATTCTTCAGCAAGTATTCAGACTCATGGTCTTAAACAATGGCAGTTTGGACGGTTTGAAATACGGGCAAGAATTGATACTGCATGTGGTGCATGGCCAGCCATATGGACTCTCGGAATTTCTAAGAATTGGCCTTCGAATGGTGAAATTGATATTATGGAATTTTATCGCGTTAAAGGAGTTCCGACTATACTGGCAAATTTCGCCTGGGGAACAGATCAGCTATGGGTAGCAAAATGGGATGATCTTAAAAAACCACTTTCTGATTTTACGGTCAATGATCCGGATTGGACTAAAAAATTCCATATCTGGCGGATGGATTGGAATATGGATACCATTAATCTGTTTTTAGATGATCAGTTACTGAATACCACATTACTTAATCAAACAATTAATCCAGATGGTTTCAATCCATTCCTTCAGCCACATTATCTTCTTTTAAACCTGGCAATCGGCGGAAATGGAGGAGATCCATCAAAAAGCAGGTTCCCTATAAAATATGAGATTGACTATGTAAGAGTCTATCAGAAAAAATAAAAAAGCTGTCTGCTAAGTATTTATTGTTCAGCCTTTTCTTTGTGTCACCTTGTGTATTACTTTGTGCCCTTTGTGTCTAAATGAATTATGTTTTAACACAAAGGTACAAGAAGAACCATACAAAGGCTCACAAAGGAATAACTGTAAATCTTATGATTTGATTCGGAACATTTTTGGTTAACTCCTGTTTACATTGTAAAAAGCAGTTCTGGTTTTAACGACCATTATAATTATTACTTTTGCATTTCAATTGTAATCTGCTGTATATGACATCTGATGCCCTGTTACCTGTAAATGAGATGGATGGTCGACGACTCTATTATACTTTCATTGCGGGCGCAAGGAAAGTTATTGAACATCAGGTTGAACTTAATAAAATTAATGTATTTCCTGTGAATGATGGTGATACCGGAACTAATCTTGCATCTACTATCCGGGCAGTAGTTGATTCGATTCACCCTCACCGGTCATATAAGGTTACGGCCGACCTGATTGCAGAAACAACACTCGTTAATGCCCGAGGAAACTCAGGAATTATTTTTGCACAATTCCTTTACGGTATGAGCACTGAAACCGGCAATTTTAAAACAATCACAATTAATCAATTCGCCGAAAGTATCAAGAATTCTGTGCGTTATATATATGATGCGGTAGCTGATCCCGTTGAAGGAACCATGCTTACCGTGATCAAAGACTGGGCAAATTATATTTATGATAACAGAAACAGAATAACTGACTTTAACCAGCTTTTTATCAGTTCCATCGATGTCCTGAATAAATCTCTGATAGCAACCAAATCAAAACTTGCAGTCCTGGCAAAAGCTAATGTTGTTGATGCCGGAGCCCGTGGTTTTGTGTTTTTTGTTGAAGGGATAATCGATTTTATTACAAATCGTAACCTCAGGGACCTTATCCAGGTCAAAGCAGAAACCTCATTGTTTGAAAAGATAGAAGAATCGATTCCCGAGAAAGTCGATTTCAGATACTGTACCGAAGCGCTCATAAAAAACAGTTCAATCAATAATAAATCTTTGTTGCCGCTTCTCGAAAAATATGGAAACTCGATCGTTGTTGCTGGTTCGGATAAAATGAGGCGTATACACCTGCATACGAATAACCCGGCAGAACTCTTCAATGAACTCAGAAATACAGGCACTCTTGCCTTCCAGAAAGCCGACGATATGATCAGGCAGAGTCAGGTCGTCTATAACAGAAAATGGAAGATAGCTTTAGTCACAGATTCAACATGTGATCTTGCACAGGATATAATCGATAACTATCAGATAAACATGCTGCCGATAAATATTAATTTCGGAGAGAACCATTATCTGGATAAAATCACGATCCAACCTGAACAATTTTATGATCTATTAAAAGGAAACAAAGACTATCCTAAATCTTCACAGGTTAATGAAAAGAGCTTTACCAGCCTCTATTCGCATCTGGCTTCACATTATGATTCAATAATCGCCATTCATTTAAGCGACAAGTTAAGCGGAACTTTTAATAGCAGCCAGAAGGCTGCCAAAGCAATAAGCGAAGAATTAAATAAGCCAATATCCGTTATTAATTCTAAAAATCTTTCGGGCGCCCTCGGACTTGTAGTTTTAAGGACTGCACAAGCCATTGAGGAAGGATATTCCCATGATCAGGTCGTCAATATGGCTGAGAAATGGACGAATAATGTCCGCATTTTCGTCAGCGTCAAAACAATGAAATACCTTGTCAGGGGCGGACGTGTTTCTTTTGTAAGTGGACTTATTGCCCGGATACTTAATATTTGCCCTATTGTTTCTATTGATGAATCCGGAAAGCCAATTCTTTTTGACAAGACATTTAACCAGAAGGCAAACATGGAAAAAGTGATGGGATACATCACTAAAATCAGTAAGGAAAATTCAATATGGAACTACATTGTTTTGCATGCAAATAACACTGATGCAGCACAATGGTACTCAGAAAAAATGGAAACTCTCACAAATAAAAAGCCGGCTTCCATAGTGAATATTTCTCCTATTATTGGCGCCAATGCAGGTATCGGAGCTGCCTCTGTGGCTCTTCTTTTTGACTAACTCTCAATAAAATGAGTTTCCAAAATATCTTTTTACAGGGTTTTCTTCTGATAATGATAATGATGACACTCTTATGGGTAGTAAGCATCATTGTTAAAAATGTAAGTATTGTTGATCTCTTCTGGGGTTTTGGATTTGTTCTGGCATCCGTGTTTTATTTCCTCAAAACAGGTGGATCAGAACCCAGGAAAACAATTCTGATTGTTCTTGCAGCCATTTGGGGTATGCGCTTATCAGTATATCTCGCCAGACGGAATATTGGTAAAGGAGAAGATTTCCGGTACAAACAATTCCGGAAAAACTACGGGGAGAAAAAATACTGGTGGATAAGCTTTTTTCAGACATTTCTGCTTCAGGGTATTCTTATGTGGTTAATCTCCGCACCTCTCCTGGGGGCTCAGTATTATGGACAAAATAAACCATTGGGCATTTTCGATATTATAGGAATTATCCTCTGGATAATTGGTTTCTGTTTTGAAGCCGGAGGAGACTTTCAGCTTGCTCGTTTCAAATCAGATCCCTCGAACCGGGGCAAAGTGCTGGATAGAGGATTATGGCGCTACACCCGACATCCTAACTATTTTGGTGATTCTGCTGTATGGTGGGGTTATGCCTTTTTATGCCTGGCTTCCGGCAGTTGGCTTCCTATCCTTGGATCGATTCTGATGACGGCATTAATAATTAAAGTATCCGGGGTCGCTCTTCTGGAAAAAAGTTTAAAAGAACAAAAACCTCACTATAAAGAATACATTGAAAAAACCAGTGCCTTCTTACCCTGGTTCCCGAAAAAGACCTGAATACTTAAAAGAGATTCCTTCCCTAACCAAAAATCCAAATGGGAAATCCTGTTCTTCGATAGACTCCTTTTTATTCCCATTTATGCCCCATAATGAATATCTTTATAAGGTTTTCAGATAAAACTTGTTTTTATTCTGAAACTCCTAAAAACTATGTATGCATGAAATTGGTTAAAAGGTTTTTACTTCTCTCAACCATTATAATTATACTATCTGCAGGAATAATAAAGGCCCAGGGTTTACCAGAAGATTTCATAAATCCTCCTCATGAATTCTCAATAATGCCATTCTGGTTCTGGAACGATACATTGAAAGATGAGGAAATTATAAGGCAGATAGCCGATTTCGGGGAACATGGGGTTTATGGTTTTGTAATTCATCCCCGTATCGGGTTGCCTGAAAATGTAAAGTGGCTCTCAGCAGAAATGATTCATTCGATGAATGTGGCTATACAGGAAGCTTCCCGCAGAAAGATGTATGTTATACTTTATGACGAAGGAATGTATCCTTCAGGTTCTTCGAGTGGCCAGGTTGTTGCTCGAAACCCTGAATACGCTGCACGCGGTATTGCTAAAATTGATCTGAAACCTGGCGAAACACCAGATCTTCAGGGAAATAAAAAATTAATTACCATAATCGATCGCCCAAACGGTGCCCGGGTTGCCATAGTTGACCAGCCATCAGGCGGTAACATCAGAGGTCTTCATTATATCGGGGAAGGAAGTCAACAACTGAAAGAAGAGTCTCCTCCTGCCGGAGATATCCTCAATCCTGATGCCGTAACATGTTTTATGGAGCTTGTCTATGACCGTTATGCCAATGAGTTTGGCAAATACTTTGGTACAACAATCACGGGAATATTCACAGATGAACCCTCTCCTCTCGGACGCAGTGGTGTAAGCGGAGTTGTACCCGGGAATATTTCCCTTCTCCCACAAATAAAAGAGATTCTTGGCTATGACATAACTCCTTTTCTTTCGGACTTGTGGTATGATGATAATTCCGATTCAAAAAAACACAGGATCGATTATAACAGAGCTGTTAATATATGTCTCGAAGAAAATTATTACAAACGGCTGGGAAAATGGTGCAAGGACCATGGTATTTCTCTCATGGGTCATCCTGCCGGTTCGATGGATATAGGCGCTGAAAAATATTTTCAGATCCCTGGACAGGACATTGTTTGGCGCTACGTAGAGCCAGGACCAAAGGCACTTGAGGGACAAAATTCAACAGTAGCAAAATGCGCCTCAAGTGCTATGATTCACCTGGGGTTACGCCGGAATTCAGATGAGCTTTATGGCGCATATGGACACAACTTTACATACGACGAAATGACTTGGCTGGCTTTCTGGTGTTTTGTACGGGGGCAGAATTTATTAATACCACATGCATTTTTTTATTCCATTAGAGGGCCCAGGTTTGATGAACGCCCTCCGGACGTTGGCCCAAATGCCTCATGGTGGAGTAAATACAGAGAATATGCCGATGCCTGTCGCCGCCTTAGCTGGCTTAACACAGATTCAAAGCAGGTTTGTGATCTGGCAATCCTGTGCGAAGCTTCTTACCTGCCAGACAAATCTGCAAAGACCTGCTACCAGCACCAACTTGATTTCAACTACCTCGAGATAAGGCATCTTTGGGAAGATGCAAAAATTGATTCAAAGGGTGTCCATATCGCCGGAATGAATTATAATGTCATTGTTATTGATAGCCTCTCAGATATGCCTCAAAAAGCAATCCCATTTTTGAAAAAACTTGCAGAAAATGGCAGGCTTATTATTAATAAATCTTCTAATTATTCCTCCCTGTTTAAAGGAAGTGTGGTCTATCAGTCACATGATAATATGTTAGCTGAGATAAAAAAGATGATATTACCCGACTTTGGTCTGGGTACACCTTCCAGGGATATAAGATACAGGCATGTAGTAAAAGGGAACAATCATTACTATATTATTTTTAATGAAGGATCAGATGATGTATTGACAAAGCTTATAACTTCAGTGAAGGGTAACTATCAATTTTTAAATCCATCTACCGGGGAAGCTGTTAAATCAGGTGAAGATGAAATTGTCCTGTTCAAACCTTATGAATTAAAAATATTGAGAATATTCAATTAGAATCTATTTTCGCCAAATCAGACTTTCATTTGGTTAAAGAATTCTTAAATATTCAATTGCATAACTAAATTATTCGTTATATATTTAAAAAATTAAAGTCCAATTATAAATGATTCAGAGTTTATTTTTCAAAACAGCAGTTTAATAACGAATAAATTAAAAATTATGAAAAGGATTGGCTTAACAATTATGCTCCTGGTTTTATTCCTTTCACTTCCCGGGCTTGCTCAGAACAAACCTGACTATTCGAAGATTGATATGATGATTATCAAGGGTGATTACCAGAGAGTAATTGACACCTGTAAACAAATCCTTGTTTACGATAGTCTTAATGCTGAAATCAGCTATAAAATGGGGCTCGCATATCAGGGCTTTCTATCAGATGATAAGTCGCTTGAGTGTTTTGTAAAAGCTGCAAATATCTCTCCTGATAACAACAACTACAATTTCACTGTTGCAAAAAGCTTTTTTAACAAAGGCAAGATTGGCCAGGCCAAACCAATTCTCCTGAAACTTTGTGCCGCCGATTCCATGAACTGGCCTTATGCCTATTACCTTACAGGCATATTAATGCAGGAAGAGAAATATGATGAATCAATCCAAATATACTATCGGTTCTACAGGAAGGATTACTTCAATTATATATTTACCGATAAAATTGGTTTCGCATACCTGAAAAAAGGAGATTCCAAAGATGCCATTAGTATGTTTAACAGGTCATTAGCACTCAATCCCAAAAACACTAATGCTCTTAAAAACCTGGCATACCTGTATGCAGGAACCATCGGTGCCGATACTGCATTGCAGTTACTGACAAAAGGGATAGAAATCGATCCTTCAGACATTGACCTTTATGCACGGAGGGCAGCAATCAATTATACTATTTATAATTATAAAATGGCGTTAAATGATTATCTGAAAATATTAAGTACCGGTGATTCATCTTTTTTCAACCTCAAGAGAGCCGGAATAAGTTTCGCGAATAATCGTCATCCGGGAGAAGCGGTTGAGTATTTGTTAAAAGCTTACAGGAAAGATTCTTCAGATTATGAGGTGTCAGGTAATCTGGCACGAAATTATGTGTTGCTTAAGGACCCAAAAAAAAGTGTTTATTATTACAGGAATGTGATAAAATTGTTAACCCCTGTAGGAAACCAGATAGGTATAAACTATATTCTACTCGCTGAAGTATTGAAATCCGACAACCAGTATACCGAGGCAATTAACACATACATAAAAAGCCAGGAGTTCAGGACTGATAATGATGTATATATGATAATTGCAAATCTCTATGATGAAAAACTTAACGACACTCCTAAAGCCATATATTACTATGAGTTATATCTTGATAAAATAAAGAACTCCAGGAATAAGCACGACAAAGACTATGCTGAATCTATCACTAAGCGCATTGAATCTCTTAAAAATACAAACCAGACAAATAAAAAGTCATATTCTATCCAAAATGCTAAATGATAATTCAATCTGATCAGAAATATTTCATCGGTATTTTAAGTTGGGAATTATATTTGTTTTGTAATTCTTACTTTAATAATTTTATTGTTGCTTAAAACATCAATATGAAAAGATTTGGAAAATGGTTGTCAGGAATTATTCTAGCCCTCTTTATAATTTACTCTGTTGGGCCCAGACCCTCAAAGCCTGATTTTTCCATACATGAGATTAATCTCCCGGTATCGCTTACCGATCTGGAGAATAATATAAACAGGAGCGAAAATGCGATAAAGGGAATCAAACCCGATAACCAGGCAAGAATTATTTGGGCTGATTCTTCTAAAAAAGAGAAAACAAAAATTGCATTTATTTATCTCCACGGTTTTTCTGCCAGCCAGGCTGAAGGCGATCCTGTTCATAAGGATCTTGCAAAAAAATACAATGCCAATCTTTATCTTTCACGGCTCGCTGAACATGGTATTGACAGGGGTGACAGCTCTATGATCAATCTTACCGCTGGAGCATACGAAGCTTCAGCAGAAGATGCTTTCTCCATTACAAAAAAACTAGGCGATGAAGTTGTGGTTATCGGTACTTCCGCAGGCGGGACCCTGTCTCTCTACCTGGCTTCACGGCATCCGGAAATAAAAGCAATCGTCCTATATTCGCCATGTGTGAAGCTTTACGACAATACCGCGATGATCCTTGACAAACCCTGGGGGTTGCAGATTGCAAGGATTGTTTCAGGCGGACCTGTCAGAAAATTTGAATCAGAGAGCAAGGTTCATGCAAATTACTGGCAACTTGATTACCGTATAGAAGCTTTGCTAGCTCTTCAGAGTCTGATTTCAAATACAATGAAACCAGAAGTCTTTTCTAATGTAAAATGCCCTGTATTCCTTGGTTATTACTACAAAAATGAGATTGAGCAGGATAAGACCGTTTCAGTACCCGCCATGTTAAAAATGTTTGATGAACTTGGCACTCCTGCAGCATTAAAACAAAAAAAAGCATTCCCCGAAGCAGGGGCACATGTGATTGGATCATACATCAGATCGAAAGACTGGCTGGGTGTTGAAAAAGAGACAGATACATTTTTGTCAGATATTGTGAAATTATAAGTGGGTTTAAATCAATATGATAAAATGAGAAAAAAGAGCTCATCTCTTATATTAATTCTGGTCGTCATTTCCTTATTTCCCCCGGGGTGCAAAAAGCAGGATAAACCTGGGGTTCCATTATCTGACATAGAGGGGAATACTTACAAAACTGTAAAAATAGGCACCCAGGTCTGGATGGCAGAGAACCTGAAAACAACCACTTTTAACGATGGAACTGATATAGCACTGATAACTGATGCTGATTCCTGGGACACTCTCACGACACCTGGCTTTTGCTGGTACAATAATGATGGGGCTTCATTCAAAGACACGTATGGAGCGTTATATAATGGTTATACAGTGAATACCGGAAAACTTTGCCCAACAGGATGGCATGTTCCTGAAAAAGAGGAGTGGCTGGTATTGAGGGATTTTCTTGGTGATTCACTCAAGGGAGGTGGAAAATTAAAAGAAGCAGGAACAACTCACTGGCTTTCACCAAATAAGGGAGCAGATAACAGCAGTGGTCTTACTGCGTTTGGAGCCGGTATAAGGTATTTTGAGGGGACCTTCGCTTCTGTTCTATCCTATACCTGCATCTGGTCTGCCACACAAGTTACCAATGATGATGAATGGTATACGGGCCTCTATTTCAATGATTCAGCCTTTAGCATAGACCACAGAAATAAAAAAAATGGATTTAGTGTCAGGTGCCTTAAAGATTAAATAACTTTCTATCTATAACTATATGACCTCAAATAAATTTTCTTTGAAATCAAGGTTCGGAAGTTTTAGGTTTGCACTGAACGGAATAAGCTTGCTTTTAAAGAATGAACATAATTCCAGAATTCATCTCCTTGCTGCAATAATAGCAATCATCATGGGAATAATTATGAAGATTGATCATTACGAATGGTCTTTGCTGATAATTGTTATTGGTGCAGTATATCTAACTGAACTATTGAATTCTTCAATTGAATCATTGGCCGATCGTATTGATCCCGAATGGAATGAACTTATCATGAGGGCAAAAGATTATGGTGCAGCAGCTGTGTTGATATCAGCAATTATCGCCATAGTTGTTGGGGGACTTATTTTTATTCCGAAGTTTTTAAACTTAATTTAAGCTCCATTCAAGATTAACTGATATGAAACGAAGAGATTGGGTTAGAAGTACAACCATTGCCGGTACAGGTTTGCTGTTCAGCAGATATCTGGCTGGTTCTGACCTTTTCAGGTATGTGCCTGCAAGTGATTTCCTGAAAACTGACTTCGGAACCGGTTTTAAGTGGGGTGTGGCAGCAGCTTCATATCAAACCGAGGGCGCCTGGAACCTGGATGGCAAAAGCGAATCGAACTGGGACCATTTCTCCCGTATCCCGGGCAAAATAGAAAGAGGAGAAAATGCAGATGTTGCAGCCGATTTTTACCACAGGTACGCTGAAGATATTGATCTGATTAAGGCTATGAATTTCAATGTATTCCGGTTTTCCCTCTCATGGCCACGGATTCTTCCGGAAGGAACCGGTACCGTAAACCAAAAAGGTATTGATTTCTACCATAAAGTGATCGATAAGTGCCTTTCTGTCGGCATCGAACCGTGGATCACACTCTATCACTGGGATATGCCGCAGGTTCTTGAAGCCCGTGGAGGCTGGGCGAATCGTAAGATTATTGATTGGTTCTCAGAATATGCTGAAGTGGTTACCAGGGAATATGGTCCCAAAGTAAAAAACTGGATGGTCATCAACGAACAACTTTCTTTTACCGGTGGCGGATATATGGAAGGGATATTTGCGCCTGGTAAAAAAAATCTTAACGCATTCCTGAAATCAGTACACAATTCTGTTCTCTGCAATGCCGAAGGAGGCCGCATCATAAGGAAAAATGTGCCCGTAGCAAACATCGGAACCACCTTTGCAAATACCTGGGTAGAACCGGTTGATACAAAGAAAAAGAATGTAGAAGCTGCCGCACGCATGGATGCAATAATGAACCGCCTTTTTATCGAACCATGCCTGGGGCTTGGTTATCCGGTGGATACTGTACCTATCTTAAGGAAAATGAAGTCCCTCTATAAGTCCGGGGATGAAACAAAAATGGTATTTGATTTCGATTTCATTGGTGTCCAGTATTATTTCAGAACAGTTGCCAGGAATTCAATAATACCTGGAATGAGGGCAAAAGAAGTTCTGGCATCCAAAAGGGGCGTCCCTGCAAATGAAATGGAAGGAGAAATTTACCCTGAAGGATTATATCAAATACTTAAAAAATACGCCTCATACAAAGGCATCAGGAATTTAATTGTAACTGAAAACGGAACCTGCATTCCTGATAAGCTTGAAAACGGAAGAGTTCATGATAAAGACAGAATAGACTATTTTAAAAATCATCTGGAGGCGGTGTTAAAAGCAAAAAGAGAAGGTGTAAATGTAAACGGTTATTTTGTCTGGTCTCCGACTGATAATTTTGAGTGGAACAAAGGATACCGGACACGCTTTGGACTAGTCTACATAGATTTCAAGACTCAGGAAAGATATATGAAAGATTCCGGTTTGTGGTTTAAAGAGTTTCTTAAGAATTGAAAACAAGAATTAAAATAGTACTTTTCATCCTGTCAACCATTTTTAGTATGGTTATATTCACTGGCTTAATTCAATCCAACCAGACTAAAGAAATCTATGAAAAATCAACAGGACTTCAATCAGTTGAAAAGAACTTCTCTTTACAGGAAAAAGTAAAATACCATTATGTCGGAATGGAAAAATGTGCTTCGGTCTGTCATAATAATGAAGAAATGGGCTTCCAGTATAATCTCATGAAAAACGGTCCCCACTCAAATGCTTTTAAAATTCTCGTTTCTGAAAAGGCATACAGGTATGCGAAAAACGCCAACGTTACAGGAAATCCACAGGAAAGTTTTGAATGTTTAATATGCCATATTACAGGTGGAGGACTCGATTCATCATTCTTTGCATCCACATACAGGAAAGAGGAAGGTGTGACATGCGAAGCCTGCCACAAAGGGCCATTCATTACAAAAGCCTTCAGACCAAAAGCAGAAGACTGCTTAAAATGTCATAACAATTCTGTACATCGGGTGCATCGCTTCAACTTTGAAGAAAAATCAGCAAAAATCGCGCATCCAAGACCGGTGACAAAAAAAGTATAGTAACATTATCTCTGGACCTTGCAACTAATCAAGAATTCATCCTGATAATTAGTGACTTGCTATATAAAGTAACTTACAAAAGTTTTAATATCTGGTGGTTTCTATGGAGTTTTGTTTAGACTTCATTAAAAATAATATTGTCCCGTTTGTATCTTTTTGTATTTGAAGTTGTTTAATATATATGAAAGTTAAATAAAATTACTATTGATTTTTCATTAATGACTTAAATTAAAATTAGTTGCAATTATCTCAAAACAAAAAATGATACTGATAAATAAGAAATATTTCTTTTCAATATATATCATTTTAGCGCTTTCTGCTTTCCTTGATTCTTATTCTCAGATATCAGAAAAAACAGTTATAGGGGGAATTGTTGTTGATGCAAAAACCGGCTTGCCAATAGCAGGAGTATCTGTATCACTTCAGAAGACTACTGTTGGAACAATTACTGACAATATGGGGAAATACAGCATTGAAACGAAAGTTCAGGCAGATAAAATTGCGCTTTCATTTTTGGGGTATCAAACGGAAATCAGGAATATATCTGAAGGTAAAGTTCAGACAATTAATGTCAGTTTAAAATTATCTTCAATTTCTCTAGATGAAGTAATAATAAAGCCTGGAAAAAGCGAATACAAAAACAAAAATAATCCTGCAGTTGATCTTATCCAAAAAGTAATTAAGAACAAGGATCTGAACAATAAAAAAAGCTTCGATTACCTGGAATTTAAACAGTACGACAAAATTCAGTTTGCGTTAAGTAATATACCCGAAAAGTTCAAAGAGAGTAAACTGTTTGGAAAGTTCAGGTTTGTCTTTGATAATATTGATACTACAAAAAGAATAGGTAACAGTATTCTTCCTCTTTTTATCAAAGAGACACTGTCTGATCATTATTACAGAAAAGATCCGGAGGCTACAAAAGAGGTAATCCGTGCTGAGAAAACGGTAAACCTTGATGAATATCTTGACAACAAGGGTGTTTCCGCAAATCTCAACTATTTATATCAGCATATAAATATCTACGACAATGAAATCCTGTTTCTGACTAACACTTTTGTAAGTCCTATCGCTAACAACGCGCCCATATTCTACAAATATTATATTGTTGATACATTGGCTTTAGGTAAAATCAAATGCATAAGGTTGTTCTTTGAGCCCAGGAATAAAACTGATTTTCTATTTCACGGACATTTATATATAACACTTGACAGCAGCTATGCAGTTTGTAAGATAGATATGGGTATTAATAAGAAGATGAATATCGACTGGGTTAAGGATATCTCTATTGTGCAGGATTTTGATAAGTTCGGAAAGAAATCCTGGTTGCTTTCAAAAGATGAAATCTCAATTGATTTCGGTATAATGAAGAATTCATTGGGTTTGTATGGACAACGTACCATCTCTTACAAAGATTATAAAATTAACGAGCCGATTGATAAAAAAGTGTTCGCTGGCCCTGCTGAAGTGGAAAAACTAGATCGCTCAGCTGATAGTTCAGGTTTCTGGGAAGCAAACCGGTATGTTCCCCTCTCTAAATCTGAAAATGGTGTTTATCTGACTATCGACAGTATTAAAAAGATCCCGGCATTTAAAAGAGGAATGAACATTATAACATTACTGACGACCGGGTATTTGAATCTTGGCAAAACTGAAATCGGACCTGACGAAAGTTTCTATAGTTTTAATCCTGTCGAAGGATCGAGATTCAGATTTGGAGGTAGGACCACAACTGCATTAAGTAAAAGAATAACTTATGAAGGTTATTTAGCTTATGGGTTGAATGATAGAATATTCAAATATAATGCAGGCATAACTTACTCGTTGACACCACGCACAATATATCAGTTTCCGGTAAAATCAATTAAGCTTAGTTATCAAAATGATCTCAAAATTCCTGGTCAGGAACTTCAGTTTACGCAGGGAGATAATTTATTCTTATCGTTGAAAAGAGGTGTGAATGACAAGTTTCTGTTAAATAATACTATCAGGGCAGAATATCTTAATGAATTTGAAAATCATTTCTCTTACATGCTCGGTTATAGTTTCACCAGGCAATCAACAGAAGGCAATCTCCATTTCACATTCAATGATTCCATTTTACTGGCACATTATATACCTGCAATAAATATCTCTGAGTTATATGTCAATCTGAGGTATGCCCCTAATGAAAAATTTTACCAGGGGAAATTATACAGAGATCCTTTACCGGGAAAGTATCCGGTAATTCAGTTAAGAATTGCAGGTGGTCTAAAGTCAATAAATAACGATTATAACTATTTACGCCTTCAATTTGACATAAGCAAGAGGTATTACCTCTCTGTACTCGGTTATACAGATGTCTCCTTTGAAGCTGGTAAAATCATTGGGAAAGTGCCTTTCCCACTATTGTTTATACACAATGCAAATCAGACCTACTCATATCAGAAGGATACTTATAACCTGATGAATTTCCTGGAATTCGTAAGCGATCAGTATGTCTCATTAAATATAGACCATAGTTTTAATGGTTTTTTCTTCAATAAAATACCTCTGCTAAAAAAACTCAAATTACGGGAGGTCGTTAGTTGCAAGGTATTATATGGAGGGATCACCAGAAACAATAATCCGGATTATCAAAGTACTCTATTTAAGTTTCCTACTGATAATAATGGAATACCTTTGACTTATTCTTTTGGAAACCAGCCATATATCGAGGCAAGCGTTGGCGTCACAAATATTTTTAAGATATTCAGAGTTGATCTTGTAAAAAGGTTTACATATCTCAGTCATCCGAATATATCAGGATTAGGAGTGCGTGTCCAATTCAGATTTGACATATGATCAACTTAAATTTATGAATTCATTCTGTATGGAAAGAAGTCTGTTTAATGGTCTGCCGCTAAAAAAAGTGTTATGGATTCTAATAAATCTTATACAGTGTGGATTATTTCCGGTTGCTAACAATGGTGTTGTTTTTTCAGCAAATTCACAGGTTTTTGATTCTGCCAATGTTCAGTACAAATATTTGGAAAAACCCAATCAGAACGATAGCCTTTATCTTAAATCATCAGACAACTTTTACAAAACTGATAGTATTTTTTCCTTCCGTTCATCAAAAGGATATTTTCCTTCACTGCTTAAAAACTTTGGAGAACAGATAACTGCACCTTTCAAGCAAAGTACAAAGCAATGGATAATGACTGGTGCCGCAATCGGCATAACTGCTGTCCTGATTCATGTTGATGGAGAAATAGACAAATGGGCACGCGTTCAGAAGACGGAGCATAAATGGGTAAACAAAACTTCTCCTGTCATAACCAAGTTTGGCGGCAACTGGGGAGTTTATTCAGTAATCGCAGCAGGAGCGCTAAGCGCCGCATGCAAAAATGAAAAGGGGCTGCAGACAAGCTTACTGGCAACACAGGCCATGATTACCTCTGGTGTCTGGGTAAATATTATAAAAATACTTACAGGCAGAGAAAGACCTATAGCTGATTATACTTTCAGCAAAACTGCAGGAGGTAGCTGGTACGGGCCATTTTCAAGATGGGACCAGGATCTTAAAATAAGAAAACCGGTTTCTGAATTTGATGCTTTTCCTTCGGGTCATACTGCAACTGCATTTTCAATCGCGACAGTTTTTGCATCACAGTACAAGGATATAAAAGCAATCCCGGTTATTTGCTATTCGGCAGCTACTCTGGTCGGTATATCAAGATTAACTGAACATGAACACTGGGCTTCTGATGTATTTGTCGGTGGAATTATGGGATATTTATGTGGCAAGCAGGTAGTGAACCATTATAATAAAACACATCAGTATCCGGTTAATCCTTTATTATCAAAATCAAAAAATAAAACAGAACTCACATTTATTCAGTATTCTAATAAGGTTGGAATTCTTCTGAAATGGTAAGTGTAAATTGAACAAATGCATACAACATTTGTCTCCATACCGGACGGATTGTTAATGATAATTAACATTGCAATTAATGTTATTTAACATTTCTGATAAGCTATTTCCAATTTCTTTTCATTCTTTTGCGCGGTCTATTAATTAACACCTTTTTCAGGCAAATTATTCAATTAAGTTTTTTTATTATGAATTCATCTTTTATGAAACCTTTAATTTTTATCCTAATAATTCAATTTTTCTTCAGTATAGCTGTTAGCGCCCAATCAAAACCAAATACCACAATTTCAGGTAAAGTATTTGACAAATCCACTAAGGAACCACTGGAATATGCAACAATTTCTATAATAAACAAACAGTCGGGAAAGACAATAACAGGAACAGTGGCAGACGTTAAAGGGGCATTCAGCATATCCGATATTCCATTTGGCACGTACCAGGTCAATATCGAATTTATTGGTTATGAAAAGATAACGTTAGATAACATTGTCTTAAGCAGCGAAAAACATTCCGTTACACTTGGAACAATTTTTCTTTCCTCATCAACACATAATCTTGAAAGTGTGACGGTTGTAGGAGATAAACCGGTTATTGAAAATAAAATTGATAAAATTGTATACAATGTCTCCAATGACATTACTTCACAGGGTGGTGCAGCAATTGATGTACTTAAAAAGGTTCCGCAAGTAACAGTTGATATTGACGGGAATGTAGAATTACAGGGTAATTCCAATATTCGTTTTTTGATCAATGGTAAGCCCTCAAGTGTGTTTGGAAACAGTCTATCCGATGCACTTGCATCTATTCCGGCAAGTCAGATCAAAAGTGTTGAAGCTATAACCAATCCCGGGGCCAAGTACGATTCGCAAGGCACAGGAGGAATTATCAATATTATTCTCTATGACAATAAAATGCAGGGTGTCAATGGTAACATCAATTTATCGGCGGGTTCAAGATTGGAGAACGGCTCTCTGAATCTGAATATAAGACATAATAATTTTGGTGTCAATGCTTTTTTTAGTGGTAATGCTGCATTAAAATCACAGTTGCCATACTCACAGAATCGTTTTGCACAAGATACTGCAGCTAAAACAATTACTAACATGATTCAGACAAGTCGTACCGATTTTGTAAGGAATGGATTCCGGTCAGGTGTTGGTTTTGACTGGAATATTACAAAAAATGATATCATTACCGGTTCTTTGGGTTATAATCAGTTTGGCAACAGTAATCAGGGGCTTACAAATCAGGAACAACTTACAACGGATTATTCATCTAATCCTTTATCGGATATATTTACTTTGCGTAATTCAGACAGTCGGTCCAGGATTGGATCCGTAGACTATAGCCTCGACTATAAGAAGAAGTTCAAAAATGAAGGTCAGGAGCTGGATATTCTCTATGATCAAAGCAATGGTAAACCATATAGTAATTATATTCAGTCGCAATCATATGAAGGACAAACGGTTCCCTTCTCCGGATCGGCAAGCACAAACCCAGGTACAGATAGGGAAATTAATATATCCGTTGATTATACTCACCCTGTGAATAAAAACATCTTGATAGAAACAGGCGCTAAGATTGTAGACGAAAATATTTCGAGTGTTGCCAATGTAAGTACTTTCGATCCTTCCCTGAATCAATATGTAAGCGATGCATTACAATCATATCACCTGACTTATAAGATGAGGGTCTATGCAGGATATCTTTCCACTAATTTTAAATTGTTTGACTGGCTGAATGTAAAAGCAGGAGCAAGATATGAATATACTTATGTTAATATTGATTTCCCTAATACTTCCGTCCCGGCATATGGTACATTTGTACCCTCAGTTGTTCTATCTCATGATTTCAATAAGACCCACTCACTGAAACTGGCGTATAGCAAACGAATCGAACGTCCGGACTACAGGGAATTAAATCCTTTCATCAATCTGAGTGATCCATATAATCTTTCAACAGGGAACCCATTATTGAAACCTGAGATTGGGAATAACCTTGAATTAGGCTACAGCAGTACATTTAAAAAGGGAGGAAATATTTACATCTCATTAATAGAACGTATAAACACTCAGGATGTTAAACAGGTAACCACATTTTATCCTACATACCTGATAGGTGATTCAACTTATACCAACGTTTCTGTTTCAAACAATCAAAACATCGGGGAAGAATATAATACAGGTATCAGTGTTTCAGGTTCATATCCTATTACGACTAAATTGAATATGCGTGGTAATCTGATGATTTCTCAACGTTATACTGTAAGTAATGTTAGTATCGGTAACCAATCTACAGGATTCAGGGCCAGGTTAAACCTGAATGCAACTTACCAGTTGAATAAAAATCTGGTGTTTGAGTTATTTGGTTTCTATAGCTCACCTGTACAAAATATTCAGGGTAGGAATCCACAGTTTTTCATGTACACTTTTGCTCTGAGAAAACTATTCTGGGATAAAAAAGCCAGTTTTGGATTTACCGCAACAAATCCATTCAGCAAATATGTGAGACAGTTATCTACCGTTTCAACCGAAAGCTATACATCAACAAATATACGACTGATGCCATTGCGTTCTTTCGGGATCAGTTTTATGTATAAATTTGGCAAGTTGGAATTCAGCAAGACCAAAGAAGAGGATAATAATAATTTCATGAATGATACTTCTTCGAGAGTCAATTAATCAAAATAACAATTAGCAGGGATTCAACCCTGAAATCCAAAAAAGATGTCCGATAGCTGTTACAAAAAGAAGCACAGGTTATTGCAAAGACTCAAAAGGCAGATAAATTTACACCTGGTCAGATCGGGAAATTAAATAATAGCTTAATGTAAAAACATTTGATCTTGATCACCGAGAATTAATAAAAAGAGTCGTTTCTGAAAACAGAAACGACTCTTTTTATGCCTATATATCGCTTATAAAGTGACCTGTCAGTTTTCTGCAGAGTTTTTGTATACCATTTCGTCGGGTCGTTAATTCAAATCTATGATAAAACATTAACATTCTTTTAATATTTCTTAATTTAGAACAATTTAGATTTATAAAAACTGAGCCGGTAATAAATATAAAACGCTGAATGATCTTAAACTTAAATCTCATGAAAAAAAGGTTAATAAAAAGTTCAATTGTTGCGATTACGATTTTGCTGCTAAATTCCTGTGCCACAATGTTCTTTGGAACCAGCCAAAAGGTAAGCATCAATTCAACACCATCAGGGGCTGATGTATATATAAATGGATTAGCGACAAATAAACAGACACCATGTGAAGTTTCAGTAAAGAGAAAGGTCAAACCAGCTGAAAACAATGGGAAAAATCAATACAATTATGTGCTAAAAAAAGAAGGGTACGAGGATTATTTAGTAACAGATAATGCCAAATTCAACTATGTTTCTCTTCTGGACATATACTGGTTGGGTTTGCCCTACATTTTAGATGGACCCGATGGTGCAATATGGAAATATCAAAAGATTCAGAATGTTAATCTTCTTCTTGCAAATAAAAACACTAAGAATAAAAACCCAGGAAGCCGGACAACTGATAATGTTTCATCTAACCCGACGGCTGCAAATAATAAGACTCAGAGTAATAATGCCAGAAGTCGTACAACCGAAAATGAATCATCTAACTTAACGGCAGCAAATCCTGTAGTAAAAAATCAGAAAATTAGCAATGTTGGAAAATTCTATGCATTGATAATTGGCAATAATGAATACCAGGACCCCGAAATCCCATCGCTGGATGAACCGGTTAGCGATGCTACAAAGTTATATGACGTTCTTACAACACGATATACCTTTGAAAAATCAAATGTAACTTTTCTTAAAAACGCGACTTATGTGCAGATGATACAGGCATTTGATGATTTAAGCAACAAAATAACAAAGAATGACAACCTCCTGGTTTTTTATGCAGGTCACGGATGGTGGAATGAATTAAAAAGTCTTGGTTTCTGGCTGCCAATTGACGCCAAAAAAAGCAATACTGCTTTTTGGATACCTAATAGCCGTATAAGTGATTACATGAGCAGTATTAAATCCAAACACACACTTTTAATTGCAGATGCATGTTTTAGTGGAAGTATCTTTAAAACAAGGGGTTTAATTGATGCTAAACCTTCAATCAATAAACTTTACGAACTGCCAAGTAAAAAAGCTATGACAAGCGGGACACTTAAGGAAGTGCCGGATAAAAGTGTGTTTTTACAATATTTAGTCCAACGATTAACCGAAAATCCGGAAAGATATATTTCTTCAGATATGCTATTTTCCAGTTTTAGAGAAGCTGTTCTGAACAACGGACCGACTGAGCCTCAATATGGAACAATCCAAAACGCAGGTGATGAAGGTGGTGAGTTTATTTTTATACTTAAATGATCAGCGGGAACATACTTACAGTGATGTTTCCTGGCATAAAATATTCAAGTTAAAGATAACTGTCTGTTGCTGAAAATAGTATAAATTTGGGATAATGAAATTAAGAAACATCACCTGACAGGTCATACATGAATAGCCGTTATCTGAGTTTCCTGATAATATTGGTTTTTAAAGGTGCCATTTCATGTAGCTATCCAGGTACTTTTTCATCCATTCGACAAGGAATAATTATCAATGAACTTTCTCATTCAATAAACTTAGATGCAATATCTATTGCTCAGAAATGGAGTTTTTTCAGTCTGTCGAACTTATTATTTCACTCGAACGCTATTGATATACAGGATACTATATCGAAGGCAAAAGAGCTTGCTTCTGAAAAACCAGTGCAAGCTTTCAGCCCGGATATGTTGATTCAGGTAGGCGCATTCCTTCATGAATCAAATGCTTTGTCATTGAGAGAACGGCTTTCGGATTTGCTTAACAAAACTGTGGTTATAGTCCCTTCGGATGGTTATTTTAAAGTGAGGATAACAGGGTTTACAAGCTCTGAGGAGATGGAAAAAATCATTCCTGCACTTGGGCTGCTTGGAATTAAAAATATATGGGTATTCCGGGTTAAGAAGAAGGAAGATATAATATCACAGGTTGTTGTCCAGAGTGATACCTCTGTAAAAGCGACTAAGGATAAAATCAATGTACCTGTTGTTGCAGAAGATAAGCGTGTTTTAGCAGAAACAACTATTAATCTGCAGGTTGGGGTATTCCATAGCAGATCAGAGGCGTTACGTGCACAAAGGAGAATCACAACTAAACTTAATCTGCCTGTTGAGATCGTTAAGGAATGGGAATACTATATTGTAATTATTACCGGATTCAAAACAAGGGATGAGATCTTCAAATATTACCCTAAACTTGCAGCTTTGGGATACCCAGATAGCTTTATGATTGAGAGCAATAATGTACCAGTGCAGAAAAACTAAACAGCTTTGTATTCATAAAGGCTAGTTGAAATAAACTTCAAATCAGATCAAAGATGCCTGACTATTTCCTTTGCTGCCAAGTGACCGGATTACAGCCAGAGCTGCAGCAGTTGAAGTATTTGCTACCAAAACTTTCATCAAAAGAGAATTATCATTGATTAACTATCTATTCAATCTAAATAATACAGTAATTTTATTTTAGACATAAAGTTATTTTAATTAATTTAGTAGATAATAAAAAACCCATCAAATAGATATTCAAAAGCATATACTAATAACCTGTTAGACTAATATAGATAAAATGGTATTCTGATTTCTTGTATATTAAGAGGGATTTTTACCACTTATTATCAGAATATAATTTAACATAACTAAAACATAAGCGGAAATGAATAATCCATGGATTAAGTCCCTGTTGAGGTTATTTTTACCGGTATATCAGTATGAATCTGATTCCAGGAAAATCGTTTATGCCGGGTATTCTTCGATAAAAAAGAATTACCACGTCCATTTACTTCTGGATGGGAACAATTATCATACCTTTTTAGGGTGGCGATGGTATTGGAAGATACCAGATCTTGTAAAGTCCGGCAATATTGATATCGTTATTTCTGAAATAAGTCAGTATGCTTTAAATCATTTTCAGAAATATAATGGATTTATCCTGCCTGAATGGGCTATAATGAGAATAAATATTGATCGGCCGATAGGCGAAATCTGTAAAGGGAGTGTGTCTGATTTTTCAGATGTGAAACGATTAATCCGAAAATATAATCTGACTTATGATATACTCACTGATAAGGAAAGTTTTAAATATTTTTATGATAATATCTACCTGCCTTATCTCACTAAACGGCATGGTGACGAAGCATTGATTGAAGATTTAAGTACTTTTTGGAATTCATCTCCGCCACCGGTTTTGATGGTTATCAAGGAGAATGGGATAGTAGTTGCCGGTTCAATTGTTAGAAAATCCGGTGATTTATTCTACCTGATGCGTCTTGGCTTACTCAATGGAAACGATGAATACAGGCGTCATGGAGCGATTGGGGCCATGTACTATTTTAGCATAATTGAGGGGCAGAAGATGAACTGTCGGTATCTGGATGTAGGCGGCACACGACCATTTTTAACCGACGGCCTGACTAAATACAAAATGGGACTGGGCGCTGAGTTTTTATCAGAACCTTCTACGTGGAAAGAGTATCTCTGGTTTGGAATGAACGAGAATTCAACTTTTGCGAAAGAGTTTGTTCGCAATAATTCATTCTTGTATCTGAATAATGATCGCAAGCTGGTTAAACACGGGATATAATTATTATGCTTCGTTGATCCGCCTGGGTTCTGTGCTACAGATTTAATCTTTTCCTGAAAAAAACTGATCCCAGCCTAATGTATTGCTGCTGCTAAATCAAAAATAGAATAATTAAGTTTATGATAAAAGTGTTATGAGCAATCTATAACTGTTCCACCTGCTCTCCTGGCTACAGTTTTCCCTTCCATCTGAGTTAAGTCTTTGGCAGATGAATTTTGAAATTATATTAAATATGAAAAATAATATCCCTTATAACAAGAATGTGCTTAGATAAATTAGTAATACTGTATAATAAACTATGAACTTATTAGTTTTAATGTTAAGAATATTTCAGCTGTGATTTGGGAGGTAAAAATGAACAGAATAGGATAAGATAGAATAAAATAAAATAAAATAAAAGCAAAACAAAAAGACAACCCTTTTAAATTTAACTAACATGAAAAAAAATTACAGAATCTGGATTTCAGCATTTACAGTACTGGGATTTGTATTAATTCTTCCCAATAGTTGCAAGAAAGCTGACGATACGACCGCAGGTGTAACTGACAAAGACGGTAATGTTTATAAAACTGTAACCATAGGTACTCAGGTTTGGATGGCTGAAAACCTGAAAACAACCAAATACGTTAACGGTGATTTAATTGGAACAACACCTATACCAACAACAGATATCTCAGCAGAAAGCACACCAAAATATCAATGGCCTTCAAGCGGAAATGAGAACGATGTAGCTACTTATGGTCGATTATATACCTGGTATGCAGTGACTGATACCCGGAATATCTGCCCTGA
>Ga0182011_10000782_pt1 | contig 27722 bp, 19 predicted proteins | sample 711E1DmetaG_FD_120481 | JGI IMG/M metagenome (GOLD analysis project Ga0182011, IMG submission 120481) | Permafrost microbial communities from Stordalen Mire, Sweden - 711E1D metaG | ecosystem: Environmental > Terrestrial > Soil > Wetlands > Permafrost | place: Sweden: Stordalen | collected...
AAACTGCGCCGCCGCCCGGGTCATGACCACCTGCACTTCCGCGCCGGCGCGGACAAACTCCCGCACAAGGAACGCCGATTTGTATGCGGCTATTCCACCGGTGACTCCCAGGAGTATTCGTTTACCGGTCAGCATCGCACGGGAGACGGCTAGTCTTCATCCTCCGCAGGCTCGTCCGCCGCTTCCTCTTTGGCCGGCGGGGGCACCTCCTTCACCTCATAATGCCAGCCGAGCTCTTCTGAAAGCAGCTCGTCCAGCGCGGTGTCGGTCGGCTTCGGACGTTTCTCAAACTCGAGACTCACTTTGAGCTGATCGGGGTTGATGTCGTTCTCCTCCGTCTCCGACTCGGTCTTGGTCGCAAACATCTCGATGCGCTGGTTGAATTCAATCTTGATATCTTCGTTGATCTGCCTCGCCCGCTTCGATGCGGCAACGATGGACTCGTGGACGTTCTTCCCTTCCTGGTTGAAGAACTCAAGGTCGATCGGTTTGATTCCCATGCGTCGTGCTCCCTCTTCTAGTTGACCTGTAAGTACCTGCTCACAACCGCGTTCACCTCCGCTATCGCGCGGGGGAGGTCGTCGTTTACCACCTGATAATCGAAACTCACACCGAGCTGCATTTCAAGGGGCACACGTTCCATGCGCAGTGAGACTGCGTCGTCGTTTTCGGTCTTCCTGTCGCGCAACCGTTCGCGCAGAACCTGAAGACTCGGGGGACGGATGAAGATGAGGAGCGATTCCGGGTACCGGTTCCGTATGGAAAGCCCCCCCTTCACATCGATATCAAAGAGGATGTGCCGTCCACTCTCCAGCGCCCTGTCGACTTCCTGCCTGAGCGTGCCGTAGTAGTTGCCGTAGATCTCTTCCCACTCGACGAAATCCCCCGCTTCGATCCTCCGCCGGAATTCTTCCTTCGTGAGAAAGAAATAATCCCTTCCTTCCTGCTCTCCGTTGCGCACCTGGCGTGTCGTGGCGGATACCGAAAACTCCAGCGTGGGATGGGCTTCGAGGATCGCCCGCGCAATCGTCGACTTGCCGGCACCGCTGGGGGCGGAAATCACAACAAGTCTCCCCCGTCCCATCTGCGTTATTCAATGTTCTGAAGCTGTTCCCGGATCTTTTCCAGTTCTTCCTTCATGCTCACCACCAGGTGTGCGATCTCCGTGGCGCTCGATTTCGATCCTATCGTGTTCGCTTCCCTGTTCATTTCCTGGATGAGGAAGTTGAGTTTTCTCCCGGCGGGTTCGGGCAGTGCCAGCGCTTCCAGAAAAAACTTGTTGTGGCTCCTGAACCGGACGCACTCTTCGGTCACGTCCAGCCGGTCGGCCAGCAGTGCGATCTCCAGTTCCAGCCGACCCTCATCGACCGGCGCCTTTTCGATGAGCTGCGCCACGCGCTCGCGGAGCCTCTTCCGCTCGGCCGGGACCTGCCCGGCCGAAAGCCGTTCGATCTGCGCCAGCCTCTCATCAAGCAGTGCGATACGGGCACGGAAATCCCGCTCCAATTCGCCCCCCTCCGCCTGTCGCATCTCGGCCAGCGCGCCGAGGGCGGTTCCCAGGGACTCCTGCAGCACCATCCACTCTTTCTCGTCTGTACCACCGGTCTCTGTTTGTTCGAAGATCTCCGAGAACTGAAGCATGTGCTCCAGCTTCACCGTCCCTTTGAGTTTCAGGGTCCTCCTGAGTTGCACGAGAAGTTTATAGTAGGCTCTGGCAGCAGAGCTGTTGAGTTCCAGCCCGGCGGATCCGTTCCCTTCCTTTTCAACGCTTGCGATGACGTTTACTTTACCACGGGAAATCTTCCGCCGTATCAGTTCTTTGACGTCGTTCTCCCTGAGGCTGAGCGAGCGCGGCAGACGCGTCGCCACCTCCAGGAACCGGTTGTTGACGGTCCGTAGTTCGACGGAGATCGTAATCCCCCCCCTGTGCGCCTCGCCCCGGCCAAAACCGGTCATGCTGGCAATCATGCATCCCCTGCGTCTTGTCTTTAAGACAGTTATAATAGCAAAATTACGCAGCAGTCGCAATGAAAACCTGCAGAGACTCTCTTCGGGGCCATTCACAAGTTATCCACAGAGATCCGCCGATCTGTTGGGAAAATCGCCTCTTTTCGATATATTGTTGATAAAACTGTGATCAGCAATTACTACACATTTCTATTTCTTGTTTCCACGTTCAATTCCAGCATTCCCGGAAGGCGGATCCGGGAAGTGTACTCCCAGGATGCGGACGAGCTCGCGATAGCATTCGACGACCATCCCGGGCAACTCGTCTTCCTCTGCCGGCCCGACCTCAGCGCGGTGTATCTTCACGAAGGGAGGTCCCGGGCCCGGCGGAACTCCGTCGATCTCCTGGGGGACTGTTACGGTGCACATGTCAACAGTGTCGCGATGAGCCCCTCCGACAGGGTCATGCACTTCGCGCTCGACAACGGGATGACGCTCGCCGCTGTTCTCTATGGGCCCGGGGCAAACGTCCTCCTCCTGGAGGACTCGGGAAGAATACATGACTCATTCAAGAATCCGAAAAAACTCCGTGGTTCGACGGTTCACTTCGCTGCCGGCGGGCTCACATACGATTTCGATGCATTCCGGATGGCGTGTGCGTCATCGGAATCGCAGACCGTCGGTTCCGTCATCCGGAGGTCTTTCCCCGCCATCGGCGCCACTCTCGTACTGGAATCGATCACGCGCGCCGGCGCCGACGCTTCAGGGAAGACCGGGGGGATGGATTCCGCTGCGGTCCAGGCAATCGAATCGGGGATCCGATCCGTGCTCACCGACCTTGCAACCCCCTCGCCGAGGGTGTACACTTCCCCTGACGGCGCTCCCGGGTATTTTTCACTCGTCCCGCTCCGTCTTGCCGGCGCCCTGAAGGAGGAGATGTTCCCGGATGTCAACAGGGCAATCCGTCATTTCATTGCCGGCCGGGGGGCAAAGTCCAACCAGGACAGAGAGAGGGAGTCGGTCCTCGCGCCGCTCCAGCAACAGCTGGAGAAGGGGAGGCGCGCGCACCGGGCAATTCAGGCGGACGCCCGTGAAGCCGAGCGGGCAGGAAGCTACGAACGCTTCGGCAATGCCCTGATGGCGGGGCTGCCGGGGCTCACGAAAGGGCTGAAGAGATTTGATGCCGTCGTCGACGGGGAGCAGGTTTCCATTCCGCTCGAACCCGCGCTCTCCCCGATCCAGAATGCCCAGAGGTACTTCGAAAAAGCGAAACGCGCAAAAGCGGCCGGCGAGGAATCCTCGCGCAGGCTCGGCGAGCTTGCCAGGCGGATTGAGCGCCTGGAGAAGCTCCTTGCCGAAGCGGAGCGGTCGCTCCCGGCCGACAGGGCGGGAAAATTTTTCAACGAGCATGCCGCGCAGCTCGAGGAGGTCGGCCTCGGATCCAGGAGCAGAGAGAAGGAACGCCTGCCGTTTCGTGTGTTCACCGTCGAGGGCGGGTTCGAAGTCTGGGCGGGAAAGAACAGTGCAAACAATGACCTTCTCACGCTCCGGTATGCCAGGCCTGATGACCTCTGGTTTCACGCCCGCGGGGGGAGCGGCTCCCACGTTGTACTGAAGGCTCATTCGGGGAAGGGGGATCCAGGAAAAAGAGCGTGCGAGCAGGCCGCCGGCATCGCCGCATACTACAGTAAGATGAAAACCGCGGGGACGGTCGCGGTGGCAATGACCGAGAAACGCTTCGTGAGGAAACCGCGGGGAGCGCCGCCGGGGACCGTCGTGATTGAGCGGGAGAAAGTCATATTCGCACAACCCGCGCTCCCGCGGGAATCGGGGGGCTGAAGGGTTTTCCACAACAACGAGAGCATCCGATGAGGACAAAACGCACTCCGGCGAAGGCCGGCGCATTGGTTCCCGAACAGCAGTCGCTCGCCACACGGGCGATACACGGAAGAAAATTGTACGCTTTCCGGGGACCGGTCGCACCCCCCATTGTGCAGACCACGACCTACCGGTTCGCCGACTCCGGCGATGCGTTGAGGTACGCGCAGGGAGATCCGGACGTCTACGTCTACACGCGGTACCACAATCCCACCGTTGCAGAGGCCGAAGAGCGCCTTGCGCTCATGGCAGGAGCGGAGAAGGCTCTCCTGTTCTCGTCCGGCATGGCGGCGATCAGCTCGGCAATTCTGTCCGTTGTAAAACACGGCGACGAAATACTCAGCACCCCGGCGCTGTACGGCGGGACGTACCGCTTCTTCAGGGACATCCTTCCGCGTCACGGAGTCACCGTGCGGTACGTCCGGCCGGAGTCGCTGGCATCCGTGGTCTCCATGGCAACGAAGCGTACCAGGCTCGTCTATTGTGAAACACCCACCAATCCTACGCTCGGGATCGTCGACATCGGGGAGCTCGTCTCCCGGGTACGCACGGCCGGGAAGAAAGTGCACCGGAATATCGTCGTACTCGCCGACAATACATTTGCGACGGTCATGAATCAGAATCCGTTCGACTTCGGCGTTGACATCGTCGTGGAGAGCGCCACAAAGTATCTTGGCGGGCACACGGACGTCATGGCGGGGGTTGTCGCCGGGAGCGCGGAGTTCATCTCCGGCGCCCACACCCAGCTCAAGTACTATGGTGGTTGTGCCGACCCCTTCGCCGCATACCTGCTCCTGCGCAGCCTGAAGACGTTTGATCTCAGGATTCGGTGTCAGAACCGCAACGCGATGGCGCTCGCATGCTTCCTCGAAGGGCATCCCAGGGTCAGGCGGGTTCTTTATCCCGGGCTCCCCTCGCACCCGGGACACGCCATTGCCCGAAAGCAAATGACAGGTTCGGGTGGCGACGGGTACGGGGGGATGGTAACGATCGAAGTACCGGGCGGCGCCCGGGGGGCAGTCGCCGTGTGCGATGCTCTTCGCGTGGCTGTCAACGCGATGTCGCTGGGGGGGGTTGAGACGCTCGTGAGCATCCCCGTCTACTCGTCTCATGTGAACATGAGTGCCGGTGAGCTCGCCCGTCATGGAGTCAGACCGGGGATGATCAGAATTTCCGTGGGAATCGAAGGAATTCGGGATATCCAGGGGGACTTTGACCAGGCGCTGGCCACTCTCGGGTCACCGGATGCGATTCCTTGATTATAAAACCGCTTTTCTTTAGTATAGAGGTCTACGAATTGCCTTCAAACAGTATATGTCGCCCATTTTTTGGAGATCGAGAGTGCGCATGTCCCAACAGCCCATGATACGGAATCGGAGCTTTCTCGCCGCGGCAATATTCGGAACGATCGTTTGTGCCGGCTGCTCTCCGGGGGAGCAGGATGCGGTCGTCGCCACAGTGGGAACCCAGCCCGTCAGGCTTTCTGAATACGAGCAGCAGTATGTCAAGAGCCTGGGGAGCCGGGAAGCGGGTGTCGCGACGAGCCAGGACGACCGCGAGAAGTTTCTCGACCTCGTCGTCAAGTACCGGCTGAAACTCGCGGGTGCCTATGGTGAAGGGCTTGACAAACATCCCGAGGTCCTGAACGAAATAGCGGCCTACAAGGGGAGCCTGGCGGCGTCCTATCTCACCGAGCGCGAAGTCATCACCCCCGGGGTCCGGCAGCTTTATGCCAGGCAAAACGAAGAGATCCGCGCCAGCCATATTCTTCTGTCGCTGAACCCCTCGGTATCGGCGGCGGATTCCGCGGCCGCATACAAGAAGGCCTACGAGATTATCAGCGCGGCCCGGTCGGGCATCGATTTCGGGATGCTCGCTCTGGAACATTCACAGGATCCCTCGGCCAAACTCAACAAAGGAGACCTCTATTACTTCACGGCAGGACAGCTCGTCTCTCCGTTCGAGGACGCGGCGTTCGCCATGAAGATCGGTGAGATCTCGTCCGCGCCCGTGCGGACCCAGTACGGATTGCACATCATCAAGCTCGTCGACCGTAAGCCTGCACCGGGGGAGGTGCATGCGAGTCATATCATGATCAGGTTCCAGAACCCGAATCCGCCGCCTCAGGACACCGTTCAGGCGTATGCGAAGATCAAGGCGCTGAAGGACAGCCTGGGAGCGGGGGCAAACTTCGCATCGCTGGCAAAAGGTCACTCCGAGGACCCGGGCTCCGCGGGCAAAGGCGGAGACCTTGGATTCTTTTCGAGGCGCCGCTGGGTTCAGCCCTTCGACGAAGTGGCAATGAACCTCAAGCCGGGACAGGTGTCCGATATCGTCCGGACGCCGTACGGATACCATCTGATCAAGTGCTACGATGTCCGCCCGCGCAAGTCCTTCGACGAGGCAAAGCAGGACCTCCAGCCGATTTACCAGCAATTGCGGTACCAGGACGACTATGCAAAGTTTCTCGACCGGCTGAAAAAGGAGGTACATTTCAAGCTCTATGACTCCACGCTGACGCGATTCCTCGCATCCGTGGACACGAACAGGACGACCCACGACAGCGCGTGGTGGTCAGGAATCAAACCCGGGGTCGGCACGCTCCCCCTCTTTTCCGTCCAGGAACAGCGCACGACGGTGGACAGCGTTGTACGCCTGATCGACGCACGTCCCGAACTGGCCGGCACTTCCCTCCGGGCGCAACCGCTTGCGGCCGCGGTGGACAAGATCGGCGAGCAGCTGGTGTTTTCGGCAAAGGCGGATCTCCTGGCAAAGAACGTTCCGGAGTTTGCCGCCCTCCTTGCAGAATACCGCGAAGGGATACTCCTGTATCAGGTCGAACAGGAACATGTCTGGAACAGGATCGTCATGGGCGATTCCGTGCTCAAGCCCTATTTTGCCGCCAACCGGGACAAATTCACATGGCCTGACCGGATAAGCATCACTGAAATCAGGGGGGCGTCTGATTCCCTCGCCGGTGTGATTTCCAGGCGTCTGCTTGCCGGCCAGACGATCGAGACCGTGGCGGCGGGAGATTCCATCCGCCTGGCCTCCCCCACCGCTTGTCGTACGGCATTTGCCCATGGTTCGGCTAAGCCGGATGCACGCTCACTCGCCCCCCTGTCCACGATGGTGAGCGAATTGCGGCGCGATTCCGGCATCCGCGTCACAATCACGGCCCGTCCCGATACGTCGAAAGGCGTGAGCCGGAGTCTGAAACTTGCCACGGCGCGCCTGGAAGCGGTCAGGTCGCATCTCATCAACAAGCTCAAGATAGACCCGGTGCGAATAACGATACAATCAACTCCGTTACCCGCCGGAGGGGCCGGGACCCCGGCACCCGGGGAAGCCGACGTTCTCAGGACGGATCTCAGCGGCCGCAGCCCGTTCGTGTTCGGGAAACCGGAAACCGTGCTGCTCCCCCCCGCCACCGACGAGCGTACCCAGCGTGCGGATTCCATTGCCGTCGGCGCTGCAACGCCTCCTTTCCTCTTCAAGGGGTATTACACGATCGTCCGGCTCAATGCCAGGGAGAAGGCCCGCAGGAAAACGTATGAGGAAGCCGGACCGGAGCTGTCCAGTGCATACCAGGACTATGAATCCAAGCGGCTGGAAAGCGAATGGCTGACCCGGCTGGGGCAGAAGTATCCGATTGTGGAGTACAAACCGATTCTCAAGAATGCATTTGCTCCTGCCCACTGATGACGTCCGGCACCGGGTGTTCCGCAGGACGGCGTACCTTGTTCCCTTCATCGCGGTGTTCATCGGGTGCTCCCGTGAGGGTCCGTCACGCCCGTATGTTGCCAGGGTCGGCCCGGTCGAACTCAGTGAGGACGACCTCGCCGGACCCGCGGACTCCATCGCGCGCGCGCGGGGGAAATCCATGGCGTTCATCAATGAGTGGGTTGTCAGCGAACTTCTGTACCAGGAAGCCCAGCGCCGCGGGATGGCAGACAGCGATCAGCTGCGGAAACAGCTCGACGCCACCCGCAAGCGTCTCGCGGTAGAGGCTCTGCTGGAGAAAGAGGTGTACGGCGGCGGAGCAGACGACGTTCACGACGAAGAGATCGCGGGATACTTCAAGAAGAACGTTTCATCCTTCACCCTCCGGGAGGACGTGGCGCGGGTAAGCTATGCGCTCTTCTCCGAACGGGACGGCGCAAACATGTTTCGCGCTTCAATCCTCCGCGGATCGTCATGGGAGGACGCCGTGGCGGCGTGCCAGCGCGACTCGGTGCACCGCCGCGATCTCCGGGCGGTCGCCCGGAATCAGTATTTCACGCAGTCAACGCTGTTCCCTGACGAACTCTGGAAGCTCGCCCGGGCGCTCCCGAAGGAAGAAGTCTCCTACGCCGTGAAGACGGCTGCGGGGTATTACGTCCTCACCGTCCACGGCATCAAGCACGTCGGAGAGACGCCGGAATTCGAATTCGTGAAGAACGAGGTGCGCGAGCGTCTCCTGATCGAACGGCGCCGGGCCCGGTACGAGCAGCTCGTCTCGGACCTGCGGACCAGACACAAGGTCGAGGTCAACCTCAGCGTCGCAGACACAGCCGGCGGTATCGGGGACTAGGTGCGGTTCACCCCCGGGGAACCCGGAGAACGTCCCCTGTCAATCGGAGTACAGTTGTCATGAAAACAATCCTCCTTGTGTGCGCCGTCTCCCTTTCGGTCTGCACGCATTCGCAGACGCTTGACAGGATCGTGGCAACCGTCGACAACGACCTGATACTCGAGTCGGAGCTGAATGCCCAGGTCCAGTTTTATGCACTCAACAACAAAGTCGATCCCGCCACCCCCGGATTGCGGGCGCAGGTGCTGCAATCGATGGTGAACGAAAAACTCGTCCTCGCGAAAGCCATTGAGGACAGCGTCACCGTCACAGACGATGAAGTGCAGCAGCAGATGGACGCCGTCATCCAGCAACGGATCCAGCAATACGGATCCGAAGCCCGCCTGGAGGAGATGTACGGGATGCCCCTCAGCCGTATCAAGCGGGAATTCCGGGAAGATCTTCGCAAAAACCTCCTGTCCCAGCGACTCCAGCAGCAGCACCTCGGGAACACCACCATTGGACGTTTCGAAGTAGAGGATTTCTTCCGGACCTACAAGGACAGTCTTCCCCGCGTCCCCGAAGAGTGCGAACTCTCGGAAATCGGCATTGCCCCTAAAGTCAACGATCTGGCGAAAGCCGTCACACGGACCAGGCTGAAGGCGATCCTTGACAGCGTGAGAAACGGCGCCGATTTTTCCGCCATGGCGAAGCGTTATTCGCAGGACCCCGGTTCCGCCCCCCAGGGGGGCGACCTCGGATTTGTCCGCCGCGGCATGTTCGTGAAGGATTTTGAAACGGCGGTCTTTGCGATGGCCGACAGCCAGATCTCAGAGATTGTCGAGACGGAGCACGGGCTTCATATCATCCAGCTCGTCGAACGCCGGGGGGACGCGGTCCACGCACGTCACATCCTGCTGAGGATAGAACGGTCGAAAGAGGGTGACGATGCCTCCATCCGGCTGCTGGATTCGCTGCGCACACGCGCCCTGGCCGGTGAAAGCTTCGCCGAACTTGCCAGGAAGTACTCCGAGCTCAGGGATAATACGATCGGGGGGAACATCGGCACCGCGGAGATCGACCAGGTGAATCCGTCGTTCCGTCCCGCCATTGACACGCTGAAGGAGGGAAATATCAGCGCTCCCGTCAAAGTCCCCGAGAATACTGGATACAAATACTACATTGTCTGGCTCAGGAAACGCACTCCCCCCCACTCCATGTCTCTCGAGCAGGATTACCACAAGGTGGAATCGATTGCGCTGAACTTCAAACGGACGAGGGATTACGGGGTCTGGATGGACGAACTCAAAAACCAGTTTTACTGGCAGACGCGGCTGACCCCATGACCGGACCCGAAGGTGGGGGGGATATCGACGCGGCCAGGGAGTTGAAGTCGTCCTATGACGCGCTCCGTGCGGAAATCGGGACCGTCATCATCGGTCAGGACACTGTTGTCGAAGAGCTCCTGATCGCCCTCCTGGCACGCGGTCACTGCCTTCTCGTCGGCGTACCCGGACTCGCAAAGACACTCCTCATCAAGACTCTCGCAGAAGTCCTCGACCTCACGTTCAACAGGATCCAGTTCACGCCGGACCTTATGCCAAGCGATATCACCGGGACGGAAATCATCGAAGAGAATGTCTCCACCGGTTCCAAGTCATTCAAATTTGTCCGGGGTCCGGTATTCGCCAACGTCGTTCTGGCAGACGAAATCAACCGTACACCGCCGAAAACTCAGGCGGCGCTGCTCGAAGCCATGCAGGAGCACCGTGTCACAGCCGCCGGTCAGACGTACACGCTTCAGGAGCCTTTTTTCGTCCTTGCGACACAGAACCCTATTGAACAGGAGGGGACGTATCCCCTGCCTGAAGCCCAGCTCGACCGGTTCATGTTCAACCTCTGGGTCGATTATCCTTCGCACGATGAGGAAATACGCATCGTCAAGGCCACGACGAGCATGGCCCGCCCCACCCCCCGGCGTATACTGACGGGAAAACAGATCGCGCACTTTCAGGATCTTATACGGAAGGTCCCGGTCGCAGACAACGTGATTGACTACGCAGTCCGCCTTACCGCGATGACGCGCCCGAAATCCGGAACCGCCCCGAAGTTCATCCGTGACTGGCTCAGCTGGGGGGCGGGACCCAGGGCATCTCAAAGCCTCATCCTGGGCGCGAAGACGCGCGCCCTGCTCGACGGCCGGCATTCGCCGGACATCGCCGATGTCCGCAAAGTTGCGGGTCCGACGTTGCGCCACCGGATCGTGCCGAATTTCAACGCCGAAGCCGATGGCGTGACCGCGATCGAAATTGTCGAGCGACTCCTTCAGGAAGCGGGCTGACAGCCGCCTCCGATGTCTGTCCTTCCTTCAATCGAATTCTCCTTTTCGTCTTCACCGCTCTACGCGGCGGTGCTCATTCTCCTCGCCGCGGGATTGTCCTATTTCGTGTACCGCTTTACACTCCCCCCCGTTACGCGTTCAAGGCGGGTTGTCCTGAGCATCCTCCGGGGCAGTGCGCTTGCACTGCTCCTCATCCTTCTGCTGGAGCCTGTTCTCCGCACCTCGTTCGTCCTCCATCACCCGCCTGTCGTGGCAATACTCGCCGACAGGAGCGCGAGCATGACCATTGTGGACAGGGCAGGCAACCGGGCCGAACAGCTCAAAAACCTTCTCACGTCCGTCATCCCGGCCGCCATCCCGGCCGGCGTTGAGACAGAGGTCTACTCCTTCGGCACGTCTCTCCGTGGCCCGTTGCAACAGCCTCCGGACACCCTCGGGGACGAAACCACGGATATCGCCGGCGCTTTGCTTGCGCTCGCGCATGAACGTGAGCGGTTCAACATCCGGGCGGTCATCATGCTGTCGGACGGGATGTACACCGAAGGAGAAAATCCGGTCTACAGGGCCGTCGCATTGGGAATCCCCGTTTTCACCGTCGGCGTCGGAGACACGGCGCAGCAGAAGGACGTCCTGGTTTCGCGGATCACCGCAAACGACGTGGTGTACGCCGGAACCACGGCGCCCGTCGATGTCGTCATCAAGAGTTCCGGGTACGGAGGCGAAAAAGCCGAGGTGACGCTTCATGACGGGACCCGGCTGCTCGACCGGGCTGTTGTTGTCCTTCCGGCGGGAACGGCGGAGGTTTCCGCCCGGCTCTCGTACACACCTGAAGGAGAGGGGACACGGCATTACACGGTGCGCGTCTCCTCCCTTCCCGGCGAGCTGACGACCGCCAATAACCGGCGCCTTTTTGGTGTGAAGGTGCTCAGGAGCACAATGCGGGTTCTGATCCTCGCCGCGGGTCCGGGTCCCGATCTGAGCGTCATCCGGTGGACTCTTGCAGAAGATCCAAACATCTCTGTCCGGGCACTGACGCAAAAAGTGGGGGGGGGATACTACGAGGGCGTGCTGACACGGGAGATGATCGACAGCGCGGACTGCATCCTGAGCATCGGGATGCCCGATGCCGCGACTGCATCCGGCGCCGTGGAGCTTGTCAGATCTTCAATCGTGGACGGAAAGAAGCCGCTTTTCTTCGTGGGAGGGAAAACCATCGACCCGTTGAAGTTGATCACAATGGCCCCGTCACTCCCGGTGATCCCGGAGGGTGCCTCCGCCGGAGAGCAGGAAATCGAATTCGTCCCGGACCCCTCCCACCTCGATCACCCTCTTCTCGCCCTTGGTTCAGACACCGAACGGGATGTCTGGAGCCACCTCCCGCCGGTGTTCGCCACCCGTGCGCTCTACCGGCTTCGTGAAGGAGCGGTCGCCCTCGGATCCCCCCGCATCCGGAACGTCATCCTTCCCCAGCCCTTCATGGCCGTCCGTGACATCGCAGAAACCAGGTCGCTCAGCCTGACGGGGTACGGTCTCTGGCGATGGCGTTTGATGGCACAGGGGAATTCCGACACCGCGCCTCTGTTTGCCTCCTTCCTCTCGTCCGCCGTCCGCTGGCTGACGTCGCGGGAAGAAGGCCGGAGCGTCAGGGTGGCTCCCGCACGCGACCAGTTTTCCAGAGGTGAGCCGGTCTCCTTCTACGGTCAGGCATACAATGCATACTCTCAACCGGTCGACGATGCACAGATGTCCATCGAGGTCACCGGGGTGGGGGAACACATCCAGGCAGACCTGCATTCCCTGGGGAGCGGCAGATACGAGGGTGCGGTGGAAGGGCTCCCACCGGGTGAATTTACGTTCAGAGCGATTGCGACGCGGGGAGGACACGAGTTCGGACGTGACGCGGGATCGTTCCTCGTCGGAGGGTTGAACCTGGAGTACCTGGACACGAGGATGAACAAAGAGGTCCTCCAGCAACTCGCACACAGGACAGCCGGAGGATATCTCGCATCCGGGGATGCGGCAAACCTCCGGGAGATGCTCGGCTCACTCAAGTCTCTCGCCCCCAGGGACGAACAGAAGACAGAAGCGCTGGAGTTACACCGTTTGCCCTTCGTGCTCGTCCTGGTGATCGTCCTGCTTTCAGCAGAGTGGATCATCCGTAAGCGGAGCGGGATGATCTGACCGAATACGGCCGGACCTATCTTTTCTTTTTTCTCTTTTTCCCGTCTCCACCGGCGGGCGACTTCGTCTTCGGCGGCGGACGCCGCGGCGATTTCGGCTTCTTCCCCTTCTTCCGCGGTGTGCCTTTTGCCGGTTTCTTTTCGTTATTGTTCTTCCGGATCAGGTTTTTTTTTTCATCGGCGGGAGTTTCTCCCTCCTTCTTCCCGCCTGCTTCCGGTATCTCCTGGTCCTCCGCCATGACTGAAGCGACATCCGAGACGGTGTCACCTTCGCCAAGCTTTATCAGGCGCACCCCCTGCGTGTTCCTCCCGGCAAGCCTCACCTCGGAAGCGTGCTGGCGGATGACAATGCCGCCGCTCGTGACGACCACAATATCATCAGACTCAAGGACCTCCCTCATGGCGACCATCCGGCCGGTCTTCTCCGTCGTTTTGACCGTGAAGATCCCCTTCCCCCCCCGATGGCTGACGCGGTATTCATCTGTCTCGCTCCGTTTGCCGAATCCCTTCTCGGTCGCCACCAGGATTGTCGTCCCGGTCCTCCTCAGGGCCACCGCACCGATGACCCGGTCTTTCTTCGCCAGTTTGATCGCCCTGACACCCCCCGCGGTGCGTCCCATGGGCCGGGCCTCCTGCTCGTGAAACCGGATCGCCAGTCCATCATGCGTCCCGATCACCACGTCCTGTGAACCGTCGGTGAACCGGACATCTATCAGCCTGTCCCCCTTGGCCAATCCTATGGCACCGATGCCCGTCCTGCGCGGGTTGCTGAACTCGCTCAGGGCGGTCTTCTTGATCATCCCCTGTTCCGTCACCATCATGACGAAAAGAGGATCCTCGAAGTTCTTCACCGAGACATACGATGCGATCGAATCCGTCTGTTCCTTGGAGATGAGGTTTGCAATCGACTTCCCCCGCGTGGCACGGCCGCCTTCCGGGATCTCGAACACCTTCAGCCAGTAGCATCTCCCTTCGTTCGTAAAGAGCATGATATAGTCGTGCGTGCTCGCCACGAACATGTGCTCAATGAAGTCGTCCTCCTTCGTCGTCGCGCCGGTGCTTCCTCTCCCGCCCCGGGTCTGCCGCCTGTACCCGCTCACCGGAAAGCGCTTGATGAACCCGCCGTGACTGATGGTGATCACCACCTGCTCTTCCGCGATCATGTCCTCGATGCTGAACTCTTCGGCGGTATAGACGATTTCGGTCCGCCGTTCGTCTCCGTAATTCTTCTTGACCTCAAGCAACTCCTCTTTGATGATCTCCATCTGGAGTTGTTTGCTCTTCAGGATCGCCTTGAGTCGCTCGATGAGCTTGATCGTCTCGCGGTATTCGTCCTCAATCTTCTTCCGCTCGAGTCCCGTCAGGCGCTGCAGCCGCATGTCCAGAATCGCCTTCGCCTGGATTTCGGACAGCCGGAACTTCTTCATCAGCCCCGTCTTTGCCGTCTCGACATCCTTCGATCCCCTGATGAGCTTCACGATCGCGTCGATGTTGTCGAGAGCGATGATGTAGCCTTCGAGGATATGCGCCCGTTTTTCCGATTCGTCCAGCTCGAACTTCGACCGGCGGACGACAACTTCGTTCCGGTGATCGACGAACCGCCGGATCATTTCCTTCAGCGTGAGGATCTTCGGCCTGCCGTCCACAAGCGCAAGCATGATGACCCCGAAGGTCGCCTGCATCTGCGTGTGCTTGTACAGGTTGTTGAGGACCACGTCGGCGTTCGTGTCGCGTTTCAGGTCGATGACGATGCGGAGCCCGTCCCGGTCCGATTCGTCCCGGATGTCGGCGATATCCTCGAGTTTCTTTTCGTTGATGAGGTCGGCGATTTTCTCGATCAGGTTCGCCTTGTTGACCTGGTACGGGATCTCCGTCACGATGATGCTCTGGCGGTCGTTCTTTCCCGTTTCGATGCTCGCCTTCGCCCGCACCACGATGCGCCCGCGTCCGGTCGTGTATGCGCTCTTGACGCCATCGAAACCGTAGATGATCCCCCCCGTCGGGAAGTCCGGCGCTTTCACGAACTTCATCAGCTTTTCGTCCGTCAGCGCCTCATCCTTTATCAACGCGATGCACCCGTCCACGACCTCGCCCAGGTTGTGCGGCGGGATGTTTGTCGCCATTCCCACCGCGATGCCGCTCGTCCCGTTCACGAGGAGATTCGGGAACATGGCGGGGAGGACGGAGGGTTCCTTGAGGGTATCGTCGAAGTTGGGAACAAAATCGACGGTGTTCTTCTGGAGGTCTTTGAGCATCTCCTCCGCGATGCGGGACAGACGCGCCTCGGTGTACCGCATGGCCGCCGGAGAATCGCCGTCGACGGAACCGAAATTCCCCTGGCCGTCCACGAGAGGATAGCGCATCGAGAAGTCCTGCGCCATACGCACCATCGTGTCATACACCGCTGAGTCGCCGTGCGGGTGGTATTTCCCCAGTACCTCTCCGACGATGCGGGCCGACTTCTTGTATGCCCGGTTTGCGGCAAGGCCGAGCTCCTGCATTCCGAACAGGACACGCCGGTGGACGGGCTTCAATCCGTCACGGACATCGGGAAGGGCGCGCGCGACAATGACCGACATCGAGTAGTCGATATAGGAGCCCCGCATCTCGTCTTCGATGTCGACGGGTATGACCTTTTCGTTCACAGTTGCCATAAGTGATCAGTCAGTGTGACTCCGGTGCCGTGCCCCGGTCAGATGTCCAGGTTACGGACGTATTTTGCATTTTTCTCGATAAATTCCCGTCTCGGCTCAACCTCGTCTCCCATCAGGATGGAAAAAGTCCTGTCTGCGTCGGCGGCGTTTTCGATCGTCACCTGGAGGATTGTGCGCGTATCAGGATTCATCGTCGTCGACCACAGTTGCTCGGGGTTCATCTCGCCCAGTCCTTTGAACCGGGAAATCACGACTCCGCTCCCCAGAACGACGGCCCCCTCCTCGGGCGGCGCTTCCGCATGTTCTTCCTCCGCCTTCTTTCCCTTTTCCGCCGAGAGCCTCTTGACGATCGTGTCGCGCTCGTCCTCGTCGTACGCGTAGAGTTCTTGTTTTCCCTTCTTGACCTTGAAGAGCGGCGGCTGCGCAATATAGACGTGCCCGAGTTCAATCAGCTCCTTCATGTGGCGGTACAGCAGCGTCAGGAGCAGCGTGCGGATATGCGAGCCGTCCACGTCGGCATCGCACATGAGGATGATCTTCCCGTAACGGAGCTTGGACGCATCGAACTCCTCGCCGACCCCCGCGCCGAGCGCGGTGAAAATGTTCCGGATCTCCTCGTTCTCCAGAATCTTGTGGAGGCGGGCCTTCTCGACATTCAGGATCTTCCCTTTCAGTGGGAGGATCGCCTGGAACCGCCTGTCGCGTCCCTGCTTCGCGCTTCCTCCCGCAGAATCCCCTTCCACGAGGTACAGCTCGCAGTGTTCCGGATCGCTGATCGAACAATCGGCGAGCTTGCCGGGGAGGCCGCCGGAAAACATCGCGTTCTTGCGGCGCGTCAGGTCGCGTGCCTTCCGCGCCGCCTCCCGCGCCTCCGCCGCCCGCATCGACTTATCGAGGATCTTTTTCGCGTCACCGGGATTCTCGTCGAGCCATGACTGGAGCGCCGGGCCGATCACCGACTCCACGATGCTCTTCACTTCGCTGTTGCCGAGTTTCGTTTTTGTCTGCCCTTCAAACTGCGGCTCCGGCACCTTCACGCTGAGAACGCCCGTGAACCCTTCGCGGAAGTCGTCGCCGGTAAGCGTGATCCCCCCTTCCTTGAGAATCCCGTTCTTGTACGCGTAGTTGTTCAGCGAGCGGGTGAGCGCCGTCCTGAACCCGACAAGGTGTGTTCCTCCCTCGTGCGTGTTGATGTTGTTGACATAGGTGAAAATGTTCTCGCTGTACTGATCGTTGTACTGGATAGCGGCCTCGACTTCGACCGCGCGACCATTTTCGTCCTTGTCCGATCCCTGCGCATAGAACACTTTTTTCATTATCGAAGGACGGGTCGCGTCGATGTACTTCACAAACTCGACAAGCCCCCCCTTGAAATGGAATGTCTCTTCCTGCTCGTTCTTCGCGCGCACGTCGATGATGCGGAGTTTCACCTGCGCGTTGAGGAAGGCGAGTTCGCGGAGTCGTTCTGCGATCGTGTCGAACTTGAACGTCCGGTTCTTAAAGATCTGCCCGTCGGGAAGGAACGTCACTTTCGTTCCCGACTGTCCCTTCTCGGCCTTCCCGGTCACCTTCACCGCCGCGACGGGATCGCCCCGTTCATATTTCTGGTACCAGGTTTTCCCGTCGCGATACACTTCCACTTCCAGCCACTCGCTGAGGGCGTTCACGACTGACACGCCGACGCCGTGCAGTCCTCCGGAAACCTTGTACGTATTCTTGTCGAACTTGCCCCCGGCATGAAGCATCGTCATCACCACTTCGAGCGCGGAACGGTTTTCCCCCTTGTGCATATCGGTCGGAATCCCGCGCCCGTCATCCAGCACGGCGGCGGACCCGTCTTTGTTGATCGTCACGTCGATGTTTCTGGCGAAACCCGCGAGCGCCTCATCGATCGAGTTGTCAACAACTTCGTACACAAGGTGGTGAAGGCCGCGGATGCTCACGTCGCCGATATACATCGCGGGCCTCCGGCGGACAGCTTCGAGCCCCTTGAGAACGGTGATGTCCTCGGCGTTATAGTTATGCTCCTCCGGAGTCCGGGGAACCGCTTTGTTTTTGTCCGCAGATGCTTTGCTCATACCAGCCTGTGGTAATGACACATGATGGGGGCGGCCACGAGACTACCTGAAACGGATATCGCTCAGTACCCGCGTCCCGACGCGCTTATTCAGTTTTTCAACGAGTTCAAGCCGTTTCATGGAAAGTTCCGCGCGCCACGGCGCGGTGGCCACCCCGACGTACAGGACGCCATTTTCCATGCGCTCGGGAGACGTCACACGGGCAATCTGAGGTCCCACGACATCCGGCCACGCCGCGATGACATCGTACTGAGCCATCTTCGGCGCAATCCCGAGATCCCGCACCAGAATAAGCATTGCCTCCTGGATTGACACGGGCCTGCCGCGATTGCCGGAAAGCCGGTCACGCTTCCTGCCTGCACGTGCCGTGCTCAACGCTGAACCTCCTGTTGTGATTCCCCCACGTTACCGAGCGGCCGAAGACCGTCCCCTCCGTCGTCGTAATCATGACCTGTCCCAGCCCCCCGGCGAACTCGAGTATCCGGTGCACACGCCCCGTGTCGAGCTCGCTAAACGCATCGTCCAGCAGAAACATCGGAGTCTCGTCGAGCATCCCGCGCATGTAGGAGTATTCGGCGATCTTCATCGCGACAAGGAGGGTCTTGTGCTGCCCCTGTGACGCGAACCGCTGCACATCCATCCCGTTGATCGTGAGCCGCAGGTCGTCCCGGTGAGGTCCCGCGAGCGTCATCCCCCGCCGGCGTTCCTCGGAATGTCTCGATTCAAGACCTGCGGACAGATCCGCCGCATACCCCCGCACGTCTTCCCCGTCCCCCGTCTCAAACCCGCAAAGGTAGCCAATGTCCGGACTTTCCTCTTCCGGCATGATGCTCCGGTAGGCGTTCAGGATGTGGCTCCGGAACTCGGCGATGAACTGCGCCCGGCGGTGTGCAATTCTGCTTCCGTAGGCGACGAGACTCTCGGTCCAGGGTTCGATGACCCCCGGCGGCAAGGCTCCCCGCGTACGGTTGTCGGAAAGGATCCTGTTCCGTTGCCTGAGCGCCTTCCGGTATTCGAGGATGTCCTCGAGATAGGCGCTGCTTACCTGTGAGAGTGTCAGGTCCAAAAATTTCCTGCGCTCTCCCGGGGCACCGAAGGTTATGGACCCGTTCTCCGGAGAGAGGACCACCACCGGGAACCGGCCTATGACGGCGGCAAACCTTTCAGGAGGTGTGCCGTTGATCAGAACCTTTTTCTCTTGAGGCACCCGCGTGCAGGTAACCCGGACCTGGTGCTGCACTCCCGCATCGGAGAGGAGCGTTCCCTCAAGGTCAAACCCCTCCCCTCCGATCCCGATGACTTCCGCATCCCCTGACGCATAGAAACTCTTGGTAAGGCTGAGATAGGAGACGGCTTCGAGGATATTCGTCTTTCCCTGTCCGTTCGCCCCCAGGAATGCATTAATACCATTGCCCAGCTCAATGGAGGTGGCAGTGTGATTACGGAAGTTGCAAAGCTTGATTCTGGAAAGGATCATATTCCGCAGCGTGCCCGCCAATGCAGCGGTCCCGCCAAAGGCGGGACCGTGGCATCGCAGTCTGTGACCACCTCCGCTATGTGCTCAGCCGCACCGGCATCACCAGCATCAAAATACTGTCGCTCTCCTCCCCCACCGGCGAGACGATGCCAGCGCGCGTCGGCGTGCTGAACCTGAACATGACCTGTTCGCTCTCCAGGTGAGAGAGGAGATCGATCAGATAGACGGAATTGAATCCGATTTCGAGGGTATCTCCCGTGTACGTACACGAAATTTTTTCCTTTGCTTCGCCGCCGAAATCGATATCCTGTGCCGTGATCTGAAGTGCTGCTTTCGTGATGTCAAACCGTATTTGATGGGTTGTCGCACTTGCATACAGGGCAACCCGCCGGATCGATGAAATCATCTCGTCCCGTTTGACGATCATCTGTTTGTCATTTTCCGCGGGGATGACAGTCTCATAATTGGGGTATGTTTCATCAATAAGACGGGAAACCAGAAATGACTGACCAAATGTAAATTTCACATGTGTTTCACTGATGCTGACCGTTATTTCACCTTCATCAAGAGACTTGCCAAGAATGAGGAGTGCCTTGGCGGGAATGACGACATCCTTCTTCATCGGCACGGACTTTAGCTGCCTGTAACTCAGCCTGACGAGCCTGTGTCCGTCTGTGGAAACCGCCCGTAATTCGGTATCTTTCGCCTGAAAAAGCACGCCCATCATTGCCGGCCTCAATTCGTCGGTACTCACGGCAAACGTCGTCCTGTGAATAAGTCCCCGGAGCATGTTGCTCTCCATCGAGAGCTCGGACGTTCCCTTAAACGGAGGCACAGGCGGAAAATCAGCCGCCGTTTCCCCGGTTAATCCGTATTCTCCGTTTTCCGTTGTTATTTTTATTTTATTCGTCGTCGTATCGATTGCAAATGCCGTGCTCGTATCCGGAAGGGATTTCATCGTATCCATCAGCCTTTTCGCCGGAATAGCCACCCTTCCATCTTCCGTCCCCCGTACCTGAAGCGATACCGTCAGTGAAATTGCCAGATCCGTTGCCGTGATAGTCAGAATATTGTTTGACAGCTCACAGAGAAGGTTCTCCAGAATAGGCATCGTGGATTTTGAAGGAACAACACCACCGACCTTATTCAGCGTACGCTGAAGTTCAATGCTGTTGGCGGTGAATTTCATTGCATTCTCCTGAGGTGGGCTGGATGAGCATTTCCTTGAGGAGGAAACGCTCATAATTTACGCAGAAATTCATGAATATACAACCAGTCAGTTCATCCATAGTATATTCTTACGTATACATATATAGAAGTAACAATTATAATAAGGGGTGTTGATATGTTGAAAAGTGTACACGCCGGAAGTCGAATGTCATTTTACCGGAACCTATAGAAAATTCAGTTGATGAAGTTCTTGAACTGACAGCGTGTGCACATTTGGATGTTCCATGCACAAAGCAATGCGATATGATTTGATTATGATATGCGGACGAACATGTTCACACCGGCGTAACATCAAATCACTGACTCTCCACTCTCTTGTGAACACCCGCAGGGTGGATGCAAAAGTGTTACACGTGTCCGAGCATCTGCAGCCGGCGCCTGATCTGCTGAACATTGGCCTGATATTTCTGATCGATGCGCATCTGGTCCTCGACGGACTGATAGGCATGAATCACGGTGCTGTGATCACGTCCGCCGAAGTGCAAACCGATAGTCTTCAGTGAGCAGTTCGTGAGTTCCTTGGCAAGGTACATCGCAACCTGGCGGGCACTTACGATTTCCTGTTTCCGGGTCTTTGCCCTGATGAGGTCCTCGGGTATGCTGAAGTAATCGCATACGGTACGCTGGATAGTCTCTATGGTCAGGGGAGATTTGACGTCCCCGACGACGACCTTGAGAACCTCCCTGGCCAGATCAACGGTGATTTCCCTCCCTTCCAGCGATGCCTTCGCCATAAGGCTGATAAGGCATCCTTCCAGCTCGCGAATGTTGGACGTCACATTTGAAGCAATACATTCAACGACATCCTGGGGAAGATTGATCCGTTCATTTTCACTCTTGTTCAGGAGAATCGCTATGCGTGTCTCAAGATCCGGAGGCTGGATGTCGGAGGTCAGCCCCCACTGAAACCTCGACAGGAGGCGGTCGTCGAGCCCCTTGAGTTCTTTCGGCGGTCTGTCCGAAGAGAGGACGATCTGTTTCCCCAGCTGGTGCAGCTCGTTAAATGTGTGGAAAAAATGGTCCTGCGTTCGTTCCTTCCCCGCAAAAAACTGTATATCATCGACGATGAGTATGTCCATGCTCCGGTAGAACCCCGCAAATTCGTTCGTCGTATCGCGTTGTATGGCCTCAACGAACTCGACGGTAAATCTCTCGCTGGACACATAGATAACCCGTTTGGCTTTCCCGTGAGCGATAGCGTGGTTTCCAATCGCCTGCATGAGATGAGTCTTGCCAAGGCCGGTGCCGCCGTAAATAACGAGAGGGTTGAATGAGGTGCCTCCGGGGTTATTTGCAACCGCCGATGCAGCGGCACGCGCGAGCTGGTTACTGTCCCCCTTGATGAAATTCTCGAAGGTGTACCGGGAATTGAGAAATGTCTGAAAAGAGCCCGGGGTCCCCTCGCTTCTTCCTGTGACAAACGGCGGAGACGGTGGAGCAGTGAAGGATGTCGGCTGTGGCGGAAATGTACGGCGCTCCTGGCGCGGCACCGAAGGCGGGGAAATCTGATACTCCATGTCAATTTGCGGCTCATCCGTCCTCACGGAATACTCCAGGTGGGCCTCCTTCCCCAGCACGGTTTCGATCGTCTGGCTGATAACCGTATAGTAATGTTCTTCGAGCCAATCATAGAAAAACTGGCTTGGCACCTGTACTGTCAATTTGCCCGCCCGAAGGTGGAGCGGAATCATAGGCTCGAACCAGGTTTTGAAACTCTGTGTGTTAACGCTCTCACTGATATGATCGAGGCAAGCGTTCCAAACAGCACGCGCCTGGTCTTCCTCTGATGGATTGACGAGAAGCTGCGGACCGGAATTCATTTGTCTGCTAATGGCTTAGAAGGTTATGCACAACGTGTGCGAAGTTGTCCACAGATTTATCCACAGAGCGTGGGGTCGAGCGCCCGGCAAAAACTATCAATATCTTATCAACACTTTTGTGGAAAACAAAATCAGTCGGAAAGAGAGATATTTTCTGCTGGTTTTGTGGGTTATCAACATCCGGAAGCAGATCAGGAATCCGGGAGCAATGAAGCGCGCTGGGGGTCAAACAGAGCCGGGGCTTATCAACAACTTGTGCACCCGCGAACAACACCGTTATACTTCATGATTATAGCACAATGGGTTGGCCGACGCAAGCTGAATATTTCTTTTTCCAGCCCCGTTTCTTGTGTCTGTGGCATATTTTTTATACCTTGTCTGCCTGCAAGAGAGTTTTCCGGTTGCGGGGGGGTCCTGTCGCCGGGTGTCCAGCACAACGAGCGGGAGTTCGGAATGAGCATTACGTTTCAGCCACACAATCGGAAGCGGAAGAACACGCACGGATTCCGCGCTCGCATGGCAACGAAGACGGGGCGCAAGGTGCTCGCCCGCAGACGGGCACGCGGCAGGAAGAAACTCACGGTCAGTGACGAACGGTAGGTGAGGAAAGAGGAAACGCTTCGGGGTCGCGGGTCCTTCCAGTTGCTGTACAGGTCAGGGAGGAAGATCGACGGCGAAGTGTTGCGATGTTTCTTCCGGTGGGAGAGTGGAGCCGGGACGCCTGTGCGTGCCGGCTTTTCCATCTCTGCCAAAAAATACAATGCCGTGAAAAGAAACAGGGCAAGGAGGCTCATGCGCGCCGCTTTTGATCTGGAGCGGGAGGGCCTGGCCGGAGTTGCAGAGAAAACCGGAGGCGCACTCAGCCTGTTGTTTGTATACGACGGGGGCAAGGAGATGAACCAGGCCCGGCTCGTTTTTGAAAGCGTCAGGAGGGAGATGAGCTCGATATGCCGTAAGATATGTATTGCCGCCGGGAGAGAACGCAGGTGAGAAAGGGAGTGATCGCGGCGCTCCGCGCCTACCAGCTGGTTGTTTCTCCCCTTCTGCCGCCGAATACGTGCAGGTTCTCCCCGTCGTGTTCCCAGTATGCGATAGATGCGGTCTTGCTGTACGGCGTGCCGGGCGGTCTCTGGCGTGCGCTGAAACGGATTGGCCGCTGTCACCCGTTCCATCCGGGCGGGTTTGATCCCGCCTGACTGAATTTCCTTTCCACGTGAATCAACAGGTTATGGACAAGAAGACTACGATCGGATTCGTCCTCATCGGATTGGTCCTCCTCATCTGGATGTGGGTGCAAACTCCGCCGGCTCCGCCGGCCCGGCCTCCGGCCGCAGACAGCATCCGCAGCGCCATGGCGGCCCCGAAGGACACAATCAGGGCGGAACGTCCCGCGGTCTCTCGCGATACACTCGTCCACTCCCCCCAGGACAATCTTGGTACCTACTTTTCTCCGCGTGCGTCAGGGGAAGAGAAGATCATCGTCATCACGACCGATCTCTACACCGCCGAGATCACGACGAAGGGGGGGCTTATCAGGAAATGGGAGCTGTCCGGCTATAAATCATGGGACGGCCATCCTGTTCAGCTCGTGGACTTCGACAAGGGGGGAGACTTCGGCCTTCTCTTCACGTCGGGGGACGGCAAGCTGATCAATACACGGAGCCTTTATTTTGATGCCCGTGAAAAATCGTGGACGACCTATCGCCTGCGAGGAGATCAGTCCGTTGTTCTCGAGCTCTCGCTTCCGGTGGCGGACGGACGCCGGCTCGCAAAGCGCATGACGTTCACCAACGGCAAGTACACATTCGAGACTGAATTTGATTTCGTGGGGATGGGGCAGGCGATATCGAACTTCGAGTACCAGATCATCTGGGAGAACGGGTTGCGGTACGCGGAACGCAACAGCGTGGACGAATCCAATTTTGCGCTGGGGTATGCTTACTCGGGCGGCGAGTTGATTGAAGTGGACGCCGGGAAGAACGGTGAAACGACCAAGCGTGACATCAACGGGTCGACGGACTGGGTTGCGACAAGGAACAAGTATTTTGCACTTGCGATGATGCCCGACCGTGGCGCGAGCCAGGGAGCATACCTGGAAGGAGCGAGGACGGCGGTCCCGAACGGCGGTGTCAAGAAGAACTACGCCCTCGCGCTGAAAATGCCCCTCACGACCGGCTCGGAGCATTCGCGCGTGACGGTGTATCTCGGACCGCTTGATTTTGACATCGTGAAAGGGTACAAACGCGGTCTCGAACAGATCATGAGTCTCGGCTCCGCCTGGATCATCAGGCCGATCTCCGAGTACGTCATGATCCCCCTGTTCCAGTTTCTCCACATGTTCATACCGAATTACGGCTGGGTCATCATCGTATTTTCCATCATCATCAAGATCGCGCTGCAGCCGCTGACACGTACCAGCCTGAAGTCGATGAAGCGCATGCAGGCTCTCACGCCGCTGATGAACGAAATCCGGGAAAAATACAAGGATGACGCGAACAAGCAGAACCAGCAGATCATGAACCTGTACAAGGAGTACGGAGTCAACCCGGCCTCAGGCTGCCTCCCCATGCTGCTGCAGATGCCGATTCTCTTTGCACTGTACGCCGTTTTCAGGTCCTCGATCGGACTTCGGCAATCCGCGTTTATGTTCTGGATCAACGATCTCTCGATTCCGGACGCGGTATTTCATCTTCCGTTTACAATCCCTCTTTTCGGGATCACCGACGTCAGCGGTCTGGCTCTTGCCATGGGCGTCACGATGTTCCTGCAGCAGAAGATGACGGTGACCGACCCGCGGCAAAAAGCGATGGTGTGGATGATGCCCGTGCTGATGACGCTGATGTTCAACAGCCTGCCGTCGGGCCTCAACCTGTATTATTTCGTTTTCAACCTTCTTGCAATCGGGCAGCAGGTCTGGTTCAACAAGAGGACCGGAGACGAACCGCTCAGAAAGGTCGACCCGAAAAAAAGGGGAGGCGGGATCCTTGCCGGGCTGACAAAGAACCTCCCGAAGATGAAATAGGAATACCGCATCCCGCAAGATCTCCAGCGCCCCCCGGCATCCCCGGGGGGCGTTTTCATCTCTTCCCGCGTTTCCTCCGCTGCAGAGTTCGTTGATAGTCTATGCGGAAAGTTGTAGCTTGTAAATCCTAATGGGATGCATCATGAAGATCTCGCCGGCCGATACGATTGCTGCGGTGGCGACCCCGCCGGGCGAAGGCGCACTTGCAGTGATACGCATCAGTGGCCCGCAATCGCTGCAGATCGGGGACCGGATATTCCGGGGACGCAGACCGCTGTCGACGGCCCCGGGGTACACTCTCCATCACGGGACGATCGTCAATCAGGCGGGACAGGATGTGGATGAGGTTCTGGCGGCTGTCTTCCGGGCTCCGCGCTCGTACACGGGGGAAGATGCGCTTGAGGTCAGCTGCCACGGGGGTCTCTTTGTCACCAACGGTGTGTTGAACGCTGCGCTTGCGGCCGGCGCAAGAAGGGCCGAGCCGGGCGAATTCACCCGCAGGGCGTACCTGAACGGAAAAATGGACCTTTCCCGCGCCGAGGCAGTCGCCGCGCTGATTTCTTCCAGAAGCGAACGCGCGCACCGTGCGTCTCTCGAACAGCTGCGCGGACGCCTGGCCGGCACAGTGGAAGAGATGAAGAGCGGTCTGAAACGTCTATGTGCGTTATTGGAGGTTGACCTGGATTTCAGTGAGGAGGGGATAAGCCTGATCGGGAAGCCGGAAATCGATCGGAAAATCAAAGAGGCAAAGGAGAGACTTGAGCGGCTGGCGGAGACGTTCAAGACCGGGAGAATTTACAGGGACGGAGTCTCCGTTGTGATCGTGGGCCCACCGAACGCAGGCAAATCAAGTCTCTTCAACGCGCTCCTGAAGGAGAGCCGTGCAATTGTCACGCCGATTCCCGGGACCACCCGTGACTATCTGGAGGAAACCCTTACTCTGGGTGGAATTCTGTACCGAATCACAGACACAGCCGGGCTGAGAAAGTCTGAAGACCCGATTGAATCAGAGGGTATTGCCAGAACCTTCACCTCTGCAGAAACCGCGGACATCGTCCTGTTCGTCGACGATGTGGGAAGTGACGGGGTGGAAAGGGATGCGCTGATCGGGTCCCTTCCAGTAACAGGTGAGCAACAACTGATTCTCGTCAGGAACAAAATAGACCTCCGGTCCCGGTCGTCGGAAAAGCTTCCCCGCATCGATCACGTCCAATTGAGAGGGGGGATCCGGACTGAGGTTTACCTCTCTGCCCTGTCTGGTGCCGGTGTCCACGCGCTCGCAGAGGAGCTCGTTCATACTGCAGCGGGATCTGAAGTCTCCGCCGGAGAGACTGTATCTGTAATCAGCCAGAGGCATGCAGAATCCCTCGGCAAGGGTGCCAGAAGTCTCGGAATTGCCCTGGAGTCTCTTAATGCCGGAATGGCGAACGAATTCGTGGCCTTCGACATCAGGGAGTCTGTATCCGCACTTGGGGAGATTACTGGTGAAATAACGAGCGAGGAGATACTGAACTCCATTTTCGACGAGTTTTGCATAGGCAAGTAATCAAGAACATGTTCCACGTGGAACAACACGGGTAAAATGGCATCCGAAGCGGGAGAAATAATTGTCGTTGGTGGCGGGCATGCCGGCATCGAGGCCTCCCTGGCAGCGGCCAGGATGGGGTGTCCCGTCACGTTGTTGACAATGGAGAGCAGTGCAATTGGCAGGATGTCATGCAATCCGGCCATTGGCGGCACGGCCAAAGGACACCTCGTCCGCGAGATTGATGCTCTCGGCGGGGAAATGGGAAAAATAGCGGACGCTACAGGGATCCACTTCAAGCTTCTAAACAAATCCAAGGGACCTGCTGTCTGGTCGCCACGCTCACAAAACGATCGTGATTGGTACAGCAGAGAGGCGAGGCGCAGGATACTGGAACAGGCGGGTCTGCGGGTAGTTGAAGGGTGTCTGCAGGATATACTCATCGAACAGAACAGCGTAAAGGGGGGTGTCCTCACCGATGGCAGGGTACTCGCATGTTCCTCACTTATCCTCTGCAGCGGGACATTTCTGAATGCCATCATGCACACGGGGACATATTCGGCACAGGGGGGAAGGTTCGGCGAGCCGAGTTCGTCCGGAGTGAGCGAACGACTCATTGATATCGGCTTTAAGACCGGACGGCTGAAGACAGGGACCCCGCCCAGGTTGAGCAAGAAGACGATCAATCTTGGAGAAACCGAGGAGCAGAAGGGGGACGAGAATCCGGCTCCGTTCTCATTCCAGAACGTCAAAATAGAGAACCCGCAGATCCCGATGTACATCACCTATACCAACGAAGAGACACATGACATCCTTCGTACCGGGTTCGACAGGTCTCCGATGTTCACCGGAAGAATCAAGGGTATCGGTCCACGATATTGTCCATCCATTGAAGACAAGATCAATCGGTTTGCGGACCGGAACAGACATCAGATATTCCTCGAGCAAGAAGGGTATGACACCGACGTTGTATACATGAACGGGTTCTCCACAAGCCTGCCGAAAGATGTCCAGGTTA
>Ga0182011_10000787_pt1 | contig 27606 bp, 21 predicted proteins | sample 711E1DmetaG_FD_120481 | JGI IMG/M metagenome (GOLD analysis project Ga0182011, IMG submission 120481) | Permafrost microbial communities from Stordalen Mire, Sweden - 711E1D metaG | ecosystem: Environmental > Terrestrial > Soil > Wetlands > Permafrost | place: Sweden: Stordalen | collected...
CGGTGGCTGTGGTTCCATCAGGCCGGTGACGCCCAATTCTTCGCCGGAAGCGGTGGCGTTGTTGAATTACATTCAGGGTATTTACGGCAAATACACGCTCACCGGCCAGCATAACTATCCGAATACAAAGGATGCTTCCACTCAATGGGCGACCAAAGTATGCGGGAAGGTCCCGGCTATTTTCGGCCAGGATTTCGGCTTCGCCAAACCCGGCGACAAGGACGCGGTGGCCGCCCGGCCGGAGACTATCGCGGAGGTCAGGCGGCAGTACGAGAAAGGCTCAATCATCACCCTGTGCTGGCACGCCGTGCCGCCCACCGCGGATGAGCCGGTCACATTCCGGCCGAAGCCGGGAGCGGCAACGAACCAGCTCGCCAGCGTGTTGGGCCGGCTCACGGATGAACAGTGGAACGACGTGATCACTCCCGGCACCGAATTGTACAATCGCTGGTGCGCCCAGGTGGACGTCATTGCCGGTAATCTCAAACAGCTTCAGGCGGCGCACATTCCGGTGCTGTGGCGGCCCTACCACGAAATGAACGGCAATTGGTTCTGGTGGGGCGGACGCGGCGGCGACCGCGGCACGGCGGCACTTTACCGCCAGTTGTTCGACCGGCTGGTGAATTATCACCACCTGAACAATCTGATCTGGATTTGGAGCTTGGATCGGCCCGGCACAAACGCAGGCCCCTTTGCCGATTTTTCCCCCGGCAAAACATATTTTGATATAGCCGCTCTGGACGTGTACCGGAATGACTTTCAAAAGTCCTATTACGACGGCCTGCTCAAGCTGGCGGCGGGCAAGCCGGTTACCCTGGCCGAGGTGGGGCCGGTGCCAGCGCCTGCGGTCCTGAAGGAGCAGCCGAAATGGACCTGGTGGATGCTCTGGGCGGTTGAAGCCAGAAGGTTGGCGGTGACAACGAACAGCCCGATGAAAACATTGGTCAGCGATCCGCGCTCGTTAAGTCGGGACGACCCGGAATTCGTCAAGGGCATCGCCCCCATCCGTGCCGCGTCCGGGCTGCCGCCGTTATCCCCTGCAACCCAGCTTGCGCCATGACTCTTTACCGCCGAAAGTTCAAAAACCAGGCCGGCCTGATCCGGGCCTTTTGCGCCAACAATAACATGAAGAATATTATTTGCCTTTTGCTCGCCATGATCCTGGCGTCCGGATGCCGCACCACCCCCCAGGCAGCCGCCAATCCGAAGTCGAATACCAGGGTAAAAGCCATTCTACAATATGTTCAAAGTCTTGAGGGGCGCACCAACAAATGTGTGCTGTCCGGCCAGTTCTCAAATTTTGGGAACGGAGCAACCAACTTGAGTGTGATGGACGAGATTCACGACAAGACAGGTCACTGGCCGGCGATCCTTGGGGTTGATTATGCCGACTTCACCACAAACGGCCTCCGCCTCACCCACGATGCACCGGACAAAGCGGCCATCGAGTATTGGAAGCAGGGCGGCCTGGTCAGCATCAGCGTGCATCTTTACAACCCCGCCCGGACGAATGCGAGCGGCGGACTGCGCGACAAGGACGTTGATCTTAACACCCTGCTCAAGATCTCGTCCGAGACGCATGTTCGCTGGATGCAGGAACTCGATCAGGTGGCCGTGGGGTTGCAGCAACTCAAGGATGCCGGCGTGGTGGTGATGTGGCGGCCGTTTCACGAGATGAATGGCGGTTGGTTTTGGTGGGGTGGCAAAGACCCGGCGACGTTCATCAAACTGTGGCGGCAGATGTTTGAGTATTTCACAAAAACAAAAGGCCTGGACAACCTGCTCTGGGTTTACGCGCCGGGCAGTAGAGATAAAACTGCGGCCTACTATCCCGGCGACCGCTATGTGGATCTGGTCGGCCTCGACACCTACACGGACTTCGTTGACACCAAACACATCAAGGGCTATGCAAAGATGGCGCAAATCAAAAAGCCTTTTGGATTCACGGAATTCGGGCCGCATGGGGCCAGCGATCCCCCGGGCGACTATGATTATCTCCGGTTCATTCAGGGAGTGCAGAAGGATTTTCCCCGGACGACATTTTTTATGAGCTGGAACAACAAATGGAGCCTGGCCCGGAACACCAACACGATGGAATTATTGAATCATCCCTGGATCGTCAATCGGGAGGATTTGCCCAAGGGACTTGTGGGGAACCCGTGATCTGCCACCGATACGACGGCATCGCAAAGACCCCTTTGGCAAAGGGCAGGTGAAAGCAGGTTACAGCGGGAAAGCTGTCACATCTTTTCAGCGCCAAGGTTCAGCCCGGCAAAGATCGGCTTTAGCGCTGCCGCCCATTTGGCATAGCCAGCGGCATTCGGGTGGAGCAAGTCCGGAAATACATCCTTCGAGCAATCCCCATTTTCGTCCGCATAAATGCTCCACGTGTCGCACTCAACGAAATTCGGCTGGCTTTTGACAAAATCTTCAACCAGCGCGTTGAGCTTTTTAATCTTGTCGGCGGCATGCAAATTACGGTCGCTTCTCGGCATCACCTTGCAAACGATGACCGGCATGTTGGGATTGGAATTCCTTATCGCCAGCAGAATGGCCTTGATGTTTTCCGCCACATCTTCGGGATTCGCTCCGAGCCCGATGTCGTTTGTGCCGATGAGAAGCACAATCGCCCTGGGCTTCAAGTCGAGCACGTCGGCGTTCAGGCGATAGAGCACACCGCGCGTGGTATCGCCGCCGATGCCGCGATTGACCACTTTGAAATCCGGGAAAACTCTCGCGAGTGAATTCCATCCCTGGGTGATGGAATCTCCCAGGAACACCACCGCGCCGGTTTCATTGTTGGTGTCTCGCCGCCATGCGGCATGGCGGTCCGCCCAGACATTGGTAAAGCCGGTCCAGGTTTGCAGCGGTCCTTTGCCGGGCAACACCGTCGCATCCGCCGGATAGTGCGACACATCGCGCGCCGGGGCGCCGCCGGTTTTGCATCCTGCCAGCAGAACGATGACGGACAATGAAGCCAGGAAAGTCAGGACGGAGCGAAGCTTGAACGGAGATTTCATGCGTGACAAAGCATAGCGGGAAGAAGCAAAACTGGCCAATGTAATTTGCCGGCCATTGACGCCGAGTGACGCATCCGCGCAATGCCCCGTTTGGAGTTCCGCCTTCAGGCGGCTCGGGGCACTCACCACCCTTTGTCGCGTAAACGCGGAACTCCGAACGAAACGCCCACCTGCTTCGGAGACACCGCCACCGGCGACCTTATTTGCGGATTGACGCCGGGAATGCCAGGGGGCAAAAGTTGCCGTGTTAAATTCAACCAACGGGAGTCATGTCATGAAAAAAATCCTATTGCCGGTTCTGTTCAGCCTTGCCGTCGCGGTTTGCCGCGCCGACGGGCCCTATCATTTTATCAAAGAAATTTCCATCGGCGGCGAAGGCGGTTGGGATTATTGCTCCGTGGATTCGGCGGGGCAGCGCCTCTACGTTTCGCACGGGACAGAAGTGGTCGTGATTGACCTCGCCAAGGATCAGGTCGCCGGCGTCATCACCAACACGCCGGGCGTGCATGGCCTGGCGCCCGCGCCGGAACTCGGGCGCGGCTTTGTCAGTTGTGGACGGGAAAACAAGGCGGCCATCGTTGACTTGAAAACGTTGCAGACACTTTCCAAGGTGGACACCGGACAAAACCCCGACAGCATGCTGTACGAGCCGGGGCAACGGGAAGCTTACATGTTCAATGGACGCAGCCAGTCGGCGACGGTAATTGACGCGAAGACCGGCAAAGTCGTTACCACCATTCCGCTGGGCGGCAAACCGGAATTCGCCCAGGCTGATCCCAAAGCCGGGCGCGTCTTCAACAATATCGAAGATAAAAATGAAGTTGCCGTAATTGATACCCAAATACATACCGTCGTTACCAACTGGCCGATTGCGCCCGGCGAGGAAGCATCCGGCATGGCGATTGACCTGAAAAATCACCGGCTGTTTCTCGGCTGCCACAACAAGTTGATGGTGATGATGGACAGCACCAGCGGCAAAGCGCTCGCAAGTGTGCCCATAGGCGACGGCGTGGACGCGGACGAGTTTGATCCGGGCACCCAACTCGCTTTTGCTTCGTGCGGCGATGGAACCACCACGATTGCGAAGGAAGAAACACCGGACAAATTAACCGTGGTACAAACGCTGGAAACCCAACGCGGCTCACGCACGATGGCTCTCGATCCCAAGACGCACAAAATTTATCTACCTGCAGCCCAATTTGAATCCTCGACCAATCAGGTTGCTGGCACGCCGCGTCAGCGGCCGAGGATGGTTCCCGGCACGTTCAAAATTTTGGTGTATGGGATGGACAAATCGTCCAGCCCATAATCCTTCCAAGACTAACTCACGCTTTCGTCGCGTGAAGCAAAGCCGCAATCAAACCATCCGTCGTGTGCTCCCTTGCTTCCAGAGACGGCTCCCTTTTCAAGGCGCGGATGGCTTTGCTTGTTTCCGGGCCGATGGACGCCAGTTTCATTTGCGGAAATTTTTTCAGCAGTTTCGGCAAATCGAATCGCGCGTGGAAATGTTCCACCGCCGAGCCGCTCGTGAACGTGATCCAATCCGCGCCGTTTTCCTGCAATGCCACGCCTGCGCCCGCCGGGTCTTCGGTTTCGGCCACGGTTTTGTAAACTGCGATGTCGTCCACAATCGCGCCGAGTTCTTCCAGCGCGCGCGGTAAATCGGGATTCGCATCCTCCGCGCGCAGCAGGCAGATTTTTAAATTCTCGACGCTCTCGAATTTGGCCATTGCTTCAGCGATTTTTGCTCCAATAAATTCATCCGGCGTCAAATCCACCTGCAAATGCAATTCGCGCACCTTGGCTGCCGTCGCCGGGCCGACCGCGGCGATGCGCGCGCCGCCCAGATCTCGCAAGTCCTGAAATCGTTTGAAAAACAAATCGAAGAACGCCGCGACACCATTCGCGCTTGTGAACACCAGCCAATCGTAAGAATTGAGTGCCAGGAGCGCGTCCACAATATCCTGCTTGCGGGTGCTGGGCACGATTTTGATGGCTGGGATTTCCAAAACGTCCGCGCCGAGATTGGCGAGCTTCTGCGCGAAATCGGCGGCCTGTTCGCGCGGGCGTGTGACGACAATGCGCTGGCCGGACAATGAGTGATTTTTGGAGGGATTCGATTTCACGCGCACAATTTATTGAAATCGGCGCATTCGGCAATGAAAGAGGAGGAAACTGTGCAGCCTATCTACTTATTAGGCAGTATATCTTTGAAAGGTCGTGTACTGTCTGAAATCATAACGCTGGAAATAACATGGCTATGAAAAGTCCGATGACGAGGAACTCTATCGCCCCAATCAGTATAAAACCGAAACGTGGCTTTTCACTTCGTCTTGACTGAAAAAGCATGATGGCTGGAGCGAATGCTAAAAATACGTATGCCGCTGCAACAAATAGTCCAATGAAATTGCCCAGCTCATGGAAAAACTCTGGCGACCTTCCTATAACTTCTTGCAAAACTTTGAAGGACAAAAATAGACCGACTATGCAGCAAACAACTGCTCCAGTAATTATTACTGTTCTCATGTGCGCGCAAATGCCACCTAACAGACAACGGACGACTGGTATTGCAACCTATCCTGTTTCACGGAAACGACCTTATTCCTGTGTTGGCGGTTTGTCCATAGCAAGTTAAACACTCGCCCTCACCTTGAATCCTCTCCCCTCCGCCTTCGCCTTTTGCTCCGGCGCGATCTCGTCGAAGCACAGCGAAGACGGACAGGAGAGGAAATCACCTTTGGCAGATTCTGGTTATGCGGTCGACCGTTCGGCAAATCCAGTCGTTCGGATTTTAAAAGAGACGGCGAATGATTCTCCTTCTCCTTGGGGAGAAGGCCGGGATGAGGGAGGATGTGACCACGAGATTCCTGGTAAAAAAAGGCTCGAGGGACTCTCGCCCCACCAACTCATGCCATTTTCAGATATTCCTCGGCCCTTTTAATGTCCGCAATGGTGCCGGTCTGGAACCAGCGTCCGTGATGCGGCAGGCAAAACAGACGGTTTTTGGCGAGCGCTTGATGCCAGAGAATTTTCACGGAGAATTTTCCATCGGGCGCATTTTTCAGAATCCGGGGATGTATGATTCCAATCCCAGCAATGATGTAAGGCGATTCCTGTGCGTTCCAGTCAATCGTGTTTTCCGGTTTGATGAAAAGATGGTCTTCACCTTTATCGTATCCCGTGGCTTTGGCTTTGGGTTGCACGAGCAACAGGACATCCATTTTCGCGTCGTCCCAATAACGGGTCAGCCGGTCGAGTGCGGTTTCTCCGCTATCCGTCCAGATGATGTCGCTGTTGATGGTGAAAACGGGTTCGTTGCCCAAAAGCGGGAGCACTTTTTTAAGTCCACCGCCCGTTTCCAGCGGTTCAAGTTCTTCGGATAGTTTAATGGTCAGGCCTTGGAGTTTGGAAAGGTAAGCGGACAGTTGCTCCTTGAGGTGCGAGACGTTGATAATGACTTCTTCGATGCCGTAGGCTTGCAGCTTGTCGAGCGCGTATTGAATCATCGGCTTGCCCGCGACAGGAATCAGCGGTTTGGGCATCCGATCGGTCAGAGGTTTCAGCCGCATGCCATAACCGGCGGCCAGAACCATGGCTTTTTTAATTTTGCCCTGCATAAATGGTTGTCAGAATCCTTAAAGTGAATGTTCTCATTAACACCGGGCTTTAGCCCGGTGCAACCACTGGGAAACGGAGAAAAACCGTTTTAACGGTTTTCCATCGCAGATAAGCCGTTGAAACGGCTTGTCCTTCATGTCGCTCCCCACACCCGGCTGAAGCCGGGTGTTAATGAAATAAGCCAGACGATTGTTCATTTTACGAAGACATAACGTTTCATCCATCGTTTTACGCCGGCCAGTGTGGGATGGCGCAACGCCTTATGCAACAGGCGTTCCACGCGCGGCGAGTGAAGTTTTTTGTAATCGTGTTTTTTCTCGTGCCGGCTTAATCGTTCAAAAATGGCCAGCACGCCCGTGTGCCGTAGCGCGGCTAGAATGGCCATGGAAGTTTCAAAGGAGTCCCGCTCATGTTTGGGAAGTCGCGCCAGATAACGCGCCAGCATTTTTTCCTTCAGGCTTTCAGGAACATCGTATCGCGCATCTTCCAGCAGCGACACGAGGTCGTACGTGACCGGGCCTTGATAGGCGTCCTGAAAATCGAGAAGGCCGGCCTGCCGGATGCCTTTGCGTTCCGGCAACAGCATCAGATTGGCCACATGATAATCGCGCAGCAGGAGGGAGGTCGGAACCTGATGTGCCACGGGCAATATCTCCCGCCAGACAGTTCTGAATTCCCTTTTTCCAGTTTCTGAAATCGGATGCCATTCCAGAAACAACTCGATGTCTTCCAGCATTTTTTCCGGATGATACGCCCGCAAATCCGATGGGACGGCTTGGGGATGTTTGTGCAAGGCGATCAATACATCGGTGGCCAGTGTAAAAAGCTTTTCCGGTTCGGCTTGTTTATCCAGCAGGCGTGAGAAAACGTCATCGCCGAAATCTTCCAGCAGCAGGAGGCCGTTTTTATCGTCCCGTGCAAGAATGGCCGGCGCGCTGAACCCGAGCTGCTGGAGGTGTTGGGCAATCCGGACAAATGGCGCGACGGTTTCCGGAACTTGCGAAGCGTCCATCAAAACAGCGCTTTGTTTGCCCTTTCGCAGCCGGAAATATTTCCGGGCGGAAGCATCGCCGGAAAGCGGCTCGCTGGCAGCGGTGTTCCAGTTGGCGGCGTCGAGAAATGCGCGGGTTTTGTCGTTTGAAATTGGTTTGGCCACGGATGGCCGTGAATTAACACGGATAAGAGGTCGAGGCGATAAAAAATCAAATTGCGCTTTGAACTCCCCTGGTTGCCGCGTATAAATTTCGCGTGTCTCAACCGGGTCAAACCGACATCAATGCCGCCACGCGCTGTTGCGCGGTCTATGGCTTTCCCATCCGCCATTCCGCGTCGCCCGCGATGCACAACGCCGCGTTCGCTGCGCTCGGCCTGAACTGGCGTTACCTCGCGTTTGAAGTTGAGCCAAAGAATCTGCGGGCCGCCATCGAAGGCGCGAAAGCCATGCGCTTTGCCGGGCTGAACCTCACCGTGCCGCACAAGTTGCTCGCGATGGAAATGCTCGATGCGCTTGATGAATCGGCCAAAACGTGGGGTGCGGTCAACACGGTCAGGTTTGAAGCGCGGGACGGCAAGGGGCAATGGCAACCGCTGTGTCACTTTCTGGAAACGGTTCCCGGTGAAATCCGGTCGCAGGGCTTTAATACCGATGCGGATGGGATCGCCCGTTCGTTGCGTGAAGACCTGAAGCTGGACTTGGCGGGCGCGAAAGTATTATTGCTCGGAACGGGTGGGGCAGGGCAGGTGGCGGCTTTAAGGATGGCGTTGGAAAACGTGTCCGAATTATTTCTGGTGGATTTCGTGAGCGCCAAGGCCGAGGCGGTGGCGCAGGAAATCCGCAAGCGGCATCCGCGGGTGAAGGTAAAGGTCGGCTTTCCGCAGGGGCCGGTGGATTTGTTGTTGAATGCCACACCGCTCGGTTTGAAGCCCGGCGATCCGTCGCCCCTGGACGAAAAACAGTTTTCATTGCGCCGGGCGCGCGCGGCTTACGACATGATTTATCGTCCGGCTGAAACGCCATTGCTCAAAGCGGCCAAAGCCGCCGGATGTAAAACGGCGAACGGTCTCGGCATGTTGCTGCACCAGGGCGCGAAGGCGTTTGAAGTCTGGACGGGCAAACCCGCGCCGCTGGACGTGATGCGCCGAGCGCTGGAACAAAATGTTTATGGCAAATAATAGTCCAAAGTCCAATGCCCAATGTCCAATGTCGGCACAACTGCGAATAGGATGCTTTGGACTTTAGACCTTGGACTTAAATCATGTTTCACGCGATTTTTAATCCTGATAATTGGACGCTCGTGCCATTTCACTTTTGGTCGCTGTGTTTCTTCGTGCTGGGCTGCATCGTCGGCAGTTTTTTGAATGTCTGCATCCACCGGATGCCGCTGGACATGAGCATCGTGACGCCGAAGTCGCATTGTCCGCACTGCAAATATTCCATTCCGTGGTATCTGAACATCCCGCTGGTGACGTGGCTGGCGCTGCGCGGTCGCTGCAAAAATTGCGGTGCGCCCATTTCAGCGCGCTATTTCATCGTGGAATTGTTGAGCGGCATGGCGTTTTTGGGTTGCTGGCTGAAATTCGGCGATCCAACTCACCCGTTTCAATCCATGCCCGTTGCCATTGTTTATGCGGTTTTTCTCGCCGGACTGATTGTGGCGACATTCATTGACGTTGAACATTTCATCATTCCCGATGAAATCACGATTGGCGGTGTCATCGCGGGGGTTATAGCGTCCATTTTGCTGCCGTCGCTGCACGATGCGCACACGTTGACTGCCGGAATGCTTCGGAGTTTGCTTGGCATAGTCGTAGGCGCGGGAGTCATTTACATCATATTGAGACTGGGCAAATTGCTGTTCGGCCGGCAGCGATTGCAGTTGCCGGTGGAAACAAGAATCGTTTTTTCGGAAACGGCTGTGTGTTTGCCAGACAAGGAAATTCCTTATGAAGAATTGTTTTACCGCCGGTCGGACGTGATTGCGCTGCGCGCGCGCACGGTCGAGCTGGTGGATCGCGGTTACAAGGACGTGATGGTGCGGTTGTCGCCGTCATTGCTGGAAATAGGCGACGAGAAAATTAATCCCGCTGACGTGCGGCACATCGAAGCGGTGAGTGCGGAAATCGTGCTGCCGCGCGAGGCGATGGGTTTCGGGGATGTGAAGTTTATGGGCGCCATTGGCGCGTTCATCGGCTGGCAGGGCGTGCTGTTTTCGCTGATGATCAGCTCGATGATTGGCGCGGTGGTCGGGGTGACGCTCATCGCGATGCGCCGCCGGGAATGGTCGTCGCGGATGCCCTACGGGCCTTACATTGCGCTGGCGGCGGCGATCTGGATTTTCGGCGGGAAGGAATTTTTCTTCGGACTTTTTCACTAAAAAAACAGCCGGGTGCATGCCATGATCCCGGAATGTTTTTTGTAACTACAGCTTGAGTTGAAACGTCCTATCTTCATCGTGAAGTCCTGATTTAAGCATGAAAACTTTAGCTGTCATTATTTTGGCCCTCGGTGTCGGGTTCGCCGCGGCTTACGTCGTGGTTTCCAAACAAAAAGACGCGCTGCTTGAACAATTAAAAGCGCAGAATGTGCAGCCTCAAGCTGTTGTGGCGCCTGCGCCGGTCGAAAAGGTCATCGTGGCTGCCGCGCCTGCTCCGGCTGAAGAATCGCCGCAGGACATTCTCAACGATTTGGTCAACGTGAAACTCGGTGTGGGGGGCGAGCGCAACGCCGGTTCGCGGATGATTGTTTTCAAATTGGAAAGTCTCGCGCAACGCGGCAAAGCGGCAGTGCCGGCCATCCGCGCGTTTTTGGGGCGGAACGTTGACGTGAATTACAGCGTGCAGGACAATTCAACCAACACCAATCGCTTTGGCGGTCCCAATAACGCCCGGCGCGGGGGGCGTTTTCGCCGCATGCAGGATTTGCAAACCGACTGGGTTGTGCCGCCCTCTCTGCGCCTGGGTTTGGTGGGCGTATTGAGGGAAATCGGCGGAGGCGAGTCGGAACAGGCGCTGGCTGAAATGTTGAGCACCACCGCGCGCGGTGTCGAGGTCGCCTACCTTGCGCGTGTCCTGGAAGGAATTGCGCCGGGCAAATATCGCGATACTGCCGTCGCTGCCGCGAAGGAGTTGCTGATGAATCCGCCATCCATCAACAGCCCCGACCAGCTTGATGACCTGTCCAAGCCGTATCTTTTCGGCGTTTTGGAGATGTTTGGCGACACGTCGTTTGTGCCGAATGCGGAGCAAATGCTCGTTGGCGCCGATGGACGGCTCGACCAGGATGCGATGAATTATCTTTCAGAGGTTTTGAAAGACCAGTCGGTCTCCGCGCTTTATGCGGCCTATGAAAATCAAAACCTCACCAATCAATTCGACAAAATGAACTTGGGGCGTGAAATCATGGCTTATGTCGGCCAAAACTCACAGGCCAATGCGTTGTTCGCGGAAACGTTGAATAACGCCGCATTGGATGATCGAGTGAAAGCCATGACGATTGCGCAGTTGGCGGGAGGCGGCTTCGGTCCGTTTGCCTCTCAAAGTCCGACCGATCCGCAAATTATCGGTCCTAGGATTCAGCTTTTGAACCAGTTTCTGTCCCAACCTCAATTCGCCAATAATCCTCAACTGTCGCAGGCAATCTCGCAGACTGTTAGTGCGCTTCAAAGTGGTCAGCCGGTGGATATGCGACAACTTTTTGGCGGCGGCCGCGGCGGCAGATTTGGTGGAGGCAACGGCGGCGGTGGAGGCAACGGCGGCGATAATGCGGCCAGCCAATAAATTTCAAGTGGCTGGAACGAATCGTTGAAGTCCCAACGTCGCGCCAAACAAAATCAAAAAGGCGAGGCTCAACCCATGTGGACATATTGGCGCAACGGCCAGCCAGTCCACAAAAATGATTCCTGCGAAGAGACCGGACACGGTTCTTGCAATGTTGGCTTCACCCGACTGAAAAATCGACCGCACGCAACGTGTGACCCACAGCACAAGCGCAAGTGACAGCCAAATGGCCGGAGTGCGGTTCATCCCCGCGTTCATGAGCATTGCCAGGAAAACCGGCGCGGCCAGCAGTGCCAATGGCCAGTAAGGAACGGGTCCGCGCAAATTTTCCCGACGCGCCAGGTAACTCAACCCGGCGACATAAATTGCCAGAGCCATGCCGCACCAAATAGCCCAGCCGTTGACGCCTCCCATGCCCACCGACGCGGCGATGACATAGACCCAGAACCGGCACACGCCCATCAACCATGGTGAGGCGGTGATGACTTTGTGCGTCGCGTTGTAAATGATGACGCAGAGCAGCAGCAGCAGCGCCAGCATGCCGGTCGTTTTGCTCACGGCGGTCAAACTCAACGCGCCCAGACCAAGCCACGCCAGTCCCCAGCCCCACACCGCTCGCAGTGAAATCGCACCGGAGGGAATCGATCGTTGTGGGTGATGCTGACGGTCAAAGTTGGCATCGAAGGCGTCGTTTAAAAACATCCCGCCCACATAGAATGAACTGACACCAAGGAACAGCAGGGGCAACTTTTCGAAGTTGCCGCCGCCGCCCAGCCACCAGCCGGCGAGGCAATTCGACCAAACCGTCGGCAGGTTCGGCACACGGCCCAAAGCGAGCAACGCGCGGAGCTGGCGAAAAACGTTCCGATTCATCGCGTGGAGCAAATCAAAAAAATCATCATTTGGCCAGCTCCCGTTCTGCAAGCCGTCGAGTATCCATTTGTATTTTGCTGCGAGCAGTTTGATTTTAGGCCATAAAAAGCGTGATAAAACCGGAATTTGACAAGATGCAAACCGGCATTGACATGCTCGGGGCAAAAGTTTAATGTGCAGAAAATTCCAACTGATTGAGCCATGCTAATTCGCATTAGTCTGATTGTGGCGATTGTCGCGGCCTTGGCCGCTGGCACGCTGAACATTTTTCAAGTCCGGGATAAAATCACCACGCTGATTTCCCAACGCGATGACGAACATACGCATCGTGTCGCTGCTGAAACGGACAGGGACAACACCAAAAAAGAGCTGGCCAAAACAAAAGACGTTTTGACGCAGACACAGCAGGAATTGACTGACACGAAAACCCAGCGCGACAAAGCCGTGGCCGAGGCCGATGTGCAAATCAAGCGCGCCAGTGATTTATCCGACAAACTGGCCAAGAAGACACAGGAATTTAACGACTCACAGATACAACTGGCTGCTTACACGGTAACAGGCCTTACACCTGACCAGGTGATGTCATTGAGCAAAACGCTCAAAAATACCCAGACAGCGCTGGATGTCGCCAAGGAAGAAAACATTGTTTTGCAACGCACTGTCGGCCGTTTGAACAATCAGCTTGCTGGATTTATAGGGACGAACTATGTCGTCAAGTTGCGCGCCAATCTCAAAGGCAAAATCATCGCTGTGGATCCCAAATGGGACTTTGTTGTGTTGAATATTGGCGAAGATCAGGGTGTGCTGGAGGATGGTGAAATGCTGGTCAGCCGCGACGGCAAACTTGTTGCCAAAGTCATCGTCCGCAGCATCCAAAAAGGCCACAGCATTGCCAACGTCGTGCCGGGTTGGCGGCTGGGTGACATGGTTGAAGGGGACGAAGTGACTCCGGCGCATCCAGCTTCTTGAGATGAGCCGCCGGCCTCTCAAATGGCTTTTACTGCTCCTCTTGGGAGTCACGCTTGCCGGTGTTAGCGGTTGTCAAACCAACGAACCCGAGAACGCTTCAGTCCGCCCGTGGAACTCGCCTCAAAACTGGGAGGGTGGCGTGCCCATGATGAATCAGCAGCATGAATGAATCGCCGTTGCGGGTCATCCCGCAACTTTCACGCAGCGGGTCGCCGTTAAAATAAAATCCACCTGAACGTCCAGCGGACCAACCGGGATTTCATTTACAATTTGCTCGTCAAAAGCCACGCCGCATTTGATGCCATGCACTTCCACCAATAAGCGGTCATAAAATCCCCTGCCGCGACCGAGTCTGCCGCCGCGCAGATCAAAAGCCACTCCGGGAACCAGAACCAAATCAAATTTGCCGAAGGGAATTTCCGCGCATTTCGCCGCCGGTTCACGGATGCCGAATTCTCCGGTCATAATCTCGCTCCGCAAATTTTGGACGCGGCATGCAATGTAGCTTTGGTCTGCCGAATCAAAGCGCGGTAAAGCGGCGGTTTTTCCCGTGAGGAGGGCTTCTTCCAACAGCGGCCATGCATCCACTTCATTTGACGCCGGCGCAAAAAACAACACGGACGCCGCATTTCCCCAAAAGGATTGTTCCTTGAGAAGTGCCCGAACTTGTGCCGACGCTGCTTCGCGCGCCGCCGGTGAAATTTTTTGAAGCGAGGCGCGAATTTGTTTTCGCAGCGCGACCTTGGCCGTTTGAATGTCAGGTTTCATTTTTAGGAAACAAAAAATTTAAAATAACCACAGATGGACACGGATAAAAAAACAAGCTGATAAATTTCAGCCGTCCGGTTTTGCAGCCATTCGTGAAATTCCAACTTTCCAATCCGTGTTTATCTGTGTTCATCCGTGGTTAAGGCTTTATTTTTTGATCTTGGCAAATTCCGCACGCCATTTCTCAATGCGTTCCTTGATTTTCTTTTCCACGCCTTGCTCGGTCGGTTCGTAATAACGCCTGTCCGCGCCGAGATAATCCTGCGCCACAAAATGCCCGGGATGATCGTGCGCGTATTCATACCCCTGGCCATGGCCCAGCCGTTCGGCGCCCTTGTAGTTTGCGTCGCGCAGATGTACTGGCACTGGCAGTGTGCGACCCGACCTCACGTCCTTAAGCGCCGCATCAATGGCCAGATAGGCGCTGTTGCTTTTGTTTGCGGTGGCAATGTAAACCGTCGCTTCGGCCAGCGGAATGCGCGCCTCCGGCCAGCCGACAAATTCCGCAACTTGCAACGCCGCGTTTGCCAGCACCAGAGCCATCGGGTCGGCCAACCCGACATCTTCCGCCGCGCAGATGACGATTCGCCGCGCGATAAATCGGGGGTCTTCGCCGGCGTGAATCATTTTTGCCAGCCAGTAAAGCGCCGCGTCCGGGTCGCTGCCGCGCATGGATTTGATGAACGCGGAGATCGTGTCGTAATGCGCGTCTTCGTCGTCATACACGACGGCTTTTTTCTGGATGCTTTGCTCGGCGGTGGCGAGGTCAATATGGACAACCCCCTTTTTTCCGGGGGCGGTGGTGAGCGCCGCAATTTCCAGCGCGTTCAAGGCCTTGCGCGCGTCGCCGTCGGCCATTTTGGCAAGATGGCGCAAGGCATTTTCATCCGCGCGAATTTTCATGTGGCCGAGACCGCGTTCATCGTCAGCCAGGGCGCGTTGCAGCAGCAAAAAAAGTTCATCCTCCGTCAGCGGGCGCAATTCAAAAATCTGTGAGCGCGAGACGAGCGGCGAGTTGACAAAGAAAAATGGATTGTGCGTCGTCGCGCCGATGAGCCGGACGACGCCGCTTTCGACATCGGGCAACAGCACATCCTGCTGCGCTTTGTTGAAACGATGGATTTCATCGATGAACAGGATCGTCGGCTTGCCGGTGTTTTCGAGGCGGTTGGCGGCGGCGGACAGGACGTGGCGCATGTCGGCAACGTTGGATTCCGCGCCGCTCAAGCGCTCGAATTTGCTTTTGGTTTGGCGCGCGATGATTTGCGCGAGCGATGTTTTGCCCGTGCCCGGCGGACCGAAGAAAATCAGCGACTGGATGCGGTCGGCTTCGATGGCGCGTCGGAGCAATTGTCCGGGAGCGAGAATGTGTGTTTGCCCGGCAAATTCATCGAGATGGCGCGGGCGCATCCGCGCGGCGAGCGGCTGATGGCGCGCGAGGCCGGCTGCCGGCGGATTTTCCGGCTTTTGCTCGGCTGAAAATAAATCATCGCGCGGCACGGTGAAAGTTTAGCAGTTCCCAAACGGTTTGCTCAAACAAAAAGCCCGCCGACCAGCGGGCCTTAATTCTTCATTCTGCATTAAAATAAAACCCCACCCTTGCCGTGTGGGACAGTTCCTTTGAACATGTTTTACAACATGTGAAACCCGCCGGATTGCTTTCGACTTCCAGTAAAGGCATTGTCGGCCGCAACCACGAGCTGGGCTCTTGGATCGTTTAATTACGGTTCAAGGTTTAGTCGCCAATCACGAACAGGGCAGGGTAAATCTGCTCTAAAATTCCAAAGAACGCCTTACATACCCGCTTCCATCCAACTAATCGTCCTGATGGCGACTTTTCTCAAGTAAAATTTTAACTTTTTTTAACCCGAAAACTTCCACTCGCCTTAACCGGCGGTTTGGGGCTAATCTCTCCATCGGATTTTTGGTGGACGGCGCGCTGCGCCGTCCGGTCGTCGCAGCGCGACGACCCTACCCGAATCTGATTTTACGATGATGACCAGCACGCAAATCCGCACGAGTAGCCAGGTTCGGAAGGACTTCCTCGACTTCTTCAAGTCGAAGCAGCACACCATTGTGCCGTCCTCGAGCCTCATGCCCGACTCGCCGAACCTGCTGTTCACAAACGCCGGCATGAATCAGTTCGTGCCAATCTTTCTCGGCCAGACCAAATGCCCCTACAAACCGGGTCGTGCCGCAGACACCCAGAAATGCATTCGCGCGGGCGGCAAACACAACGACCTCGAAGACGTCGGCCTCGACACCTACCACCACACGTTCTTTGAAATGCTGGGGAACTGGAGTTTTGGGGACTACTTTAAAAAAGAATCGCTGGAATGGGGTTGGGAACTTTTGACGAAAGTCTGGAAATTTCCGGCAAACCGCCTCTACGCCACCGTCTATAAACCCGGCAAGGGCGAACCATCCGAGTTCGACCAGGAAACCCACGATATTTGGGTCGAAATTTTTAAGCGCGAAGGGCTCGACCCAAAAACACACATCGTCTTTGGAGGCAAAGCAGACAACTTTTGGATGATGGGCGATACCGGTCCGTGCGGTCCATGCAGCGAAATTCACTGTGACCTTACGCCTGCCGGTGACTCGAATGGGAAATTGGTCAATGCCGGTTCGCCGCAATGTATCGAAATCTGGAATCACGTTTTCATCCAGTTCAATGCGAACCCGGATGGCACGTTTTCGCCGTTGCCTGCCCGGCACGTGGACACCGGCATGGGTTTCGAACGCGTGACGAGCATCATCCAATGCACGAAAGGTTTTAAGGATTTTGCCAAAGCCAAAATCTCGAATTACGAGACTGACATCTTCCGCCCGATTTTTGACGCGCTGGAAAAGTTCAGCGGCAAGAAATACACCTCGACGTTGCCCGACTCGCAATCCGCAATCCGCAATTCACAATCCGCAATTGATATTGCCTTCCGCGTCGTTGCGGATCACATCCGCACATTGAGCTTCGCCATTGCCGATGGCGTCCAGCCATCGAATGAAGGACGCGGTTATGTTTTGCGCCGCATCCTGCGCCGGGCCGTGCGCTACGGTCGCACGCTCGGCTTCCACGAACCGTTTTTTTACAAGCTCGTGGATGTGCTCGCTGACACCATGGGCGACGTCTTTTCCGAAATCCGCGCCAAGAAAAAGCACGTGCAGGATGTCATCCGTACCGAGGAGGAGGCGTTTAACAAGACGTTGGATAAGGGGATTGCATTGTTCGACGAAGAAGCAAAACTGCTGGGGAGCGCGCCCGCCCCGGGCGCAGCCGACCGCGCCCTCGCGGTCGGCAGTGAGTCGTCCGACAATCAGGGAGCCAAGTATTCCAAGAGACGCCTCCCGCATTTCGAACGCCCGTGGGCCAAATACATGGTCACGATTACCACACGCCAAAAACGTCAACTCACGCCTGCCGAGCGCGATATCGTTATTGAGAGTGTTCTCTACGCCCACGACCATCGGCAGTATCAGCTCTTTGCCGCGTGTGTGATGCCCGACCATGTTCACTTGCTGTTCGAGCCACAAATCAAAGAGCAGGACAAAGATGGCAAGCCGGTATTTTTCTCACTTGGTGAAATTCTTCACGGCATCAAGTCCACCACTGCGCACAAAATCAATAAATCGGCAAAGGTGACTGGGGTTCATATTTGGGAAGAGGAATCCTTCGACCGGTTGATGCGCAGCAACTCTGATTCGGAAGAAAAGTTTCATTACATCTGTCGCAATCCCTGGGACAACGGAGTTGTGTCGGTTTCAGAGAATTACCGATGGCTATGGACTCCAACGCAATCGACTCAAGCGACATCGCACGAGGTTTCCCGCGAGGGCTCGGGAAACAGCGCCCGGGGCGGGCGCGCTCCCCAAATCTCTGGTGCGTTCGCGTTCCGACTTTACGACGAACAGGGCTTCCCGCTCGACCTCACTGAATTAATGACGCGTGAACGCGGCTTGACAGTGGATGTCGCCGGTTTTAACAAATTGATGGACGAGCAACGAGCCAGAGCGCGCGCCGCACAAAAGAGAACTGTGATTTCACTTTCACAAATCGAGACCACAACGCCCACAAAATTTGTCGGCTATGACAAGCTGGAGACGCAGGCCAAAGTCCTCGAAATTGCCGGTTTGAAGGACAAGACTGCTGTCATTCTCGACGTCAGCGCCTGCTATGCCGAGGGAGGCGGTCAGGTCGGCGACACCGGCGAATTGGAACACGGCAGCCAGCTCTGGCGCATTACGAACGCACAAAAGTCCGGCAACACATGGCTGCATTTTATTCAGGAAGATAAAGTGGAACAGGCCTCCGGCCTGTCCGCTTCGGCGTCTCGCCGAAGCAATGCTGCATCAGGCGGGACGCCTGACGCTACAGCCGGGACGGCTGTGCTACCCACAGCAGGGAGCGTCGTCACACTTACCGTTGACCGCTCGCGTCGCAATGCCATCCAACGCCACCACACCGTCACGCATTTGCTGCACTGGGCGTTGCACGAAGTCGTCAGCCGCGACGCGACACAGAAGGGTTCGTTTGTTGGTCCGGACAAGCTGACTTTCGATTTCAACAGCGCGCCGCTCACACCGCAGCAGGTCGCCGATGTCGAGAAACTCGTCAACGAACGCATTGTTGAAAACGCCAGTGTGAGCTGGACGGAAGTTCCGTATGCCGACATAAAATCGCGCAAAGATATAAGACAATTCTTCGGCGAGAAATACGGCGACACCGTTCGGGTGCTGCAAATTGGCGGAGAGCCGGGCAAGCTGAACGGTTATTCGATGGAGCTTTGCGGTGGCACGCACGTGCGGGCGACGGGCGAGATTGGTCTGTTCCGCATTGTCGGTGAATCGGCGATTGCGGCGGGCGTTCGGCGCATTGAAGCCGTTGCGGGTTTGGAAGCCTATCGCAAAACCGCCGACGAGTCGCAGCTCATCAAGTCACTCGCGGGCAGGATCAATTCACCCGTCGGCGAGCTGGAAAAGAAAGTTGAGGCGCTGCTTGAGAACCAAAAAGTGATCGAAAAGCAGTTCAAAGCGGCGCAACAGCGCGAAGCGTCCAATGCCGCCAGCCGTTTGCTTGAGGAAATCAAAACTATCAACGGTGTGCCGGCCATCATTCACAATCTCGGCGCTGTGGATGGAGATTTCCTGCAGGCAGTCGCCGATTCCTTAAAAAGCCGTTTCAAAGGGGTCATCGTTCTCGGCGGTGGCCCGCAACGCGGCAACGTTGCAATTGTCGCCGCGGTTACGCCTGATTTCACAGCGAAAGTGCAAGCCGGCAAAATCATTCAGCAAATCGCCCCGATTGTGGGCGGTAAAGGCGGCGGCCGGCCTGACAACGCGAGGGGTGGAGGCAAGGATGCGGGCAAATTGGACGAAGCGCTGGCGAAAGCAAAGAGCTTGCTTGGATGAGTTTTTGGACACAAAGTTAGTTATGCTTCCAGATGAGCAGACAAGTTCTGAACAGTTCGCCCTTTTACGCGCCATGCCAGGCGAGCGGCGACTGAAGCTGGCAGAACTGCTCTATTGGTCGGCCCGCAAATTGAAAGCAGCGGGCGTCCGCAGCCAGCATCCTGATTGGCCGGAGGAAAAAGTGAACGCCGAGGTCAGCCGGATTTTTCTTCATGCCCGAACTTGAATTATTTCTTCTGTTTGTGCGCCCGTTCAATCGTATGGGCATTCGCTATGTGATTGGCGGCAGCGTGGCGGCGATTTTCTACGGTGAACCCCGGCTCACGAACGACGTGGACTTTGTCGCTTTTCTGAACGAATCGGACATTCGGCGATTGCCGGAAGTTTTTCCGCCAACTGATTTCCACCTGCCGCCGGTGGAAACCATCGCCACTGAAGCGGCGCGGAAAGAACGCGGTCATTTCAACATCATTCACGTGAACACCGGCTTCAAAGCGGATGTTTATCTGACCGGGCGCGACGAATTAAACGCATGGGCATTCCGACACAAACGGCAGGTTGAGTTTGAAGGAGAAACCATCGTTCTCGCCCCGCCGGAATACGTCATCGTCCGCAAGCTGGAGTATTTTCGCGAGGGCGGTTCCGAAAAACATTTGCGCGATATCCGCGCCATGCTCGCGGTGTCCAGCGGGCAGATGGATGGCGCGGCGTTGGCCGATTGGATTCAAAAACGCGGTCTGGAAAAAGAACGGCATCTGGTTCCTAAATGAAACCAGACGCCTGAAATCAGGGTTGCCCTGTCATTGACTGCTCGGCGGGAAGCCCGTGCCGCCACCCATTTGTTTCATCACTTGTTGCATCATCATTGACTGCACGCTGTCGTATTTTGTGTAGCCGGAAGGTGGATCAAACAGGCTGGCGGCGGGTTTGGCGATCGAGACGTTTTTGAACAGCATGGTCACGTTGTTACCCTGTTCGATTGTCTGGATTTTAACCGGGAAATTTTTCAGGTCCGTCGCGTTCCAGACGGTGGATTCCTGCTTGTTTCCTTCCTTGTCAGTAATGACGGCTTTGTTTTTCACACACGGGTGGCCGTCCACGGTTTCCTTGACCAGCTCGGTTGTTTCCACCTTGTAATCACTGTTCGTTGTGCCGGACTCTGTTTCGGGCAGGTTGTTTAGAACGTAACTTTGCAGCCCTGGATAAACGAGGTAGGCGGCTTTCTGGTCCGGACGCGCGAGTATGACCATTTGGTCGAGTCCCATGGATTTCATCTGTGCGGCGGCATCGGGCGTAATTTTCCCGCCTTGGACATCGCTCATGTTGACCTCAAAGCGCGATTTGCCCGCGTCAAAACTGATTTTGCCGGGCATGGTTATCGTGTTGCCGGACTTGTCGATGGTCTGAAATTCCAACGTGGCGGCGAAGGCCTGGTTTTCACCGAACAATTTGTCCATGGTGCCGCCCAATTGCGGCCCGCTTGGCGGACCGGGTTGGGCATAGGTGACGAGGTTCAGGCACAGAGCGCCAAACAGAAGGCAGTGCAGGTGATTTTTCATGGTGTGATGATTGTTTTTGGGCAAAACGAATGCGTTTGCAATATCGAGAAGGCAATCTCAACCAAGGCGTTTCCTTAAAATATCAAGCTGTTCGGTCAGCGCCTTTGGCAGTCTGTTGCCAAATTTTGCGTAGTTCGCCGCGATGTCTTCGGCCTCCTTTTTCCAGCCGGCAATGTCCACTGCGAGCAATTGCTTCAAATTTTCCTCTGGAATATTCAAGCCTGACATGTCCAACGCATCGAGCGTGGGCAAATTGCCAATCGGCGTTTTTTGCGCTTTGCCCCTGCCTTCGACACGTTCGCAAATCCACTTGAGCACGCGGCTGTTTTCGCCGTAACCGGGCCAGAGAAATCTACCCTTGCCGTTCTTGTGGAACCAGTTTGCGAAATAAATTTTTGGCAGCTTGCCGCGGTCGGTGCGTTGCGCAAGTAAGAGCCAGTACGCGAAGTAATCCCCCATGTTATAGCCGCAGAACGGAAGCATCGCGAACGGATCGTGGCGCAGGATGCCGGATTTGCCCAGCGCGGCAGCGGTCGTTTCCGAACCGGAAGCCGAACCCATGAATATGCCGTGTTCCCAATCAAAGGCCTCGCTGACGAGCGGTATGGTGTCCGAGCGGCGTCCGCCGAAGAGAATCGCCGAGAGCGGCACACCGTCAGGATTTTGCCAGTCGGGATCAATCACCGGGCACTGCGACGCAGGCGCGGTAAAACGCGAGTTCGGGTGCGCGCTCTTTTCCACACTATCGGGCGTCCATTCGTTGCCCAGCCAGTCAATCGCCTTTTCCGGCGCAGGGATGCCGGAATCTTCCCACCACACATCGCCGTCCGGTGTGAGGGCGACGTTCGTGAAGATGCTGTTTTTCGCAAAGGTGACAATGGCATTGGGGTTGGACCTCATCGAAGTGCCGGGCGCAACGCCAAAAAAGCCGGTTTCGGGGTTCATTGCATAAATCCGGCCGTCCTTGCCAATGCGAAGCCACGCGATGTCGTCACCAAGGGTTGTGACTTTCCAGCCGGGCAGCGTCGGTCGCATCATTGCGAGATTGGTTTTGCCGCAGGCGCTTGGAAATGCGGCGGCGATGTAATGCTTTTTGTCCTGCGGCGAAGTCAGGCAAAGGATGAGCATATGTTCCGCCAGCCAGCCTTCTTTTTTTGCCATGACCGACGCGATGCGCAATGAAAGACATTTTTTGCCCAGCAACGCGTTTCCGCCGTAGCCGGAACCGTAGGACCAGATCGAAGGTTCGTCCGGGAAATGGACAATGTATTTATTTTTTGGGTCCGGCTCGCAAGGCCATGAAACATCCTTTTGGCCGGGCCGCAATGGCGCGCCGACCGAGTGCACGCACGGAATGAATGAGCCGTTCGCGCCCAGCTTGTCCAGCACGGTGCTGCCCATGCGCGTCATGATGCGCATGTTCGCAACAACGTAGGGGGAATCGGTGATCTCAACGCCGATTTTGCAAATAGGCGAATTCAGCGGCCCCATCGCAAATGGAACCACATACATCGTCCGGCCTTTCATGCTGCCTTTGAAAAGGCCGAGCAATTTTTGTTTCATCTCGGCCGGGTCGGCCCAGTGGTTTGTCGGGCCGGCTTCATCCTTGGTCTTGGAGCAGATGAATGTCCGGTCTTCCACGCGCGCGACATCGCTCGGGTGGGAACGCGCAAGATACGAGCCGGGGCGCTTCTTTTCGTTGAGCCTTGTGAACGTGCCGCTTTTGACCATTAAATCACATAGCGACTGGTTTTCCGCGTCCGAGCCGTCGCACCAATAAATACGTTCCGGCTGACAGAGGTCGGCCATCTGTTGAACCCAAGCGAGAATTTTCCGATTTGAAGTCGGGGGATTCGTTTTATCTGTCATGTTTTGCGTCGCTTTTCTCAATAGAGGTTGAGACACATTGCCAGACACGTGTTAGTTTGAACAGTCTAAATTGATTTTTTGCGCGTTCCTTTTGCGTCGCGCCGCAACCGATAATATACTAAAAATAAATTGGCCATGGATTCATCGTCTGCCAACCGCATCACAGGCCGCGAGGCCGGTTCATGCCTCGCGCGCTCGGTCGCGGATACGCTGGCTGAAGAGCCGATGCTCGAAGCGGTGACGATTGACCGCGCGCATCAGAAAATTTCCGTCGCAACGCTCGGTCGCGCGGACATGGCCGGATTGACGGAACGCATTACCACGCAATTTCAGGCGGCCCAGGCGGCAGATTCCGATCACACTTGTTCGTTGCTGAACGGCGCAGGCGATTGCCTCGCGTGTGAATCGCCATTATCCGCGGAGGAACGGAAAAAAATCACCATCCGGAGCGGCGGACCAACAACGACGATTGCGCGAGTCACATGCCCGACCGCGCCCGGATTCTGGCGCTGGCGCGACATTCCGTTTCCCAAGGTCGTCCAGCGAGACGTCGAATTTCTTGAGCATGTCGAGAAGATTGACGAATGGAAACCGCAACTGGCCACCGTAATTTTGTGCGGCCTTTTTGGGCTTGCGGGATTTTTTTCACCCGCGCCGTTCAAGATTTTTGCCTACGCCGCAGCTTATCTTGCCGGCGGGTTTTATCCGGCTGAAGAAGTTTGGCGACGGCTGCTAAAACGCACGATTGATGTGCATTTTCTCATGCTTGCCGTCGCGGCGGGTGCGGCCAGCATCGGCGCATGGGGTGAAGGCGCCACCCTGTTGTTTTTGTTTTCGCTGTCCGGCGCCCTTGAGCATTTCGCTCTGGGCCGCACGCAAAAGGAAATTCGTTCGCTGTTCCGTGACGCGCCAAAAGTCGCCACCACGCTGGATGCCCGGGGTAACGAGCGTGAGGTCAAAGTCGAGCAGCTTAAAACCGGAATGCGCCTTTTAATCAAGCCCGGCGCGCAATTTCCCGTGGACGCCGAAATTACCAAAGGGGGCACCGCCGCGGACGAATCCAACCTTACCGGTGAAGCCACACCTGTCGAGAAAAACGTCGGCGACACCACGCTCGCCGGCACGATTAATCTTTGGGGTGCGGTCGAAGTCGTCGTTATGCGGCCCGCTGCCGAAAGTTCTCTGCAAAAAGTCATCACGCTCATCAAGGACGCGCAGCAGCGAAAAGCGCCTGCGCAACAATTCACTGACAAATTCGGCACCTATTACACCTACATCGTGCTCGGGCTGTCGTTTGTGATGTTTTTCGTGTGGTGGCTCGCGCTTGGCTGCGCGCCGTTCAAATCCGCCGTCGAGTTGCACAGCGCGTTTTACCGCGCCATAACGCTGCTCGTTGTTGCGTCGCCGTGCGCACTGGTGCTTTCCATTCCGTCGGCGGTGCTCGCGGCCATCGCCTGGGGCGCGCGCCACGGCATTCTGTTTCGTGGCGGCGCGGCGGTGGAGAAACTCGCCGACGTCAACGTGGTCGCGCTCGACAAGACCGGCACGCTCACCACCGGCGAATTGCGCGTCGAAAAAGTCGAAAGTTTTCCACCGGGCCGCGAAGCCGAAATTGCGCGGCTGGCCTATTCGCTTGAAAAACTCTCCACGCACCCGCTTGCCCGCGCCATCACACGCCACGGCAAACAGCAGCAGATGGAGTTGGTGGCTCTCGAGCAATTTGAATCCGTCACCGGTCAGGGTTTGCGCGCGAAACGAGATGGCGTTGAATGTTTGCTGGGACGTCGCGAATGGGTTGAAGACACACAAATAGATGGAGCGGAGCTGCCGCGCAGCCCAAACTCACCAGGAACCCAAACCGACGCCGGCCTCTCCGAAGTCTGGGTGGCCGAAGGCGATTTGCTGGGTCGTGTCATTTTGCGCGATGACATCCGGCCGGAAGCTGTGTCCGTCGTGCAGGAATTGCACGATGAAGGATTGCGGACACTCGTGCTTACCGGCGACCGCAGGGCGACCGCCGAATATTTGCGCGCCGAACTGAAATTGGATGACGTGCGCCCGGAATTGAAGCCCGAACAGAAAGTCGCGGCGATTCGCGCGTTGAGTGAGCAGGGGAAAAAGGTCGCGATGATCGGCGACGGCGTGAACGACGCGCCGAGTCTTGCCGCCGCGCACATCGGCATTGCAATGGGAGCGCGCGGTTCGGATGCAGCCTTGGAACAGGCGGACGTGGTGCTGATGCACGACCGGCTGGAGAATTTTCTCGCCGCGTTCCGGTTGAGCCGGCGCGCGCGACGCATCATTCGCCAGAATCTTGTCATTTCACTCGGCACGGTCGTTGTGTTGGTGACGTTTGCGATGCTGGGCAAAATTCCGCTGCCGGTCGGTGTGGTCGGCCACGAAGGCAGCACAGTCGTCGTCGTGATGAACAGTTTGCGATTGCTTTTAGGCGGTACAGCAGTGAAACAAAAATAATTTTCACCACAGATGAACACCCGGCTTCGCCAAGCTACGCCGAGGCGAGCGGATAAAAATAATCGCGCCCCTCGCCCCGCCCAGGCGGGGAGAGGGTGTCGCGCAGCGGCGGGAGAGGGAATCTTTTCTGTTCATCTGTGTTTTGACCGTGTTTAATCAACGCCAGTTGAATTTGTGAACTTGTTTCGAAAATTTGTTTCTGAACACGCGCGACTTTTCCGGGATGGAAAGAAGCTTCGGCCCGGCGCTCGCAAAAAATCTCCACGCCGGTCAAACAGGCCGGGGCCGACAGCGCTGATTTTTTCGCCGCACCCGGATGACGAGTGCATCGTTGGCGGGCTTGCGTTGCGGCTCTTGCGGGAGGCGGGATGGAATGTCGTCAATGTGGCCGTGACCCTTGGCGGCAAAAAAGCGCGGCGCGCGCAGCGTTTGCGTGAATTGCAAAACGCATGCGGCTTTCTCGACTTCGATTTGATTCCGCTTGGTCTGGAAAAAATCAATCCAATCACGCGCCGGGAAAATCGCGGACGTTGGCTGGCGGCGGTTGAGCAAATCAAAGGCGTTCTGGAGGCCAATAAACCGCGTGTGATTTTCTTTCCGCACGAGCGCGATGGACATTCCACTCACGTCGGCGCGCATTTTCTGGTTTTGGACGCGCTGAAGAAGATGCCGCGCAGTTTTGAGTGTTTTGTCGTCGAAACGGAATTTTGGGGGCAAATGACAGAGCCCAATCTGCTTGTCGAGTCGGGAGTGGAAGACACGGGCGATCTCGTTGCGGCATTGGCGTGCCATGTCGGTGAAATGCGGCGCAATCCCTATCACGCGCGTCTGCCGGCATGCATGATGGACAACGTGCGGCGCGGCGCGGAACTTGTGGGCGGGCAGGGCGGGGCGGCGCCGGATTTCGCGTTCGGCACGATTTACCGGTTGCGGAAATGGTCGCGTGGCCGGTTGACGGATGTGACGAAAGGTGGAAGGTTTTTGTCGCGCTCAAAGAATCCAGCCAGCTTGTTTGGGATTTAAGCGCCCCTCGCCCCGGCCCTCTCCCCGCTGGGCGGGGAGAGGGTGACGCGAAGCGGCGGGTGAGGGGATGAATTTATCCGCCTGTCTCGCCGTAGCCTTGGCGAAGGCGGATGGTTAAACTTTTTTATGAAAACTAAATTCATGCGCGAAGCCATTCGCCTGTCGCGCGAGAAAATGCGGCGCAACCGCGGCGGGCCGTTCGGCGCAATCATCGTCCGGCGGGGTAAAATCGTCGGATGCGGATGGAATTGCGTCACCTCCACGAATGACCCAACGGCGCATGCGGAAATCATGGCCATTCGCGAAGCATGCCGCCGTCTCAAGACGTTCCGGCTCGATGACTGTGAGCTTTACGCTAGTTGCGAGCCGTGTCCGATGTGTCTGGCGGCGGGTTATTGGGCGCGACTGCGGAAGATTTATTATGCCGGCACACGGCGCGACGCGGCGAAGATTGGTTTTGATGACGAATGGCTTTACCGCGAAGTGACACGGCCGGTTTCATGCCGCAAGCTTTCGATGAAGCAACTGCTCCGCAAGGAAGCGCTGGAAGTTTTTGCGGAATGGAAAAGCAAACCGGACAAAATCCGGTATTAAATTTCACGCGAAGGCCGCGAAGCGGAACTGGCCTGTCCTCCATAGCCTCGGCGACGGAGGAAGCCTACTACTAACTCTTTTGTCGCACTTCAAATGTGAAACTAAACGGTATAATCGTCATAACTCAAACTTCAGTGGTCGCCGGGTTTTAACCGGGTTCGGCGAATAGACAGCAGTATTCCCGCAAAACTTCCGATGCAGCCGGAAACAAGCATCGGCCAGTTGTGGGAAATTCCCCCACTCACAAAGTGGGCGCATGTGATCAAATCCGTGCCAAACATGCCGACCATGACGAGCAAGCCGATTACCAATCCACCGCCACCCATTCGCGTAAGCCAGAACTGGCAGGCCGTGGAAAACAGGAACACCGCCGCGCAACCGCCCAGCGTTTCCTTCATCATGGAGTTCTGTCCCTGCACTTCAAAAGGCGACGCGCCCAGTATGAACACCAACGATGCCAGGAAACCGGGAACGATAGAAACTAGAACGATGATGAATTTTTTCATAAATGTGTCGTGTGTCGTGCCGCCTAACGTCCGGAGCTCAGGCACGCGGGACCAAAGGACGTGAACCCCGTAAAGGTGCGTGGCCCCACGGGGCTATACGCTCGCGAAGCGGAATCCCGAAGGCTTTCGGGACCTGTCGGCTGCACGCCA
>Ga0182011_10000788_pt1 | contig 27589 bp, 26 predicted proteins | sample 711E1DmetaG_FD_120481 | JGI IMG/M metagenome (GOLD analysis project Ga0182011, IMG submission 120481) | Permafrost microbial communities from Stordalen Mire, Sweden - 711E1D metaG | ecosystem: Environmental > Terrestrial > Soil > Wetlands > Permafrost | place: Sweden: Stordalen | collected...
AACCACCGAAGCCAAGGATATCCAATTCCCTAAAAAAGTGTCAGAAAAATGAGTAAAAATAAGTCATCAATTTCTGCTACGGTTGCTTTTTTGCGCAACCACAAAGCATTATTGCAAAAATAGTTATTAAAAGTATATTTTTCTTTAGCATTTTTCATCACTTTACTACATAATTACGCTATCTTCTAATGGCGGTTCAATCCCTTTATCAGATAGTGTGCGTCTCGGTCGCACTTATTCGTGCTTTGCAATATCCAGATTTTGTAATCTTTTGGGCTGCTTTTTAAAATTAAACTTGTTTTTCCCCCGCTATAGAAATTCGTGTATTTCGTGGACGAAAAGCCTTACCACATCTCTTGCCGTCCGGCCAGCGCCCGCAACAACGTGTTTTGATCGGCATATTCCAGATCGCCGCCGACCGGCAGCCCGCGCGCCAGGCGCGTGACCCGTACCGGCAGGTTGAGCAATTGTTGGCGCAGGTACAGCGCCGTGGCATCCCCTTCCATGCTCGGATTGGTCGCCAGAATGATTTCCTTGGCTTCCCCGTTGCGTACGCGTTCTATTAAAGGCCGGATCTTCAAATCATCCGGGCCGACTCCCTCGATTGGGGATAGCACTCCGCCCAACACGTGATAGCGCCCGTTGAAACCGCCGGTGCGTTCCATCGCCAGCACATCCATCGGTTCCTCCACTACGCAGATGGTGCCGTCGGCACGTTGACTATTGGAGCAGATTTCGCATTGATCTTGTCCGGCCAGGGTGATATTGAAACAGATTTTGCAGGTGCCGGTCGCGGATTTGAGCTCGCTCAAAGCGCTTGCCAGTTGCCCGCTCAGATCATCAGGGGCGCGCAATAAAAAGAACGCCAGCCGTGAGGCCGTCTTGGGGCCAATCCCCGGTAGTCGTGAAAGCGCGTTGATCAAATTTTGCAGTGGTGCAGGTAAGATAGCCATGATTTTTGAATTGGATTAGAAACCTAAACCGGCCAGCCCGCCGCTCAGCGGAGCCATTTTGTCTTCAGCTAGCTTGCGCGAATCATCCAGCGCCTGGTTGACACCACTCAGGATCAAATCCTGCAACATTTCCGCATCCGCGTCCTTGAGCAAATCAGCAGAAATCTCCACTGCCTTGCAATGTTGGTCTCCGGTCATGGTCACTTTAACGGCTCCACCGCCCACGCTGGAGGTAACGGTTTCGACTGCCAGTTCTTCTTGTGCCGCAGCCATTTGTTCTTGCATTTTCTTGATCTGCGACATCATCCCCCCCCCACCCATGCCGCCACCGCCCATCGGACGATTGTATCCTTTTGCCATTTTTTAGCTCCTTGTACCCGTCAAACATTAAAAATTATTTTGGGTAGAATTTATTTTATTTGTACTGAATGCCAGATCCCCATTGAATTAGGTTTGACGGGCACTCTAAACGGTTTATTCTCGACGAACCAGTTTGCCGCCCAGGTTCAGGGCTGTACCCACGATGCCATCGACATCGATTCCCATATCGGATGAAACGTTGCTCGATTTGTTGCCTACCACTGCACATTGGACTTGGATCTGCTCGCCCAGTACTTTTTGAATGGCATCTTGAGTGATCGACAAATTCTCTGGGGAATCCATTTTTGATTTCAGGATTTCGCTACTGAATCCGATTACCAACGTGCCATCTTTTAATTGTAAAGATTTATACGAATGCAGCAGGGCTTCGGTTTGCGGTAAAATTTTCTTTACCTCAGCGCGGATGGCATTCCAGTTTTCTTGGATTTTCTGAATTCCAATTCCTGACACCAAAGCTGTACTCGCAGGTATCGTTTTGTTCTCCACCGGTTCAGGTGCCTCGACGTGTACCGTTTCTTTCTTCGTTGGGTTCGCGACTACCGGTTGTGACTGAGTCAGCCGCGGTTCTTCCTTAACTACTTTCGCCTGCGGCTTGGTTGCAGGGCTGGGGGGCATCATCGCTCCAGGCAGGCCAACTTCCATTGCCTGGACGAAAGCTACTTCCAGTGCCAGACTGGGCTGCCAGCTCGTGCGCAGGTCGCTAATGGCCAGGTTGAACAGGCGGATCCATTCCAGCAAGGTAGCCGTCGCCTGCATCTGTGCCTGGTTTTTCATCAATTCCTTCACCTCTTTGGTGGCATCCACCTGCGATTCATTGCCCATCTTGACCAGTAGTAAATTACGCAAGTATTCCACGATCTGTCGGGCGAACTGGCGCGGATCGCTGCCGCTATCCAGGGCATGGTGGATGGTCGTCAAACCTGCAGAGGTATCTTTTTGCTGCAACGCGCTGTAAAGGTCGATCACCATCTGGTTGGTGGCTGTCCCCAGCACCTGTTGGGTCAGTCCTAGATCGATCTTTTCGCCGGTGGAAGCCAGTTGGTCGAGCAGACTGATGGCGTCGCGCATGGCTCCTGTGGCCTGTCGCGCGATCAAGATCAGTGCCTCTTCGTCAGCTTTGATCTTTTCCTCTTTGCAAAGTTTTTTCAGCGTGGCCACGATTTCCATGACCGGAATACGCCGGAATTCATGTCTCTGGCAGCGTGACAGTACCGTCGCCGGGATCTTATGTACTTCGGTCGTCGCAAGAATGAAAATGGCGTGTGCCGGGGGTTCTTCGAGCGTTTTCAACAGTGCATTGAACGCCGCCGTCGAAAGCATGTGCACTTCATCGATGATATAGACCTTGTACCGCCCTGCTGAGGGTGAAAAGTTGATTTTGTCGCGCAGGTCGCGAATGTCCTCGACGCTGGTATTCGAAGCCGCATCGATTTCCATTAAGTCCAGAAACCGGCCTTCGTTGACAGCGACGCAGTTCGCGCATTCGTCGCAGGGGCGATTCGCTTTGTCTTCAGAAAGACAATTGACCGCCTTTGCCAGCAACCGGGCAGTCGTCGTTTTCCCCGTACCGCGCGGCCCCGAAAAGAGATAAGCATGTCCCACCCGGTCGGCAGCGATGGCATTGCGCAAAGTCTGCACGATGTGTTCCTGCCCAACTACCTGGTCCCATTTGTGGGGACGCCATTTTCGATAAAGCGCCTGGGTCATACGTATCCTTTCCGAGAATTGATTATATCCTTCTGGTAAATTGTAACTCAAACACGAAGGCCGTCATTATTTATTAAGCTCGTTCAGGGAATTTGATAGGTCAGCCGTTTGTTCCCGGCCAGATCGAGCAGGGTGATGGTTTCTCCGCTTTGCCAGAGCGCCGCGGCTTGCGCCATATAGAGTTCGATGGTCGAGTCGGTGCCCCCCTTGGTATACAGGTCAAAGGCGCCATTTTTATAGATCACGAATGCCGGGAAGATATAACTGTGTTGGTGCTCATCCTGGACTTGCCAGTTTTCCAGGTTGAGTGGCTCGCTGCCTAGATATAGAAAATGAATATACTCATTTTCGAGATCACCGGCCCCGAATACGGCTTGAATTTCGAACAACTTTTCATTGAGCGCTGGTAAAGTGGTCTGAGGTGCGGCAGAAGCCGGGGTGGGAGCGGTGAGGGTTCCATTGATATCCGCCGGTTGGGCAGTAGCATGTGAGGCATTCCATATTAAAAGCACGATCACAACCGTGGTTGCCGAGACCACCACATTCAATAAAAGAAAGGGCCATAATCGCTTCATCATGTACTCTCTGTCAGAATCATAGCATAGATTAAAAGTAAAATGGTATATTCAAGAGGATGGATTCGCTAAAATGATTCTGGTTATCGACGGACACAATTTGATCCCCAAAATTCCCGGCCTCAATCTTCGTGATGTGGACGATGAACGGAAGCTGATCGAATTGGTGCAGGAATATTGCCGTCTCAAGCGCGCTTCAGCCGAACTCTTTTTTGACGGTGCGCTGCCAGGCTCTGCCAGTGGCAGCAAGATGGGCGCTGTCCATGTCCACTCCATTCGCAAAGGTCTCACTGCGGACCAGGCCATCATCGACTTCTTCACCCAAAAAGGCAAAACCGCGGGTAATTTTACCCTGGTCAGCTCTGACCACCACGTACAATCCCAGGTTCGTGCCTTGGGTGCGATCGTCCTTTCCTCAGACCAATTCGCCCGTGACTTGGTGAACACTTTAACCCGATCAGACAAAAGTCCATCCTCATCAGACAAACCGCTCTCTTCTGCCGAGGTGAACGAGTGGCTGGAGATTTTCAATTCCAGAGGTTCCAAGAAGGATTAAATAATCCTTAGTATTTTTTAATGTAATTATGATAATTATGATGTATATTATCCATTAGACACTTCTTTATTGGTATGGATGAGTGTCTTCCACCCACAAGGTGGAAATCCCTCCCTGAAGAATGACAGGCTTGTCCCCCCCAGGCCTGCCATTCGTTTTATTTTAATAGTTCAATATTGGTGGAATTGACTTCGATGGGAAATTATTTTTCCCATTTTCAGATCTAAATAGTACTGATAGGGCCAACCCCCCAGAATTTATATAAAAATAATCCCAAAAAGCAAATTAAAAAGCTTTTTGGGACAAATAATCAGCGGAGAGGGCCAGCCCACATTCCTAAGGTTAAAAAATCACCCTGAATAGGAATTAATTTCCTCTTCAAGGTGTTGAATGAGGCGGAGAGGGTGGGATTCGAACCCACGATACCTTGCGGTATACTCGCTTTCCAAGCGAGCGCGTTAGGCCAACTGCGCTACCTCTCCATCGACCTTTGGGAACGAGCGGGCATATTATACCATTGAACTTTCAAAATCACCCAGTTTTGAAAGCAGCGAATGCACCTTGAAGTACGGTAAAATGGATGAGGGGATTCTGGTAATGAAAGGCAATAGATGAATTCGGACAGTATCGTGGAATTGACCGACATGACCTTTGGTGGGGATGCTCTGGGCAGGTTGCCGGATGGACGCGCGGTCTTTGTCCCGTTTGGATTGCCGCATGAAACAGTCAAGATTCACCTGACCGACGAAAAAGCGACCTTTGCCAGAGGGGAGATCGTCGAAATTCTCACCCCTTCCCCGTTGCGGATTAGACCACTCTGCCCGCATTTTGGCACCTGCGGGGGTTGCAATTATCAGCATCTCGCTTATCCCAATCAGATTATATTAAAACAGAAAATTGTCACTGATCAACTCAAGCGCCTGGCAGGGCTCACCGATTTTCCTGTCGCCGCGGTGGTTCCTTCGCCCGATGCCTGGAATTACCGTAATACGGTCCAGTTCCGCGTCTCTTCGGCGGGGAAGTTGGGCTATCAACGCGCCAACTCGATTGCCTTTGTTGAGATCAGTGAATGTCATTTACCCCTCGAGAATATCAACCTCTTCTGGCCTCAACTGGTCTTCGAAGAAAACTCGGGGATTTCACGATCGATCGTTCGCAGCAGCAATGAGGGTGAACTGCTGCTGGGTCTGGAATCGCAGCAGGACCTTCCCCCTGAATTCTCTGTCGATTTTCCGATTTCGGTGGTCTACACCGGCCCAAATTCGACGACCGTTCTCTCCGGTGAAGAATTTGTGGTGATGACTGTCAACAATCGTGATTTCAAAGTCTCGCTCAACTCCTTCTTCCAGACCAACCTGACCCAGGCTGAAGCCATGGTTGATCACGTTCTGAAATTGGCCGGGGATTTGCAAGGTAAGGCCGTTCTCGATGCCTACTGCGGCGTTGGTCTCTTCTCAGCCTTCATGGCAGAAAAAGCGATGCATCTGGTTAGTATCGAACTTTCAGATTCTGCCTGTGATGATTTTGCTGCTAACCTGGACGAATTCTCCAATGTCGACCTTTATATTGGCGCGGTCGAAGAAGTACTTCCTTCTCTGTCGCTCAAACCTGACGTGGTGGTCATTGATCCTCCCCGTGCCGGCCTGGACCAGCGGGTCATCAGTGCGATTGCTGCTGCCACTCCCGCCAATGTGATCTACGTTTCGTGCGATCCGGCTACTCTGGCCCGTGATATCAAACGTTTTCTGCAGCTTGGATACTCCCTAAAAAATGTGACCCCCTTCGATCAGTTCCCGCAGACTTACCATATCGAAACCATCAGCCAATTAATATTGATTTAATGGTTTCTTTTTTCTAGCACGAAATGTGCAACTAATGACTACAAATGCAATATAATAATGTCATCAGGTGCTGTGCCTAATGACCTGTGCTTTACAGGAGGAGAAAATGAAAAATACGTTCAAAGTGGTCGTAGCTATGCTTCTTGTTTGTCTGGTTGCCACTGCCTGCAACTTTCCGGTTTACACAATTACCAATCCTACAACGGCGGTAACCCCGAACATGACGCTGACGGCACTGTTTGATACCAGCAAAAATATTCCTGCCACGGTCACCCCGATTTATGTCATCGTGACGAATACTCCCGGACCCTCCACCGAAGTTCCCACAAATACTGCGGTTCCGACTTCGACCACTGCACCCACTGCCACGAATACTCTGGTTCCCCCGCCTCCGACACCAATTCCTGTAATGGAGCGCTCCGGAACGTTGATGAAAGCTGGTTACATCACCATCACGCCGACCATCGATGGCTCCTGGGATGATTGGAAAGACTATACCACTCAGTACCCGGTGGCAACGATCGTCTATGGTCGCAGCAACTGGTCTGGACCGGATGACCTCCAGGCTTCTTACGCCGCAGTTTGGGATTACACCTACCTGTACATCGGTGTAAAAGTCTATGACGACGTTTATGCGCAAAACGCTACCGGCGCCGATATCTATAAAGGCGACAGCATCGAGATCCTCCTGGATAAGAATTTACTGGGTGACTTCTATACCCAGAGTCTGAATTCGGATGATTATCAACTGGGAATTTCTGGCGGTTATTCTGAAGCTGGGATTGCTCCGAGTGCATACCTTTGGTTCCCCACCAGTTCAGCCGGTGTTCAATCAAATGTAACTATCGGCTTTACTCAACAAACTGGAATGTATCGCATCGAAGCTCGTATCCCCTGGTCCGTATTTGGTATCAATCCATCGAATGGGATGAAATTGGGGCTCGCTGTCTCTGTTAGCGATAATGATGACACGACCAAGAATGTGCAGCAGACCATGGCTTCTTCCGCTCCCAATCGTTCCCTGGTCGACCCAACCACTTGGGGAGAGATCGTCCTCACCAAATAGTTAATCAATAAATACAATAAAGGCTGCCGTGAAAATTCGGCAGCCTTTTTCTATTAGAACAAAATGGTGGTCAATTCTTTGCGGTACTGTAAAGTTTGTGTCCCCTGTGGATCGACCAATTCGAGCAGCGCCAGCGTCACCAGGCGTGCCCGTTCCCGCCGGAAATGCTTATCCTGGCGCAAAATATCCAGTAAACCGTCCAGACTGGCAAAAAGATTCCCGCGGGAGGCCAATCGGATACAGTTTTCGAAAGCGGCATCCAGATCGGTTCCTCTGGGCAACAGGTTGGCCTTCAAATCTTCCATCGCGCTGATCAAAGGCAGAAGTTGTTCAGCCTGGTTGTATTCACGGCAAGCCGGGAAAATTCGCAGCAGTTGTTTGGCTTCTGCGGATTTTCCGCGCAACAGATTGATTTTCATCAATCCCAAAAGCGCACCCGCAGATTGTTTATCGACGGTCAACGCTTCCTGATAAGCTTGCTCAGCCAGATCCAATTTCTGCACTGCCAGCAAGCTGTCCCCTTTTTCGACCGATAAGTTAGCCGGGCTGGGCGGCAGGATTTGCGTAATGAACTCGCGTACTCGTCCTTCAGGTTGTAATCCGGCAAAATCTGCCACCGGGCTGCCTGCGCTGAATGCCAGGACAGTTGGTAAAGAACGTACTTTAAACCGTAACGCCAAGTTGGGATTGGCATCGACATCTACTCGTGCCAGTCGGAATGCTCCATTGGCTTCTTCGGTCAATCTCTCTAGCAGCGGGGATAGTTGTTTGCAAGGCCGGCACCAATCAGCCCAAAAATCGACGATCACCGGCATATTTTGAGAATAGGCTACGACCTCGTATTCAAAATCAGATTCTGTAACTGAAATTATGTTTTCTGTCATCACAGCAGTCGTCTCCAATAAACTACCACGGAAGATTATTCACCTTCGTCGTTTTCGCCTTCATCACCCGGAGCAGGGGCAGTCGGTTGTTCAAGGTGCATCACTTCACCATGGACATCGATGGTCACTTTGAAACCGGTCATGCCCAGATAGATTCTGGCTTCTTCAGGAATACCGGCCTGCAAAAGCTGATCGAATTGCTTACCCAGGTTCTTTAACTGATTCTGGATCACCGCATGTGAAAAAAGGTCATCCTGACCGAGCATTTTCGCGGTCTGGTCGGCGATCAGGTCCTCATTACCGGTAATTTGCGAACCGAGCATTTCCAATACTTTGAGATCTACTTCTTGTGACGGAATATGCCGTAAGAATCCAGCGTCATTGACTACGTAACACGGCTCATTACCGATAAAGGATGTTGTCACAGGTTGGTCATTTTCATCGAATACCAACCCCTTAAATAAAGGTTCGTTGCTCATAAGTCTTACTCTCCTTCACCAATTATAAGGCAAAGTCAAGGTCAAATTCATTATTTTTTTGTTAGAAGAGTGTTGAATTTTTGCAAGAATATATTTATGGGCCGATACAAAAACATCAGCTCTTGGTGACGGTCACCGCTGTGGCTTGGCGTTTATAGAATGTTTGCTCGCCAAAGGGGACAGTGGGTAACGTCCAGCGATACAACCATTTGGCTCCCTCGGAAGGCAAATTGATGCAACCATGGCTGCGCGGTTTCCCAAAATCATTGTGCCAGTAAGTCCCGTGAAAAGAGATACCGTTATCATTGATGAAGCTGACCCAGGGAACTCCAGGTAGATCATAGGTGTTCGCCGCCGCCTTGCTGCCGTTCACCATATGCCGCGAAGGACGCTTATAGTTGGTATTAAAGTCGCCTGTGGGTGTCAGATATATATTGAAATATTTGGTTCCGCTCGAACAACGGATCATCTGCACCGCTGTGTCACCTTCGTAGGCGACCACCGTCTGTTCGTTCAAATGAACTTTTATGGACTTCTCTTCCGCAGGCACCTCTGGAGAAATAGTACTTACCTCATCCGCCGTGATCATGCGCAAATTTGTGGCATTGATAAAATAATGGAACTGGTAGAAATCTTCGAGAATTTCATACCAGTTTTGACCCGCATCGTCCTTTGTTACCCCGATCACCCAGTGGGTGGATGAATAATACATCCGGTATGCTACCAGCTTCTTTAAGATTGGGTTCCAGATTGCATCCGAGTACGGCACGGTGAGCTCCGCCAGTTGTCCGCCTTCGACAATAGATGTGGCTACCGGGTTCAGGTCGATGCGTACCGGTTGAACGTCTCCTGAATAGACATAACCTTCTTGATTCATCTCATAGAATATTTGATTGGTGGTGGGATCACCGCTGCCGATGGCTACTTCGGTGATTGGGAGGACCAGGTCCTTGTAGTACGTTTTCACCGTTTTGCCGTCCAGTGAAGGGCTATCGTACACTTTGACGTTATTGGTGACGATCCTGCCCAGCGAGACTGCATTGTTATCCTGCGACAATATCGAACTAGCATATACGCCTTTGGGAGTTGCCAACGCAAACAAAGCTACCAGGGAAGCCCCGCTTAGTTTGATGAATTCTCGACGTGAGAGGCCTGTAAGATCGATTTGATTTTGCATAGGAATTCTAATAATGGATGTTTACCAACGTGCCGACAGAAGCCCAGTTGAACATCCATTCAGCATCAGAGGTGCGCATGTTGATACAGCCGTGGCTCATAGGATGACCAAAGTTATTATGCCAGTATGTGCCATGGATTCCATATCCTTCATAGAAATACATCGTGTATGGTACATCGGGTAAATAATATCCGGGTCCTACCATCAACGTCGAAAGATATTTTACATAAATATGAAATTGCCCGGTGACCGTCGGATACGCGGCTACACCCGTGGAAACGAGGAAGGAATTAACCAGCGTATTGCCGTCGTAGGCATAAAGCATCTGATGTGTCAGGTCGACATCGATCCAACGCCCCGAATTATCACCACTGGGTGCTACGGGTTGATAATTTTCCTGAGGTGCTGCTACCGGTGTGTTTGATGGCCAGGGTGTATTGGTTGGTATTGGTGTTTCCGTCGGCAACGGCGTTGGCGTATTCGTTGGGGTGGGTGTCGATGTGGCGGTTGCCGTCTGCGTCGGTGTTGCCGTATTCGTGGGAGTCAAGGTCGGTTTTTCCAGAACATCGGCGGGGAGGGACGCTGAGGAACTGTTGGCCAACGCAGTCCAGGCTGGCAACGTGAACCAGATTGCTGCCAGAGCCAATAAAAGGAAAATCACGATTAGCAGGATGGCAGCAAGATTCCATTTGCCTTTTTTCGCCTGCTTTACTTTTTTAGAAGCAGGTTTGTATTTCCGCCCGTTTTTTATTTTGATGGGCTGAGTGATTTCTTTCGAGCTTTGCTCTCCGGCCTGAAAAGCCTGCCAGCGTTCGGCGTCAGTGACAAATTCACCGGCTGGTCTATCCGGAAGAGGTGGCGGAGGCGTCGGGCTCTTCACAGCAGCCGTTGCAGAGGATTGTGGTTTTGTCTTGGGTATCGTCGGAATTTGATTGGGTTGGCCGCTGGAGGTCATTTTGTGACCCAGGGACTCTTCCCGATCCCTTACTTTTGATAACCGTTCCAATGCCCATTGCATGCCCTTGGCAGCCCGCTCGCTGTGAGGGTTGATCTCAAGCGCTCTCTGCAGATAAGCCACACTCGCCTGCGGACTCGAAAGGGTCGCCAGGATTAGCCACGGATCTTCGAAATTGGGGTCGAGCTCGGCTGCTTCCATTGCCAGGCAGCGCGCTTCAAGATTTTGCTTTTTCTGCAAGGCAAATTGAGCGTTTTGAATTGCCAGTCTGGCGCCTAATGGGTCGATTTCTTTCATTGTGTCACCGTTGCTTCCGCTGTTGGCGAAATATTTTCATTACGAATAAAACAATTGATGCCATCCACGATCCCTTGCGCTACTACGTCGGTATTCTCGGTCAGGATTTTCCGGTCCAGATTAAGGAATCCTGCTTCGATGATCGCGGCGGTGGTCTCGGTATTGATCTCACCGAAAGCGTGATAGTTTGTCATATCGTTGGTGATGCTGTTCGCATGGAAGGGTAACCCGGTGCGAGCATGGTAACGGTCGATCAAACAGGCCGTCAGGCGTTCGGCTTTTTGCGGATAAGCACTGTCCATCGCGGCCGCCACTTTGAACCCTGTCGCCTGGTCATTGATATAGGTACAGGAATCATTATGAATGGAAACCAGTGCGATAGCTTTATAACCTTCCAACCTGTCGTCAAACTCAGCCAGTAAATCCACCTGATATCCTTCAGCCGTCAATTTTTCTTGCACTAACGTGGCGATTTTGAGATTGACTTCTTGCTCGGTCAGGCCATCAGCGCAAACCGATCCCGAATCATTCTTCCAGTGTCCGGCTACGATGCCGATGCGATTCACAGCCGAATCGACAGGGGCCTGAGCCGTTACTTGCGCAATAGAAGTCGGGTTTGCCTGCCAGGCGGAAAAAAGTCTCTCCACCATTTGCCCTGAAAATAAGTTATTCGGGGTGAACAGGGTGAATAATGTGGCTGCCAGAAATGCATAGGTCACGATGATCTGCAGGCCATTCACGATGCCAAAGCGTCCAATTTTTCCCGCACGGTTTCCTTTGCGGCGGGGAGGCTGTTCATCCGTCGGGCTTTGGTTCTCTGGCTTTGGCTCGGGCGTTTCTTCTGGCCCGTCGATGAATGGCGGCGTTTGAAAAGGTGAATTCATAAAAATTTTCTCACAATTGAACTGATTATAGCAAGGATTATGCCAAATGGTTAAATTTCCCGAAACTTCCAGGACCCCTTTAAAGTGCACAAAAACTTGACTGCGTCTTTTAGACACAGTATAAACAATGTAGAAAAATTTACAGGTAATGGAAATTGGAGAAAAATGTCTGAAATTTCAGATTCTTTACGTGAGGTCATGCGCGGTTGGCCGACTGGGGTTGCTGTGGTCACGAGTAGTTTCAACGGTCAAACGCACGGAATGACGGTGAATTCGCTGACCTCTGTTTCGCTGGAGCCACCGGTGGTCACTGTTTCTCTGGCAAATCAATCTCGCACCTGGAAGTTGGTTTCGGCCAGTAAGATTTTTGCGGTTACACTCTTGGATGCCACCCAACAAAATATTGCCGATATTTTTTCCGGTAAAGTGTCCGAAGATGAGGACCGCTTCGCCGGTCTGGAGACGATGACGCTGGTTTCTGGAGCGCCATTGTTGCGTTCTGGCCGCGCTCATTTGGATTGCGTCGTCCTGCAATCCATTGAGTTGCCGAAATCCACTATCTTCATTGGAGAAGTGAGAACCGCTCAGGGTGATCTCAATCGTCCTCCCCTTGTCTACCTAAACCGAGGTTATCGAAAGGTGAACTATGAATGATTCTGCATTAGCAAGCGAAGAAAAAAAGACCCTTTTACTTTTGGCTCGCCAGACAATTGAATCTGCAGTAGCCGGAAAAAATTCCCCTGTTCTTTCTGGCAAGGAGTTGACCCCAACCTTGAAGGCTGACGGAGCCGCCTTTGTCACCCTCACCATTGCCAGCGAACTGCGCGGCTGTATCGGCTCATTGCAGTCTTTTCGCCCACTCGTTGAGGATGTTTGCGCCCATGCGATTGACGCCGCATTTAATGATTATCGCTTCCCGCCGGTATCTGAAGTCGAGGTACCTTTGTTGGAAATCGAGATATCAGTCCTTACTGCCCCCCAACCTTTGGAGTATTCGACTCCGCTCGAATTGCCCTCTTTGCTAAAACCGAACATCGACGGTGTGGTTCTCCGCGACGGCCTGCGCAGTGCGACCTTTTTGCCTCAGGTATGGGAACAAATCCCTGACCCGGCGCTTTTCTTAAACCAACTTTGTTTGAAAATGGGCGCCTCCACTGATTTGTGGCGTCACAAGGTGCTGCAAGTCTCGATTTACCATGTCGATGAATTTCACGAATGAAATAAAAAACTGGTGCACTACAGTTCAACACCGGATTTTTTCCAGTTAGAAGTGGATATATTCACCAACATTGAGGACAAAGATAGAACAGCGTTTATCATCAGGGTTTTCGACCGGTGGGTAACTGCCACGGATTATTTCAAGCGCCTTGGTTGCTTCGTCATCTTCTACACCACAAAGCATCGTATTCAGTCCACGGCGCAAAAATCCGCTCGTTGAGGCAATCGTAGTTACCCGATAATTGGCTGAAGTGAGTGCTGAAGTCACATTATCCGCATCGATATCTTTTACAATCGCTACGATTAGTTTCATGGCTAAAACTCCTCAAAATATTCGACTTCCAGAGAGAAAACAGTGGCGCCACCAACCGTGATGGGAGTTGGCGCAGGCATCGGCATGGGCGCACTTTCGAGTGGAACGGCGATGAACTCCACGCGTTGGCGGCAGTTTTCGTGCAAAATATTCAGTATTTTGTCCTTCAAACTGTTCGGGAGTCCAACCATTAAGGTTGCATTGCGCCTTCCAAGAAATGCCCCTAGGCTGGGAAGTCGTGTGACAGACATGGCCTCATTCGCCAGCAGAGCTTCAGTCACCTCGGCATCCTGTGCCTGAACGACCGCAATCATCAAAGTATCGCAAACTTGTTTCTTTTGTTTTTGTTCCGGCATTTTTCCTCCTTTCTCAGGGAAGAATGATCTTTTGCATACCAGTTTCACGAATATCGATTTTAGAGCCATTGAGTGAAAAAACAGTCGTACAATCCGGATTCAATTGAATTTTGGCTCGCTTATATTGTACTGTAAATGGCGCAAAAAATTCATTCAATCCGTTGAAAATGATCTCATTTGGATAAATTCGTTCGATTCCGAGGATTCGTAAGAAAGGTAAAATGGCAACCAGGCTGCCTGCGGAGTCGCGGTTGCCTGCTCCTTGACCGTTCCCCGCACGGATGGCGTCATTCAAAAATCCGCTTGCCTGCCATTGTATAGATATTCCAGCCAGCAGGGCTTGCAATACACTGGCAGCCGTTTCCCGCATGCCATAATTCAGCAAGCCTTCCACCAATATCGTATTCCAAAAAGGGGAAATCAGAGAGTCGTTTTCGGGATAGTGGTCTCCCGGCAAGTTGGTCAATCCGAACTTCGTCAGGTATCGCGGCAGCATTGTTTTTTCGACGAGTTGCTTCACTTGTTCCGCAGAGGGGATACCTGCCCAGATGGGCAGCAGCAAACTGATATCTTCATCATTGTAACCCGCCAGCGAAATTTGGACCTGGTCTGCTTTTTGTAATCCGGTAATATCCACTGCCTCGATATGGGTGAACAACTGCCGACTGGTACCCCGAGCGATTCCTTCGTGAAACTGGCTCGGGCTGAAATGGAAATTCTCCGTGATCGGGCCGTTGTTGTTCTCCCCATGCAGAGTGATTTCGACGGTTTTGGGTATACTTGCCGCCTTGATACAGTGCACCAACAGGCGTCGTTCGCCTTTGCAGGTGATTCGCGGCCTGAATGAACCATTGGTTTTTATCAGATGGAGGTCTCTCCCCGACAAGGATTGCCCGGTCTCGACGTCACGGTCTTGAAAATTGGAGTCAGTGTCGTTCCAACTAGCAAGGACGTGTTCCTTGAGCATTGCTGCCGTTGCCTGTAACCAGCTCGATTCTTCATTTTTCCCTGTAACCTGGCTGATCTGTATCAACGCCTGGCACTCATGATACAGCATCGCGCCGAGTGCTGGGGCATCGATGAATTGCAAATCCACTCCTTGATCCTGAGCGCGCCAGATGGAATACAGCGGAGAAGCATCCAGCCCGGTCTGCAACAGGTGGTCCCATATCGGCCATCCGGACGCATTTTTTTCTTTGCCACTGGTGATCCATTTTTTAAAAGCTTCTAACAGGGGTGCATACACCTGGGTTAACCAGGTGGTATCTTGTAAATAAATATTCACGTCCCTGGCAATTCCGGCCAACAGTGGTGGGGTCATGGCCTTGGTGGGGGTTCCATCGGGCCGGATCGCCCATGGAATGGTGCCATCCGCTACCTGGGTATCGATGAATCCAAAGATCAAGTCCTTGAATAGCTCCGCTTCGGCAGGCAGAAGGATGCGACTGGCTTGCCAGAGGTCATAAACGGAAGCGGGTAGATTTCCTCGTTTAATGGCAGGGAGGATCATAAAGGAACCTAACGGTTCATCGGGCTGGCGGGTGGGGAGCAGAGTATATCTTTTTTCGGGGACCGGTCCCTGGATGAGGCATTGGCGGGCTTTGATCTGTGATTCATGCAACAGGTCATCCAGCACGGGATCGGCCGAATTGAAATGGAATATCTTGTTCTTCTCCTCCATTTCATATTTGACAAGTTCAGCGTCCCAGGGTAACGCGGTATTCTGCCGCGCCATGGTAAAAGAAGCTTCGTGCGAATTCAGTGTCGCCAATGACCAGCTCACCCGTCTTTCAGCGCCGGCAGCCAGGGTAATTTCCAGCGATAGAGCCGGATAAGACTTTGACGATGGTTCGGGGCCACCGGTGAGAAAGAACACCGGATAAAGGTCTCCGCTTGCTCCACGCAGCACAGTATTGACCCCCATCTCCGCACTGGTCATGGTTTCACCTTTTCCTTGCGGTTGCAGCAACACCGCCCATTCACAATTCAGGGTGACTGAACCTTTTCCGCTGTTGAAAATTCGGGTTCTTCCGCAAATGGAATTGGAAGTGGGAACCCAGAATTCGATTTCGACGTCGATGGAGGAGAAAGGACTGCAGGAAATTTGCAGGTAATTGCTGAAACGCTTTTCGATCTTCCCGGCGCTGGCAAAAGTGCGCGGATCGGTCAAAGTCGTTCCTTGCAGGGTGAACCGCGGGAATATTCTGATTCCCCGGCTTTGTAATCCATAAGTCGTTTGAACAGCCAGAGCCGGAGGTTCTCCGTTGGCCCCATTGAATTCCCAAACCTGATCGTTGGTCAGATTGATGGGGGAAAAGCGGATATCCGCCGCCAGTGTTCGGTTTATTTTTGCTTGAATTTCATCCACATGTTCATTGTAAAAGCAGATTTCTTCGCGGTCAATTGAATTATGCTAGAATGAATGACGAATATAACATTGGAATAAAAAATGACTGATTCTCACGACCCTAATACTACTGATCCGCAAGAACCGGGCGCAAGATTTCGAAAAATCCTCAGCGAGGGTGAAGCTCATTCACCCTCCGGTGATGGGGAAAAAGCGATCACTCAACCGGTCGTTACCGGGATCACGGCCAAAAAAGCTGCCCCGAATGAGAAGATCGACCTCGGCGATCAACCCACGGTGGTTGAACCGCCTGCTGGCTCTCCGACCCCACTACATCTGAGCCGGCAAACTTCCAGACCGGTGCGGATTCTCCCTTCCCCCCCGCCCGGGACGACTGATCCATTGCCCCGTCAGGTGGATCAGGTCGATCTTTCTGCCACGCGCGTTTCTCCGGCTGCACTTTATCCGGATACTCACCCTCAAAACAGCGGGGGTGGTTCGATTCCTCCCCGAAAACCCGGAGGAAATGGCAAAGGTAAAGATCATCATCGCCGGCGTTCAGGTAATTTCCGCGGCTGTCTGGTGCGGGGGATCATTATTTGCCTGTTCGCCCTGGTGCTGGGATTGGTGATTTCGGGTGCCTTTTTGGTCTACCAGTATTTCACCATAGCCTCTTCCCTTCCCAGTGTCAGTGATCTGCAACAAAAAGCTTCGCAATTCGAGACCACACGTTTTTATGACCGTAACGGGCAGGTGATCTACGAAATGCTTGATCCTAATGCCGGGCGCAGGACATACGTCCCCCTGAGTAAAATTTCACCCTACGTCGTGGCTGCCACCGTTGCCACCGAGGATAAAGAGTTTTATCTTCACCCTGGTTTCGACGTTTTCGCCATCGCTCGTGCCTTGATCCAAAACTACACGCATGGAGAGATCATATCCGGCGCGTCCACTATCACCCAGCAATTGGCCCGCGCATTGCTGCTTTCCCCGACTGAAAAAAATGACCAGTCCATCATTCGCAAAGCCCGCGAGATCATCCTTGCTGCCGAAGTCGAACGGCGATACACCAAAGACCAAATTCTGGAATTGTATTTGAACGAAATTTATTACGGCAACATTGCCTATGGCATCGAAGCCGCCGCAGAAACTTATTTCAATACCACCGCCGACCAGTTGGATCTGGCCCAGGCGGCTTTTTTAGCGGGCTTGCCCCAATCCCCGGCTGTTTATGATATTTTTTCTAACCGCGACGCCACCCTTGAGCGGGATAAAGAAGTACTCACTTTGATGTACCAGGACTCGAAAGAAAAAAACTGCATTCCGGTGAGCAACAGCAGCCAGCCTGTTTGCCTGAGTGCCCAGGATGCCGCGGACGCGTACATTGCCATCGAAAACTATGCCTTTACCCCCAAAACTAACCCCATGATCTACCCACATTGGGTCATGTATATACGCGAATTGCTCGAACAGAAATACGATGCCCAGACGATTTATCGTTCCGGGTTCCAGGTGTATACCACCCTCGACCCGACCTTGCAGACCCAGGCCGAACAAATCGTCAAAGAACAGGTGGACGCCCTGGCTGACAAACATGTGACTGATGGCGCGCTGGTGGCGATTCGTCCCGACACGGGCGAAATTCTGGCAATGGATGGTTCAGCCGACTTTTATGATAATGTCAATGCCGGTCAGATCAATATGGCCATTCAACCCCGTCAGCCCGGTTCTGCCATCAAACCCATCACCTATACCGCCGCTTTCGAGAAAGGCTGGACTCCTGCCACCCTCATTTGGGACGTCCCCAGTGAGTTCCCGCCCTCTGGCGATCCCAATGATACCAATCCCCCCTATGTACCGGTGAATTATGACAGCAAGTTCCACGGTCCCGTGACGGTACGTACTGCTCTGGCCAATTCATATAACATTCCAGCGGTGAAAACGTTGCAATTCGTTGGCATTTACAGTGACCCCAGCACTCCCGGCCAGGGCGGTTTTTTGGCGCTGGCGAAACGTATGGGTATTACTACCCTTGACCGCAACGATTACGGTCTCGCCTTGACTTTGGGCGGTGGTGAAGTCACCCTGCTCGAATTGACATCAGCTTTTTCTATTTTCGCCAATAACGGCATACGTTACGAACCATATGCCATCACCAAAATTACCGATTATCAGGGCAATGTGATTTACCAGGTGTCCCAACCCAGCGGTACCCAGGTGATTCGCGACGACCATGCTTACCTTATTACATCGATCCTCTCGGATAATGCCGCACGCACGCCCATGTTTGGCGCCAATTCAGTGCTGAAACTGCCCTTCGCTTCTGCGGTAAAGACCGGCACCACGAACGATTCCAAGGATAATTGGACGGTCGGCTACACTCCTGATTTAGCTGTTGGTGTCTGGGTGGGCAATGCGGATGACTCAGCCATGCAGGGCACCAGCGGGATCACCGGCGCAGCCCCCATCTGGTCGACTTTTATGCAGCAGGCTGTTCCTTACCTGACCAATAATTCCCCCAGCGATTTCACCCGCCCTGCGGACGTGGAAGACCATGTGATTTGCACCCTTTCCGGCACCGAGCCGTCAAAACATTGCACGGATGAGCGTACGGAGGTTTTTGCCAAAGGGCAACCACCCTTATCTCAGGAGTATGATCTCATCCAGGATGTATCTTTTGATACCTGGACGGGATTGGGTGCTTCTTCTGAATGCTCGACCTTTGTCGAACAAAAGTACACCCTCAACACCAATGACCCCACCGCCATCAAATGGGTCACTACAACCTCGCAGGGAAAGAGTTGGGCCCAAAGTATTGGTTTTTCAGATCCCATCACCTTTGCCCCCAGCCGTGCCTGTACTTCAAAGGATCCCCAGCCGACCATGAACTTCGTGAATCTGGTCGATGGACAACCCATCACCCAGAGCCCGGTGGATATTCAGGCAGTGATCAATGTTCCTGTAAATTTCAAAGATTATTTGCTGGAATACGGTTATGGAGATGATCCGTCCAGTTGGACGCCGATCTTGTCTCCCGGCGGCTCCATATCGGATCAGGTGCAGGATATCGCCAGTTGGGATGTCAGCACGATGACACAGGGAAGGGTGACCCTACAATTGGTGATGGAAAATACGAACGGGGGTTACGCCAAAAAGAGCGTCCACATCGACTTGCTGTTGCCTACGCCCACACCGACGCAGACCCCGACTGAGACTGTTACTCCGACTCAGACGGTGACTCCAACCTTGACGATCACCCCTACGCCTACTGACACGGAGACAAATACTCCAACCGTAACGATCACGCCCACCTCTTAATGCTGATATCTTCTCATACGTTGGTGAATGTGTCGTGGCGCCAGTGGGATGGATTCGTCGCCAGCTAATGGGAAACCCACCTTCCCCGAAGCAAGCGGCAAGACCCGGCTCGGCGCAAAATAATCGAAGTCAAAATTTGTCTTGTCCCCGGCAATCTTGCCGGGGATTGGCATGAATCGCACTGTAAGAGGTTTCCCCAGCCGCACGCTCACTGCCGCCACATCGAATAATACCGCAGCGATCTCATCCTCGGTGCTATCGCCTGGGATCGGAACGGTGTCGAGCCCGGTACCGCAAACGGTCGAATAAAGCAACAGATCTTTGACCGAAAAGGTTCCTTCGGCAGCGCGCCTCGCCAGCACCGAATCTTCTAGTACCGGCAGCATCAACCCGTTGAAACCGGCCCGTTGCCAATGACCCTGGTCGAGTGTGTCGGCGATCACAGCCGCGGCCGCCAGTGAACCATCTCGACCGATTAAATTTTGCCCAACTGCTTCGAGCGCTCCTCCCAGCGAACAACCGTCCACCGGGTACGGTGCTGCCGAAAAATCGAATCCGCCGAAATGCACTCCCTCATCCTCACATAGGTCGACACAGCATGCCTGGAGTTTTGCGGCAGCGCTTTCCAGGCGCAATAATAGAGAACTCCGTGCAGCTTGCAATGAAAAATCAGCCTGAAAAGCCTGTAATACTTCATCCGCGCACTCCATTGCCAGTGCCACTGCCGGCCCTTCCCCGCTCTGGTGGTAAGCTGCTGGGAAGAACGGTACGCCGGCCGGGACATTTGCCAGCGCGGCGAATTGCAGGTTGGCAAAGCCGTTGCTGTCGATCGTGGCTGCCAGGGTGATCACCTGTGCCGCGGCACGGATCGCCGCCGGGGACACCACAAAACGGTCAGCAATGATCGTTCCAAAAAAAGCGTTCTTGGATTGAGCGATCAGGTCAGGAATGAACGCAGTGCTTTCCGGGTATTCCATCAGTGCCGGTCCAAAAGAGACGTAGGCAAAACCTGCCTTGCTCGCTGCAGCTTCAAACTCAGCCATCCAGCCAGATATTTCGGCCTTTCCAAGCCTGCCGGTGTATGTCGGGAAGGGACTCGTGGCCAGCCGTTTGCTCTGCACCTCGAAGCCGGCTGCCTGGATGTGCACGCTTAATTCCTGGCTGAACCTGGCCAGTTTTTGTAGCTGATCCTGGTAATCTTCCAGGCTTGGATCGAGAAAACAGGTGATTGAACGGATTCTCATGGTTGGCTTCTTTGTCTCACAACTTCAAAAAGTAAGATTCCGGTTGCAACTGCGGCATTCAACGATTCGAATTGTCCGGGCATCGGAATGTGGATCAGACCGTCCATTGCCAGGCGCGCTTCGAGTCCGGCTCCCTCGGCTTCCCCACCAATTATGAGTGCCAGAGGGCGGCGTAAATCCGTTTGCCAGCAAGCTTCCCCATCCCCAGATTCAGCCAGTAGTATTTTAAGCGGGGGTTGGCAGATCTCCCGGCAATATCTTCCAATTTCCGGCCAACCAGCATAGTGAATGGAAAGGCGAAAATGGGCCCCCATTCCCGCGCGCATCACTTTGGGTGCAAACGCATCGGCGCTCCCCGGCGATAAAAAGACCACCTTTACCCCGGCCGCCGCCGCTGAACGCAGGATCGTACCCAGGTTGCCCGGGTCGCGTACCTGATCCAGCACCAGCACAAAATCAGTTTGCGGAGGAGTGTCTGTCACCGTTTGCGGGAACGCCAGCAAGATTCCCTGCGAAGCTTCGGTCGCCGAGAGCGAATCCATCACCGGCACGCTTAACTCGAAAACTTCCCTACCCTGCAGGATGAGGGCTTCGATCAGCTTCATTCCGCGCTCGTTGATCGCTCGGCTGAAATAGACCTGTACGGAAATGTGCCCGCTGGCCAGGGCTTCTTCCGCCAGTCGCACGCCTTCTACCACGAACAGGCCGGCTTCACTGCGCGCGCTCTTCTGATTTAAGAGGGCGCGTACCTGCTGTACATGCGGGTTATACCTCGAAGAAATAAATTGTGTCATGGATTCTCTTGAGCTGATTTTACTGCGAATTAAATAAAAACGGGGCGGATCAACCGCCCCGCAGGGTTATTTTCAGATCAGGCTGCCTTGGCTTTGGTAACGATCGCAGCAAAAACCTGGGGTTCGCGTGCTGCAAGTTCAGCGAGCACTTTACGATTGAGCAAGATATTGGCCTTGCGTAATCCAAAGATCAACTTGCTGTAACTGACACCGTTCTGGCGGGCGCCAGCATTGATACGGGTGATCCACAGGCGGCGCAAATCACGCTTGCGTACTTTGCGGTCGCGGGTCGCGTACCACATGCTCTTTAATCGGGCTTCATTCGCGCGCTTGATTAACCGATGCCGGCTGCCAAATTGGCCTTTGGTATAGGCTAGTACTCTCTTATGACGCAGATGACCATGGGGGCCACCCTTCACACGTGCCATTTGTTACTCCTTTGCAATCCCCTGGGCGCCGGTTCTATAACCAGTTGTATGCACCCAACAGACGCACCAAAAAATGGATACGGACTGCTTGGCCGAACTACTTTTCCATGTTCGGGGCAAGGCGTTTGATGGTCTTGATGAGCTTGGTGCCCTTGACTTCGACCATTTCGGTATACAACGCCTTCGTGCGATCAGAAGTATTGCGGCGCAGATGACTCTTACCGCCCTTCGTTCGCATTAAGACGCCCGACCCGGTCAGGCGAAAACGCTTCGACGTTGCCTTGTGGGTCTTTAGTTTGTATTTGCCTGTTTTTAGCTTGCGTGGCACAGCGAACTCCTCTCAACAAATAATACGGTTGATGACGCAACCGCCGATTATACCAGAATTTTCCCAAATCCAGTGGGGATTTAAGCTTCCGTCGGCGCTTCTTCTTTTTCCGGCTCGGTAGATTTCTTCTTGCCGGGCTTAGTGGGGCCGAGGAGCATTCCCATCGTGCGGCCTTCGATGCTCGGAGCTTGTTCGATAGTGCCCACATCGGCCAGTTCTTCAGCGATCTCTTTCAGGTCTTCCAGGGCAATTTCAGGATAAGTGATCTCGCGGCCGCGGAACCGTACGGTCACCCGCACTTTGTTTCCTTCCAGCAGCCAGCGTCTCGCGTCACGGGTTTTGAATCCACGGTGGTTTTCATTGGTTTTTGGCCGCAAGCGAATCTCTTTCACTTCGATTTTTGTTTGAGCTTTGCGGGCTTCTTTTTCCTTCTTGGTCCGCTCGAACAAGAACTTGCCAAAATCCATCACCCGGCAGACTGGGGGTTCGGAGTTGGGGGCAACTTCGACCAGATCCAGATCAGCATCTCGGGCGATCTGCAAAGCTTGTTGAATCGGCACGACACCAATGTTCTCATTGTTCGGACCGATCAGCCGCACTTCGGCCACCCGGATCATTTCATTGACGCGAAAATTTGATGTACTGATAGTTTGCTCCTTGAAAGATAAAAATTAACACAAGCCCGTTGTTTACGGGCCATGTTGAATAAATAATACCACACTAAAAGAGCGCACGTCAACAAAAAAAAGGGGGGGTTAATTCATCCGCGGCGCCAGAAAAGTCAGATGGCTCGTGGTCGCCTTAGAGACATCTGCATAGACCCCGCGGTACTCCGGGGGCAGCAGTAGCGCAATTTGGTACATGATCTCGTCGGTTATTTCCTGGCGGAAATCTCGAGAAAGGGTCTGGTTTTCGAAGTTGACGGTGAAAGCTTCCCCCACCCGGATGGTCATATCCGTGCGTCGTAGCGAGCGTAAATTGTGGGTCAGGGCTTCATTCCCGTAGAATACCACCGGCAGGATCGGTACCCCGCTGCGGATTGCCAGCAGCACGATGCCGGGGTAGCCTTTGTTCAATTTTCCGTCCTTCGAGCGTGTCCCTTCAGGGGCAACGATGATGATCTTGTTATCCTTGAGCAGGGCATCCTGCGCCAGGTGAAAGGCTTCAAAATCCACTTCGCCGCGGTGAATGGGAATGCCTTTCCAGATATTGAAAAGGAACCCCAGTGCCGGGTTATCCCAGGTTTCGGTTTTGACGAAGGCCGTCAGCCGCCGCGGATGCAGATGGGTGAAACCCACCGGCGCGTCGAAAGAGTTGATGTGGTTGGTGGCCAGGATCAAGGGCCCTGTCATCGGGATCTTCTTGATATCCCGATCGTCGATTCGCATCATGGTGCGCAGGATCACCTTCATGGGCGCATTGATGAGCGTCGAGGCCAGTGTCATTTGTTCTCCTGAGTAATGATCGCCAGTTCCGCCGGTAATATTTCGATGGAAATGGCTTCTCCCGCTTCACATAGGGTGACCCCATCGGCATGAGCTGGCAGGGTGCCTTTGATCGCGCGCAGGCTGATTTGCTTCGCCCTGGCCGTGGTCACTGCCGGATGAGTTTCCTGCGTCCCCTTCATGACCAGCCCCATCAGGCCGGGCATTTGCCCCCGCGGAACTTCGCGCACGATGCACAGGTCGAAAACCCCATCGTTCGGTTTGGAATGCGGGGTCATCATAAAGCTCCCTCCCATGCGCCTGCCATTCATAATGGAGATCATCAGAGCATTGAGTGTGGAGGTCGTTCCATCCAGCGTCAGCTCCACCTGCGGGGCAGTGAAATAAATGAACATCGTTTTTACTGCTGCTACCAGATAAGAAAGCATGCCGCTGATTCTCATTTTGGCCGCCACGAAACCAACCATGGCGTCGAAACCCATGCCCACTCCATTGCCGAAGTACAACCCGTTCGGATAGCGCTCGCTGACCACCCGTCCCACGTCGATTTTCATCTGCGGATCATGCGCCAGCAGGGTACAGCTCTCATCCACGTCCATGGGGATTCCCATACTGAAGGCGAAATCGTTGCCGCGTCCCACCGGGATCACGCCCAGAACTGTGGAGTGTTTCTTGCTCTCCCCGGCCGTCATGATTCCGTTCAGCACTTCGTTCGCGGTGCCATCACCACCTGCCGCAACGATGACGTCGAAGCCGTCTTCCAGCGCTTTTTTTGCCAGGCTGGTGGCGTGTTCGGGAAACTCGGTCAGCACCAGCATATAGTCCAGTCCTAATCGCGTCAGGTTCTCTTCGATGCGTAGACGCATCCGCAGACCATTTCCTTTTCCGGCGACGGGATTCAGAATGACGTAATAACGGGGCATGCGCAACTCCTTCAACGGCATAGAAATGTGAACTTGGACTTAATGGGGATACATACCCAATTCTAGCGGTACCTGTTCAGACGGTCAAGTAGGAAAAAAGTGATAGTTAAAAATATTCAACACCGAATCAGGTTCAAAGATTCGCGAAGGAGGAGGACGCTAAGCACCCTCCTCCTATTCGACTAGTATAATTTAGGCCTTGCGGCTGATCTCGTCCATTGCTTGGGCAATGAACGTTTCCAGTGTTACCGCGCCTGGATTATCTCCGTTGCGCAGACGTAAGGCTACCTGGTTGTTCTCCAATTCCCTGTCGCCCACCACCAACATGTATGGGATTTTCTGGTTCTGCGCGTCCCGGATCTTGGCGTTCATGCGCTCGCTGCGATCGTCCACTTCTACCCGGATACCCTTTTCCTTCAATTTGGCAGCTACCGCGTGAGCATAATCCAGGTGCCGGTCCGCGATCGGGATTAACACCGCCTGTACTGGTGCCAGCCAGACCGGGAAAGCCCCGGCAAAATGCTCGATGAGGACGCCCAAAAAGCGCTCGGTTGAGCCCGTCACAGCCCGGTGCAGCAGCACTGGCGTATGTTCCTGACCATCCTCGCCGATATAGGAACAGCCCAGACGTGCCGGCTGGATGAAGTCCACCTGGATCGTGGAAAGCTGCCAATCACGGCCCATCACATCGCGGGCGATGAAATCCGCTTTGGGGCCGTAGAAAGCGGCTTCACCGGTGGCTTCGAAGTACTCCAGCCCGGAGGCGTCCATGGCGGAGCGCAACGCTGTCTCAGCCAACGTCCATTTCTCATCGTCCTGCACGTACTTGCCGGCTTTGCCGCGGAGTGACAGGCGCACGCGGTAATTGGTGAAATGATACGTTCCCAGCACTTCCTTGATCACATTCAGACAGCTTGCGAACTCGCTCTCGATCTGGTCAGGTGTGCAGAAGGTATGACAATCGTCCTGCGTCAGGCTCCGCACCCGCGTCAGCCCGCTCAGTTCGCCCGTTTTCTCGTAGCGGTACAGCGTGGCAAATTCGCAAAAACGCAGCGGCAGTTCGCGGTAGGAATGCAGCCCCATCTCTTTGTAGAGGGTCATATGGCTGGGGCAGTTCATCGGTTTCAAGCGGAAGGTAACATCCCCATCCACCATCGGTGGGAACATGGCGTCTTTGTAATTGTCATAGTGGCCTGATCGTTTGTATAGGTCTTCCTTGACCAGATGGCCCGTCCATACGTGTTGATAACCGTAGCGGGTCTGCACTTCGCGCACGTATTCTTCCATCAGATGGCGCAGCATCTCCCCCTTGGGCGTGAACAATGGCAGGCCTGGACCAACGTCATCGGAGAAATAGAACAATCCCAGTTCCTTGCCCAGTTTGCGGTGATCGCGTTTCTTGGCTTCTTCCTGGCGCCACAGAAAATCCTTCAGTTCCTCCGGCGTCAACCAGGCCGTGCCGTAGATGCGTTGCAGCATCGGACGTTTCTCGTCGCCGCGCCAGTACGCCCCCGCCACGGAGAGTAGCTTGACCGCGTCCGGGTTGATTTGCGCCGTGGATTCCACGTGAGGGCCGCGGCACAGGTCGGTGAAGATGCCCTGCGTGTACGTGGAGATTACCGGCTTCTCCGTGATCGGGTTGCCATCGTCGTCCAACTTGCCCTCTTCCAACCCAGCGATAAGTTCCAGCTTGTAGGGTTGGTCGTGGAAGATCTTCTTGGCCTCTTCGGCGCTGACCACGCGTCGCTCGAATTTGAGGTCCGACTTGATGAGCTCTTTCATGTGCTTTTCGATACCTTCGAGGTCTTCGGGGGTCAACGGACGGGGCAGGTCGAAGTCGTAGTAGTAGCCCTCCTCGATGGCCGGGCCGATGGCGATCTTCGCCGTCGGGAACTTCTCGAGCACCGCCTGTGCCATGATGTGCGCGCTGGAGTGGCGCACGCGGTAAACCAATGAATCTTCGTATCGTTCTTGTTTGATCTCTGGCATTCTTGCCTCCATTAAATTGACCGGCGCAGGCGGGGGCGGGCTTTGGCTCGCGCCGGGCAGGGTTAAAATAAAAACTCCCGCCCATTTCTGGGGCGGGAGAGTTCTCACGCGGTTCCACCCAGATTCACAGGCGTTTTTATGCGCCGTGATCTCGTGCGACCGGTAACGGGGTCATCCGTTTTCCATACTAGCACCACCTGCCCTCGTAGGGGGTTGGGGTGTTTTCGGGTTAAAGCTCGCAGGGGGTCTTCGCCGATGTACTTCGCGGGAGGCTTTCAGCCAATGGCTTCCTTTTTCTGTCGAAGTGCGGGACGGTTACTCGTCCTGGTCCACCTGTCTTTGATGTTGATGATTATAGCTCCGCGGAAGTGGAAAAGCAAGATGCATACGCCTCCTTGAATACTCCATTGGAAAGGAAGAGTGTTATCATTTCGTGCAGTGGTGAAATTTGACAATGGCACAAAACATGAATGAATATGAAACTTTATCACCTGAAATAATTGCCACCATTCGCCGTGCTCTCGCCGAGGATATCGGCTCCGGCGATGTCACCACCGAGGGCATCGTTCCCCTTGAGGCGACTATGCAGGGACAGATGATCGCCAAGCAGGCCGGCGTGATCGCTGGACTGGATGTTGTGCAGGCAGTCTTTCAATTGGTCGACCGTCGGGTAATTATGGAGACCTTCGTCTCCGAAAGCTCCCGCGTCCAGGGTCGTCAGCTTCTGGCCGTAATCAGCGGCCCGGCCCGGGCTTTGCTCACCGGGGAGCGCACGGCGCTCAATTTTCTCGGCCGCATGTCAGGGATTGCCACCCTCACTCGCCAGTTCGTGGATGCCGTGACAGGGACGCACGCGGTGATTCTCGATACGCGCAAAACCGCTCCCGGCCTGCGTCTGCTGGACAAGTTGGCCGTTCAACACGGCGGCGGGCAAAATCACCGCTTCGGCCTGTATGACATGATCCTGATTAAAGATAATCACATCGACTTTGCTGGTTCGCTCCCTGAAGCGGTGCGCCGTGCTCGTGCGGCCAATTCCGGCCTCGAGATCGAGGTGGAGGCCCGCACCCTGAACGATGTCGTGGCTGCTCTCGACACGGGGGTGGAACGCATCCTGCTCGACAACATGAC
>Ga0182011_10000789_pt1 | contig 27580 bp, 22 predicted proteins | sample 711E1DmetaG_FD_120481 | JGI IMG/M metagenome (GOLD analysis project Ga0182011, IMG submission 120481) | Permafrost microbial communities from Stordalen Mire, Sweden - 711E1D metaG | ecosystem: Environmental > Terrestrial > Soil > Wetlands > Permafrost | place: Sweden: Stordalen | collected...
GCAGGAGATTCCTGAAAAGCACGAATGCGCACGGCCAGAGAACCAATCCCACATGGCAAATAAAGCCGCGGATGAAGAATCTGAATTTACCGGACAAACTGTCCCAAGGCATCCATGACGGGGGAATAAAATTCCAAACCGGCCAGGTGACCAGCACGATGATGATCAACAACGCGAGGCCGTTTGAAACCTTTACTGCCAGTGAGTTGGGCATCTTGTCGTCATTGGCGCGATTGGAGTCATACCAGACTTTTTCCACGGACGCGCGCCGGGTGGTCATCTTGGAAGGGGACAAGGCCGTGCGGGCGCAGACCGCCAGCATTTGCAAACCCGACATGGCGCGAAACCGGCGTCCCGACGTGAGCACATAATGCCACAGCACCACAAACCGGCCTTCACGCTTCAATGCCAGGGCGAACGAATTTTCTTCCGACCAGTAAAGATGTTCATCGAATCCGCCGGTGGCGAGAAAGGCTTCGCGGGTGGAATACATGAATGCACCGCCGGTGAACCCGATGATCTTTGCTACGAACAGGGCCAGGATGAATACGAACCGGACGTAAAGCGGCACCACCTCGCCTTTGCCAATCCACACTGGAGCGCCGCCGCCCACAGCTCCCTTGTCCATGTATCGCAACGCCTCGGCCACGGCGCGCGGATTGATGGTTGTGTCCGCGTCCACAAAAAACAACCGGTCGCCGTGCGCTGCGCGTGCGCCGGAATTGCGGGTGGCGGCGATTTGCCGGTGATTGACCGGAACCACGACCGCGTTGTGCCGGCGTGCGACTTCCGCCGTGGCATCGGTGGAGGCATCGTCCACCACGATGATTTCATACGGCTGGCCCGTGACGCGGGCGGCGTCATGGATGGCCTGCAACGTCCGGGGAAGGCACGATTCCTCATTGTGCGCCGGAACGATGAAGGAAATCTCCAATTGGTTTACCCTTTTTGCACTTCCTTCGCCCAAGTGTCTTTCAATGTAATTGTCCGGCGTTTCATGTTTGCTTGGGTTTGATTTCTCCGCTCAACAGACGCTCCAGTTCGCTGGCAAGTTTTAATTCTCTCGCCCATTGCCTCAAGTAATTTTTGTCCAACGCATCGGCTTGCACGGCCACCACGCCCGCCGCGTCGCCGAGTTGGCGGTCGGAAGGCGTGATGTGATTCCAGACTAGCTTGTGCAGGATGACGTCTTCCGCCGTGGAAATCCACGCCGGTTCGCCAAGGAGCGTGACTTGCACGCGTCGACGGAGCATTTCCTTGTCGAATGGTTCAGATTTCGGCAGCCAGAAATCCACCTTCAACGCGGAGCGCGTGTCAATGGCGTTGAATTGATACGGTGGTTGATACGCGGCGCGTACGGCAGCTTCTTCAATGTAAAAATCGCCGCTGAATTCCTGGACGATGCGCGGCACGGCGGATGACGGCAGTTGCACGACAAAATCCAGATCGTGCGTGGTGCGCGGGATGCCCCAGTAGTTGCTGGCCATCGAACCGGTGAGATAATAAGTTACGCCGCTCCGGTTCAACCGGCGCAAGCAGTCCACGAGAAGTTCGCGTTCATTCATGCGGCGCGGGCAAGTTCAAGTCGGTGGCGAAGCAAACGTTCAATTTCGTCGGCGTCGGCGTCGGGATGTTGGCGGCGGATTCCTTCGCGGGCAATGTCGCAAGACATCTCGTGCAAATCCAAAGCGACAGTCAGCCGTTGCTCTCCCGTCATCTGACGGTAGCTCTCAATCTGTTTGTCCAATGCCGCTGTCGCTGTCATAAAATTTCCATCGTCAATCTAGCAAAGTAATCCTTGCGTGTCGCGTCAACTTTTCTGTGCCTCCTTCGCCCAAGTGTCTTTCAGCGTAATCGTTCGATTGAGGATAATTTCGAATTTCGAATTTCGAATACTCGAATCTTTATCTAGTGTGAAGTAGCCCAAGCGTTCGAACTGATAACGGAGCTCCGGCTTTGCGTCTTTCAAACTTGGCTCGCATTTCGCCGTCACTACTTCGAGTGAGTGCGGATTGAGCACGGATTTAAAATCACGCTTAGTCTCGCCGGAGCTTGCAGTGGCGGCGGATTCCGGCTCGGCCTCGGTAAAAAGTCGGTCGTAAAGCCGCACCTCGGCGTCAATCGCGTGCGCGGCGCTCACCCAATGAATCGTGCCCTTCACCTTGCGATTTGCCGTCGTGCCTCCGGTCTTGCTGTCGAGGTCGGCGGTGCAGCGCAGCTCGGTGATGTTGCCGCCGGTGTCCTTCACCACTTCGTCGCACTTGATGATGTAGGCGTATTTGAGCCGGACTTCACCGCCGAGCTTTAAACGGAAGAATTTCGGCACGGCAACTTCCTTGAAATCGTCCCGTTCAATGTAAAGTGTGCGACCGAATGGGATTTTGCGCGTCCCGGCGTCCGTGTCTTCGGGATTGTTGACGGCGTCCAATTCCTCGACCTTGCCTTCGGGATAATTCGTGATCACCACCTTGATTGGCCGCAGCACGGCAAGTCGGCGCAAAGCGCGTTTGTTCAAGTCCTCGCGAATGGCGTGTTCAAGCACGGCCACATCGGTGATGCCGTTGTATTTAGTGATGCCAATGTTGTAGGCGAAGTTCCGCAGGGCTTCCGCTGTTACTCCCCGGCGTCGGATGCCGCAAATGGTTGGCATCCGCGGGTCGTCCCAACCGGTGACGAGTTTTTCTTCCACGAGTTGCATGAGTTTGCGTTTGCTCATGATTGTGTAGCCAAGGCTCAAACGGGCGAATTCGTACTGATGCGGTAGTGGACGCGGCAGGTCGAGGTTTTCCAGAATCCAATCGTAAAGCGGGCGGTGCACTTCAAACTCCAGCGTGCAAATGCTGTGCGTGATGCCTTCGATGTAATCGCTCAAGCAATGCGCGAAGTCATACATCGGATAAATGCACCATTTGCCGCCGGTATGATGATGGTCGGCGTGGCGGATGCGATAGAGCAGGGGATCGCGCATCCAAATGTTCGGTGAGGTGACGCCAATCTTCGCGCGGAGTGAACGCTTGCCATCGGGAAACTCGCCGTTTTTCATGCGGACAAAGAGGTCGAGATTTTCCTCGATGCTGCGATTGCGGAACGGACTTTCCTTGGCGTTGCGGCGGTATTCGTCGGTTTCGTCCGGCGTCAGGTCACAGACGTAGGCTTTGCCCTTTTTGACGAGCGCGACGGCGTATTCATAAATCTGGTCGAAATAGTCGCTCGCGTAAAACGGTTCAACTTGGATGTTGAATGTTGAATGTTGAATGTTGGATGTTCCCGTTACCGCTCTCAGGTAGAAATCCGGCCTGCCATTGCTCGTAATGGTATCCGGCGTTTTGCCTTTGGGCTTCAAGCCTAGCTTATCATCCGCCCAACCGGAGATGAGCCAGTTCACGTCTTCGGTGATGGAATCCACGTATTCGACGTCTTCCTTGGCCGGGTTGGTGTCATCCATGCGCAGATTGCAAATGCCGCCGAACTCACGGGCGATGCCGAAGTTGAGGCAGATGCTCTTGGCGTGGCCGATGTGGAGGTAACCGTTCGGTTCCGGTGGAAAGCGCGTGTGAATCCGGGGATATTTTTTCTCGGCAACGTGTTTCGCGACGATGTCGCGGATGAAATCGGACGGTGCAATCTCGCCTTGTTCGGGGCTGGTGCTCATTTTTTGGTGTGCGATTCAGCCTTTGAGATCCCGATTTTTCGCGCGCGATTCCTTGGCGAGTTTTAATTTGAAATTCGCCAGAGCCTTTTGAAGTCGCGCATCGCTGACGGCTAAAATCTGGATTGCCAATAGTCCGGCGTTTTTTGCCGCGCCGATACCGACCGTGGCCACCGGCACGCCCGGCGGCATTTGGACGATGGACAGCAGCGAGTCGAGGCCTTTCAGGGATTTGCTTTCAATCGGCACGCCGATGACGGGCAGGGTTGTGAATGCCGCCGTCACGCCCGGCAGATGCGCCGCGCCGCCCGCGCCGGCGATGATGATGCGCAGGCCGCGTTTACGCGCGCTGCCGGCATATTGCTCCAAATCCTTGGGCGTACGATGCGCCGAAATGACCGTTGTTTCACTGGCGATGCCGAATTCCGCGCACACAGCGGTGGCGGCTTTCATCACCGACCAGTCGGAGTCGCTGCCCATCAAAATGCCGACCAGCGGCTTACTGGATTTGCTCGTTTTCATTGGCAGACAAATTACCCATTCCAAAACCAAAAGTCATCCTTTGAAAGTCTTTGTTCGGAGTTCCGCCTTCAGGCGGCCAAAGGATGCGGTTTGAACCTGCAAACCGCCTGAAGGCGGAACTCCAAACGATGACCGCGCTCGAAGGAGTCCATTCATTTCGTTTTTGCGGCTTTGCATCTTTGCGACTTTGCGTTAAAAGCTTCAACTGGCTATCACATGACGACCGCCAACAAAATCACGATTCTGCGAATCCTGCTGATTCCGTTTTTCGTCGTTGAATTGATTTACTACACGCAGTCCGGCGACGAGATGAATCGGTTGCTGGCGGTCCTCACGTTCGCAATCGCGGCGATTTTGGATGGCGTGGACGGTTACATCGCGCGCTGTTACAATCAAAAAAGCGAGTTGGGCACCATCCTCGATCCGCTTGCGGACAAATTGCTGCTCATGTCAGGCATCATCACGTTGAGCTTCAATCACGGGCCGTATCTTGCCCGAATTCCATTGTGGTTCACGGGCACCATCATCGGGCGCGATTTACTGGTGCTCATCGGCATTGTCGTTGTTCGATTCATTGTTGGCAAAGTCACCGTGCGCCCGCGCATCATTGGCAAGATCGCGACGGTGCTCCAGATGACCGTCGTGATTTGGATTTTGATGAAATGGAATGAAGGCTTGGGCGCGCACTGGCTTGACACCTGGATGATCGGTGCGGCGCTGTTTACCGGTGTGTCAGGATTGTTTTACGTTTGGGACGGTGTGAAACAACTCGGCTCGCATCCGGCGAGTTTGGCAAGCAAGCCGCAGATGAACACAGATAAACACGAGTAAATGTTTTTCTGAAAAAGTACGGCAATGTCCTAATTTGCAATTCGGAGCGCGAGTTGTCCTCAACTCGCAGCAGGACTTGCGCAAAGAACCATTGGTAAGTGTGAGCAGGTGGCTTTGGGTTTCGGGCACGCTGCGGTTTGGGACAAACCGCGCTCCTTTAAATTAGGACACTGCCAATGAAACTCCCCGTTTGACAGGAGTAATGTGAAGGCGGAGAATTTGACCGTGGCAAAAACGAATTAACTGAATAACCAGAAACGATTATGGCAATATCCGTTGGCTCCAAAGCACCCGATTTCACTTTGAAATCCAAACAGGCGTCCGGTCTCGTGGACGTGAAACTTGGCAACAACTTTGACAAAAAGAACACCGTGCTGCTCTTTTTCCCGCTGGCCTTCACGAGTGTCTGCACGAAGGAAATGTGCGACCTCACCGCCGGTCTTAACACGTTTACCGGACTGAACGCCGACGTCATTGGTATCAGTGTGGACAGTCCGTTCGCGCAGGAGGCCTGGGCGCAAAAGGAAAAGATAAAAATCACCCTTGCCAGCGATTTGAACAAGGAAGTCACCAAAAAATATGACGTCGTCTTCCCCATGCTGGCCGGTGTGGGCGATACGGCGGCGCGTGCGGTGTTCGTGATTGATAAAATCGGTGTCGTTCGTTACAGCGAACAAACGCCGACACCAAGGGATTTGCCGAATTTCGAAGCGGTCAAGGCAATGCTGGCGAAGTTGAAGTGATTTTTAACCAGGCTGTGTTCACTGTGTCCATTCAGGCCGCCCAACGAGCGACCTGAATTGTTTGGGGAAGTTAAACCACGGATAAACACAGATGAACACGGATTTTAAAACCGCCACAACGCCGACCATGCGAAAAGGCAATTTGTTTCGTGTATTATGCGTGTTCCGCAGTTCGGTTTTATCCGTGTCAGTCCGTGTCCATCCGTGATCGATTTGAGGACTAAAGTTTTGGCGGAACGTTCGCGGAAGCAATCCACTCGCTAATCGGTTGCAGGCTTCCACATTCCGGGCAGGACGTTGCGGAATACTGAACTCCACAGTTCGGGCAAACGCCTTGTGTTTCAAATGTGTCGAAGGGTTTTCGGCATTTGCCGCATATCCAAAGAGCGCCTTGCGGCGGGGAGGACTTGCACTTTGGGCAGGCAAAACCTTCACGCCGCGGTATTTTGGCAATGCGAGCCAAGGCTCGCGCTTGCATCAGACCGCTCCAGCAATTCAACAGGATGAAGACACAGAGAATGCCTATCCAAATGGATTGTGCCCAAAATGCAAATGCGATCAGGCCGATCGCACCGATGACGCCGATACCACTCGCGATCATCAAACTGCGCGCCCGGCCGAATATAAACCAGAGCAATGAGCGCAAAATCTGCCCACCATCGAGCGGGTAAATGGGCAGCATGTTGAAAACGAGCAAAACGGTGTTAATGGTCCAAAGCATCTGGGCAAAAACATAGGCATTATGCATCGTTTCCTGCCAACCGGCTGAATGTGCCAACCACCAGATGATTGAAAACACGGGAAAGAGCGCCACATTCACGAGCGGTCCGGCGGCGATGCTCCAAAGCATGGCGCCCGGTCGTTGTGGCGGCGACACGTAGGCCACTCCCCCTAGCGGCCAAAGGACGATTTGGTTTGCCTCTCCGCCGACCTGCCGGCAAGCCAGCGCGTGGCCAAATTCGTGCATTAACACAATCGCGAACAAAGAGAGACATTCCAACACGCTCCAGATCGGGGAAGAATAACCTTTTGCTTGATTGACAAAATATATGATGGCAATAAACCAGGCCCAATGCAGATATACATTGATTCCGAAGAGCTGGAATAGGCGGATGGATCCTTGTCGCGTTGGCATTGTCAAGAAGGGTTACTCCAACTGCCTCCGGCAAACAAGATTTTTGACAGGGCCGGCCATTGTTCGGGCACTTGATGCTGCTTGACCTGTAGACGGAAGATGAAAAAGCGGTGGAGGGCCACCGCAGTCCAAGATGCTGCGCGCGACACGATGATTCCTGAATACGCGAAGCGTCGTGGAGTGCGCCAGTCCTCTGGCGCTTTTGGCAAGGAGATGGAAAAATACAAAACGCCCCGTTTCCATTTCGTAACCTGGCTTTAACCGAACTGTCATTGGGCCCGGCACGAGGCGGGGTAAGTTGTCCCAAATGGTGCCTCGCATTTTAATTGTAGACGACGAGTGTGACTTAGTTGATCTGCTACGGTTTCGGCTTGCCGGGCTTGGCTGCGAATTCATTGTGGCCAACGATGGCGTGCATGCATTAAGCCAGGCGCGGCAGTTCAAACCCGATCTGATTCTGCTCGATATTCTACTGCCAGACCTCGATGGCCTGTCCGTCTGCGAAATTTTGCGCCGTCAGCCGGCCACGCAAGAAACCCCCATCATTTTCATAAGCGCGCTTTCCAGTGACGTGACCAGGCGCACCGTGGCGATGCATGCCGAGGATTTTTTCACCAAGCCGCTCGATTTCGCGCAACTTGAACACCGCATCGCGGATTTATTGCACCGGGAGCCTGCCGAGAAATAATTTTTGGGTTGGGACACTGTGCCGCGTTTTGTTGGAGTTCAGGCTTCAGCCTGTGCTTTGGGGGAACAAGCTGAAGCTTGAACTCCAACTTCCAGCAGTATCTTAATTTGTCACGGAGCGCGGATTGTCCTCAATCCGCAGCGGCTGGATTGGTCGAAAGTGCTGCGAGTTAGGACAACTCGCGTTCCGGCTTTCAACTTAAAATTCAAATTAAGACACTCCTTACTTCCACTTCACTTGACACATCTGCGTGCAGCCTTCATTTTCATGCAGCACTGAAATTGCATGAAACCGCCGCACAATTTATTCGACACGCTCCAGAGATTTAACCCCGGCGATGGCAGACAGGGAGAGTTTTATTCCCTGCCTGCATTGGAAAAAGCTGGCATCGGGCCGGTTTCCAAACTGCCGGTCTCCATCCGTCTCGTGCTCGAATCGGTGTTGCGGAATTGCGACGGCAAAAAAGTGACGGAACATAATGTCCGCGCCCTGGCGAATTGGAAACCGAATACCAAACGCACGGAGGAAATTCCCTTCATCGTCGCGCGCATCGTGTTGCAGGATTTTACCGGTGTGCCGTTGCTGGTGGATTTGGCGGCCATGCGGTCGGCGGCTGCGCGCATGGGCAGGAACCCCAAAATCATCGAACCACTCGTGCCGGTGGATTTGGTTGTGGACCATTCCGTGCAAGTGGATGTAAACGGCACGCCCGACGCGTTCCAACGCAATCTCGAAATTGAATTCCAGCGTAACCGCGAGCGTTACCAATTTTTGAAATGGGGCATGCAGGCGTTTGACGCGTTCAAAGTTGTGCCGCCGGGCATTGGTATCATTCATCAAGTCAATTTGGAACATCTCGCCAAAGGCGTGCTTTCAATAAAATCGGAAATCGGAAACTCGCCTCGGCGAAGCCAGGGCCGGAAATCGGAAATTTACTTTCCAGATACGCTGGTCGGCACGGATTCGCACACGCCGATGATCAATGGCCTTGGCATCGTGGGGTGGGGCGTCGGCGGCATCGAAGCCGAAGCCGGGATGCTCGGCCAACCGGTTTATTTTCTTACGCCGGATGTCGTTGGCGTGCATCTCACCGGCATGTTGCGCGAGGGCGTCACCGCCACCGATCTTGCGCTCACCGTCACGGAAATGCTTCGGAAGGCGAAGGTTGTCGGCAAGTTCGTCGAGTTTTTCGGCCCCGGCGCGGCGGCATTGCCGGTGGTTGATCGCGCGACGATTGCGAACATGGCGCCCGAATATGGCGCGACGATGGGCTTTTTCCCGATTGACGGTGAATGTGTGAATTACCTCCGCGCCACCGGTCGCAGCGAGGAACATTGCAAGGCTTACGAAAATTATTATCGCGCGCAGGATTTGTTTGGCATTCCGAAGAAAGGTGACATCGCGTATTCGCAGGAATACGAACTTGATCTGGCCACTGTGGTGCCGAGTGTTGCCGGGCCCAAACGCCCGCAGGACAGAATCGAATTGCCAAATTTGAAACGTGAATTCATTTCCGCATTTTCAAGGCCGGTCACGGAAAATGGTTTTGGCAAATCGCCGGACGATTTGGGGAAAACATTTTTTGCTTCGGCTGACGGCAAGTTTGCCGACGGTGGAGGAAGCCAGGAGCCGGTTTCAGCTCAAAAAGCCATGTCATGCAACACGAATTCACAAACCGAAGCTGAAATGGCCAATGATCACCCGACGCCTGACCATATCGCCACGCAAGTGCGAATGGAAAGGAGCGAAATTCGCAATGGCTCCGTTTTGATTGCATCCATTACGAGCTGTACGAACACGTCGAATCCGAGCGTGATGCTGGCCGCCGGTTTGCTTGCGAAAAAAGCAGTCGAACGCGGCCTCAACGTGAATCCCATCGTCAAGGCCTCGCTTGCGCCCGGTTCGCGCGTCGTGAGTGATTATTTAAACAAGACCGGTTTGCAACCGTATCTCGACAAGCTTGGATTCAACCTGGTCGGTTACGGCTGCGCCACGTGCATCGGCAATTCCGGTCCGCTCGCGGCATCAGTCGAGGATGCCATTCACAAACACAATTTGATTGCCGCATCGGTGCTTTCGGGTAATCGCAATTTCGAGGCGCGCATTCATCAAAGCATCAGGGCGAATTTCCTTATGTCGCCGCCGCTCGTTGTGGCGTTCGCGCTTGCGGGGCGCGTGGACATTGACTTGACCCACGAACCCATTGGCTCTGGCAGGGACGGCAAGCCGGTTTTCTTGAAAGACATCTGGCCGAGTCTGCGCGAAATCCGCGACCTCATGCAAACCGCGTTGCAACCCGGTGTGTTTCGCAAACTTTACAAGGATTTCGCCGGGCAGAATCCAAAGTGGAACGAAATTCCAGCCGCCACAGGCGACGTTTACAAGTGGAACGGGAAAAGCACTTACATCCGGGAACCGCCGTTCTTCGAAAATTTTTCAATGAAACCCGGCAAAATCCATGAAATCAAAGGCGCACGTGCGCTGGCGATTTTTGGCGACAGTGTAACGACCGACCACATTTCGCCCGCCGGTTCCATCAAGAAAACATCTCCTGCCGGGAAATATCTCATTGAGAACGGCGTCGAACCGGCTGATTTCAACAGCTACGGTTCGCGCCGCGGCAACGACCGGGTGATGACGCGCGGCACGTTTGCGAATGTGCGGATAAAGAACCTGATGCTTGCCGGCGAAGAAGGCGGCGTGACCATTTTTTATGGCAGGGACGCCGCGCCGTCGGCGTCCGCGGACGGCCCGGCGGGCCGTCCCTACCTTGGCGAACAAATGTCTATTTATGACGCGGCTATGAAATACCAGACCGCAGGAATTCCTCTCGTCGTCATTGCCGGGCAGGAATATGGTGCTGGCAGTTCGCGCGATTGGGCGGCAAAAGGCACGAAGCTGCTTGGCGTGAAAGCCGTTGTGGCGCAGAGTTTCGAGCGCATTCACCGCAGCAACCTCGTCGGCATGGGCGTGCTGCCGTTGCAATTCAAGGAAGGCACGACGGCGCAGAGCTTGAAACTCGACGGCACGGAGACTTACGACATCGTCGGCCTCGGCGCGAGCCTTAAGCCGCAGCAAGACCTCATTCTAAAAATCACGCGCAAGGACGGCGGCGCGGAAGAGGTGCCGGTGCGTTGTCGGATTGATACGCCGATTGAAATTGATTATTACCAGCACGGCGGCATTTTGCCTTACGTGCTGCGGCAGTTGGTGGCGACGGCGTAGTTTGGGGCACCGGTCTCCGACCCGGCGCGATCCAAACAGTGTCGGTGCGCCAGCTCGGAGAGCGGCGCTCCAATCACTCCAATGGCAGCGCGAATATTGGGACACCTTCATGCGCGATGAAAAACAAGAAAGAACGGCGGTTTGTTATATCGAAAATAATCCGGTGCGAGCAAAATTGTGTCGCGCGGTCGAAGACTGGCCGTTCAGCAGCGCAAAGTTCCGGGATAAATTTCACCGGCTGTTGATTCCAACCGGAACGTCGGCCTCCGATCCGGTACGATCATGATACTACTCCAAAAGCGCCGGGCCGGAGGCCAGCGCTCCGAGTACGTTTTAGGTTTTCTCCGGCTGTACCACCGCCACCACCAGCGCATTCGGTTTCAGATATTTCTGCGCGGCGGCTTTGATTTGTTCCAGTGTCACCGCTTCATATTTCGCATCATCCAGTTCCGTGCGCTGATAGCCGAGGCCGTAAAGTTCGTCGAGCGCGGTCAGAAATGCGAGGTTGCCAAGGTCCTGCCGCGTGATTTTCTTTTGCCCGATGATTTTGGCCTTGGCACGCTTGAGTTCTTCGGGGGTCAAACCCTCATTGCGCAGCAACTCGACTTCCTTGAATAATTCCTTTTCAACAAGGTCGACCTTTGACGGCTCGGTGCCGGTGTAGAACGCAAAGTAACCGGGCGCAAGGCCGGCGAAATTCTGCGCGCCAACGTAATAAGCAAGGCCAAGTTGCTCGCGAATCCGCAGAAATAATCTCGAACCAAGGTCGCTGCACGATTCTTGAATCAACTCCAGCGGGTAATGGTCGTTATCAAACATCGTCGTGCCGGAGAAACCGATGACGAGCACAGCCTGCTTTTTGTCACGAACTTCTTCGATCCGCTTGGCCTCCTGAATTTCCGGCTTCTGGCTTCTGATTTCTGGCTTCCGGCCCGGTTTCCAGTTCGCAAATGCCTTCTCGACGGCGGATTTGACTTCGCTTGTTTTTACGTCGCCGTAAATGGCAAGGACGCAATTATTCGGCACGGCAAGTTTCTGGTGAAACGATTTCAGATCAGCGGCCTGGAGTTTGGCCACAGATTCTTCCGAGCCGAGCGAATCAAGGCCGTAACCGGCGTTGCCGAACAGGGCGCGACGCATGGCGAGGCTGGCACTCTTGAGCAGGTCGTCCTTTTGGGCGCAAATGTTGGCGATTTGCACCTCGCGCTCGCGTTTCAGCGCGTCAGCGGGGAAAGTCGGATTCAGCAAAACATCGGCGAGCAAATCCAGTCCGTTTGCAAAATCACCGCTCAACACTTCCACCTTCACGCCAAAGCTGTTGTTGCCGCCATAGCTGTCAATGCTGCCGCCGACGGATTCGATTTCGCGCGCGATATCCCCGGCATTACGACGTTTCGTGCCTTTAAGCAGCACTTTGGCGGTAAGTTCCGTGATGCCGTTGTTCCCCAAACTTTCCGCAAGAACGCCGCCCTTGAATGCGGCTCGAAATTCGACGAATGGCAGGCGATGATTCTCCTTCACGAGCAGGCGCAGACCGTTCGCCAGCTCAATTTTTTGAATCGGTTGATCGCTGTCCACCTCAACATCAACCGGAGTTTTTGGCGCGGCGCCATCCGGCAGCAGCGCATAAAGCGTGCGATTTTCCGGCGTGAGATATTCGCGGGCAACCCGCTGAACGTCCACGGGCGTGACGCGTTTGACGGCGGCAAGATAACGTTCGGAAAACGTGAGATCGTTTGCCGCGAGCCAGCTTCCACCCAGGTCGCTTGCCTGCCCGTCCATCGTTTTGCGGATGGCAAGCGTGGCGGAGATAAATTGTTTGACGGCTTTGTCGAGCTCGCTGGCGGAAACCGGCGCCGTTTTCATTTTTTCAATTTCCACGAGCATGGCATCGCATGCGGCCGCAAATTTATCGCCATCCACAATCGCGCTCATGCCGAGCAAACCGGCAGCGCCGGGGCTGTAAGTCCAGGCGTCCACGTGATGAACAACGCCCTGTCGCTCACGGATTTCTTGATACAGCCGCGAGCTGCGACCGCTGCCGAGCAGCACAGCCAACACATCGAAAATCGGCACGTCGGGATGGCGTAGTTCGGGAATGTGCCACGCAAAATGCAGATAACCGAGTTCAATGGGCGCTTCCTCGACAATTTGGCGTGGCGCGGTTTGCCTGGGTTCTTCCGGCAAAACAATCGGTGGCAACGGTCTGGCTTTTGAATTGATGTAAGCGTTACGAATTTGCGCTACAACTTTATCATTCTTTACGTCGCCAACAACGACGTAGAAAACGTTGTTTGGCGCGTATTTTTCGCGGTAGTAGCCGTGAATGTCGTCGGGTTTTAACTCGTTGAAAATGTCCGGGTAACCGATGACGGTGAAGCGATACGGACTGCGGGTGTAGGCGGTTTCAAAAAGGCGGCGGCTGGCGCGGCGGCCCGGATCATCCACGTTCATGTCCATTTCACGACGTATGACGTCCTGTTCCTTGGCGAGTTCGTCGGGCGGCAACGTTGCGTGCTGCATGATGTCGCAGAGGATGTCAATGGCCGTGTGCGCGCCGGTGTTCGGCACGTCAATGTGAAAGACCGTGCGGTCGAAGCTCGTGTAGGCGTTCATGTAACCACCGGCTTCCTGTACCTCCTGATCAATCCGGCTGCCGGGACGAGTGGTTGTGCCCTTGAACAGCATGTGTTCGAGCACGTGCGACAGCCCGGCGCCGAGCCATTTGCCTTCATGAACGCTGCCGGCCATGCACCATGCCTGTGCTGACACGACGGGCGCGCTGTGATCCTCGCGCACGATGATGGTCAAGCCGTTGTCAAGCGTAGTGAGCGTGATGCCGGGCGGCAGGACGGGAATTTGAGCCGATTCGTTCATGAAATTGGTGTCCCGCGCGCTGTATGCCAGAAACGGGAAACTTCCACAGAAAAATTTTCAGCAACCACCGGATTGTCGAAAGCAATATACCGGACAATCTCCTGCAAATCCTGAATCGCCCGCGGCGACAAGATTACTTTGAAATCCATGAAGGCAGTTCTTTGGCTACGTCCTCAATCGGTCTTCCCTCGCCGCGATCAAGTTGGGCAAAACCCTCGCGCACTCCCGCGATAAATTCAATCTCTCGCGCAATATCCAGCAGTGAAGCGTTATCAGGCAATCGCTGGACCAAATCGGCAACCAGTTCTTTATTGCTCATAACTCAAAGAGTGGCATGGAGTGGCGGCAAATGCAAGCCGGGCAAAGCCACTTTGAAGCCATGGGGCGGTGCGGAATTTCGCCATTGGAAACTGGTTTTGTCATTTTAAGCAAATGTCAGGCCGGAAAATATGCAGAAATAGACGATGGGCAATCCAATTCGGGAATGGATTGAAATGACTAACGGCGATTTTTGCCGTTAGTCATTTCAACCAACGGCTGATTTTGTTTCAGGATCGGACCTGCTTTGTGGCCAGAACGGTTTACGAAAGGCGTCGGTGAAATCGTAGCCGTTCTGAAAATCGTCGCGGCTGTCCTTTTCGGTTTTGGCGAGCAGGCCGATTTCAACCATGTTAAAAACGATTTCGCCGAAGTCGCGGCAATTATGAACACCCCATTCTTCAAACACGGTCATCGCCATCGGACCGAATTGCTGGAGCGCAAACTGCCGGATGCCATTGAGCAGTTCCTGCCCGCTGACGTGACGGATGGTGCCGCGACTTTCCTTGCCGATGAGTTTCTGCGTGAAATCTAGCGCCTCGCGGACAAACAGGTAGGCCTCGCGTGTGTAACTCGAATTCTTCGCGAGGATTGACTCCACGGCTTCGTCAAAGTTGATTTCTTGCATTTTAGGGTTTCCAACCCGGTGGGGCGAGCGTCCTCGCGAGCCGGCTCGTCAGTAGCCTCGCCCCACCAAAATTATTTTGCTTGCTGAACCGTCCCCACAGGCGGATGTGCGGTGCGCCAAGTCTTCACCGCCCAGCCGGTCAACAGCAAGCCCAGGACAACACAAAGAACCAGTTGCTCTTGTTTTGTCAGTCCTTTCACGCCGACAATCTAATGCGTTAATCGTCCATCGGCAAGCGGCGTGAAGGCTTTAAGACGCTCTTTAAAATCGTAGGAGCCGACGTAAGGAGGCTCACTCTGAAGTTTGAATCGGGAAGTGCGAACGGATATTTGAGCCTCGTTACCTCGGCTCCTACAATTGAACCTTGCGATGGCTTTGCTGTGTTTGTTAGCCTGCGAGTGCTTATGGCAGCTATTGGACGATTTCAAAAGGGTAATGAAGTTTTTTACGCCAAAGTCGTGGAAGGCGAACTATTCCGGCTGCGCGGCGATGTTTTTAGCTCGCCATCGTTCGATCGCAAGCCCACTTCACGCAAAGGTGTAAGGACACTGGTTCCAGTTGTGCCGTCGAAAATCATCGCCGTCGGACTTAATTACGCCGACCACGCGCGTGAAATCGGGAAACCGCCTCCGAAAGAGCCGTTGTTTTGGTTCAAGGCCACCACGTCGCTGATTCCCGACGGCGGAAAGATTGAGATTCCCTTTCCGCAGCACCGCACGGATTACGAAGCAGAGCTGGCCGTCGTTATTGGCCGCAAGGTTCGCAATGCCGCGCCCACGTCGGCAATGCGCTGCGTTTTCGGCTACACTGTCGCCCAGGACATCACAGATCGCACGATTCAAAAAGCCGAGGCGCAATGGGCGCGCTGCAAATCATTCGATACTTTCACACCACTCGGTCCACTTGTGGAAACGAACGTTGACTCGCGCGATTTAACGATTCAACTGTTCCAAAACGGCCAGTTGCGCCAAAACTCGAGCACGAAACAGATGATTTTTAAACCCGCCGAGTTGGTCAGTTTCATCTCGACGAACATGACACTGCTGCCCGGTGACGTGATTTTGACGGGCACGCCCAGTGGCATCGGGCCGATTCAATCCGGCGACCAGCTGGAAGTGCGGATTCAAGGGCTGGCGCCGTTGGTGAACACAGTGAAGTGAAACCTGAATTTTGCACGCGCCAATCGGATTAACTTGATTTATTACGGCAGATGATCTGTGTCGTGCACAATAGAAAAACAAAAAGCTCGATTGCGAAAGCCACTTGCCTGAAGACGATGGCAGGATGTTCAAGAACCGCCTCCGCTACGAGACTGCTGCCACTGCTGCTCCTTTTGACGCTGCCCGTCGTGGTGCAAGCCCAATTCACTTACACGACCAATAACGATGGCACGCTCAATGTCAGCAGATACACTGGTGGCGGTGCGGTAACCATCTCCAATTCGGTTAATGGCCTGCTGGTCACCAGCATCGGCTACGATGCGTTCGATGGCTGTGCAGTGACCAGCGTCACGATTCCCAACAGCGTCACCAACATCGGGGATGGGGCGTTCTATAACTGCTCCAGCCTGACCAACGTCATGATTGGCACCAACGTCGCTAACATTGGGGACTGGGCGTTCGGATACTGCTACATACTGACTAACATCACGGTTCCCAACAGCGTCACCAGCATTGGAGACGGGGCGTTCTATGACTGCTACGACCTGACCAGCGCCACGATCCCCAACAGCGTTACTAACATCGGCTACGATGTCTTTTATGACTGCTATAACTTGACCAGCGTCACGATCCCAAACAGCATCACAAGCATCGCGACCAACGCATTCCAAAACTGCTCCAGCCTGACCAACGTTACGATTCCCAATAGCGTCACTAACATCAGCGAGCATGCGTTTGACGATTGTAACAACCTGAACGGGGTTTATTTCCAAGGTAACGCCCCCAGCTTTGGTTCGTCTGTGTTCTCCGGTGACACCAAGGCGACCGTCTATTACATGCCGGGAACCACGGGTTGGGGCACGACGTTTGACGGTCTCCAGACCAAGTTATGGAACCCGCTGGTGCAGACCAAAAGCGCCACTTTCGGCGTGCGGACAAATCGGTTTAGCTTCACCATCATCGGGGGCAGCAACTTGGTCATCGTGGTTGAAGCCTCCACGAATCTGGCCAATTCCAGTTGGACGCCGATATCAACCAACACGCTCAATACCTTCATCGGCACCAACGGCACGTCCTATTTCAGCGATCCAAGATGGACGAATTATCCCGGCCGTTTCTACCGCCTTAGCCCTCCATGAGGCACGCGAAGGGATGGTTACTTTCCATGCCGGCTCCTTAAATGGTTCCGGCCTTTTCTGTGGCCCAGATGGGGGAGAAATATTTATCCGTCATCGAACAAAAAAACTTCGTGTCCTGGTGTCTTTGTGGTTAAACTCGCATAAGTATGAAGTGGTCGCAGACTTTGTGCCATGATAATGACAATGACAACCAAGCTAGGCAAAAGCATGAAAACAAACATCTCCCTTCCTAGAACCACCAACCCGAACACGGCGGCTGCGCGTTTTAGAACCGCCTGCGCCGCGAAGCTGTTGCTGCTGCTGTTGCTGGCGCTGCCAGTCGCGGTGCAAGCCCAATTCACTTACACGACCAATAACGATGGCACGCTCAATGTCAGCGGATACACTGGTGGCGGTGCGGTAACCATCTCCAATTCGGTTAATGGCCTGCTGGTCACCAGCATCGGGAATAATGCGTTCATCGACCACAGCGGCCTGACCAGCGTCACGATTGGCACCAACGTCACCAGCATCGGGTGGAATGTGTTCTATGACTGTACCAGCCTGACCAACGCCACGATTCCCGCCAGTGTCACCAGCATTGGGGGCTGTGCGTTCGGTTGGTGCCCTAGCCTGATCGCGATCACGGTGGATCCAAGCAACTCCGCCTATAGCAGTGTGGCTGGTGTCTTGTTCAACAAGAGCACGACCACGCTCATCGAATGTCCGGGAGGCAAAGTCGGAAGCTACACGATTTCCAACAGCGTCACCAGCATCGGAAGCTGGGCGTTCTTTGACTGCACCAGCCTGACCAACGTTACGATTCCCAACAGCGTCACCAGCATTGGGCTCCAAGCGTTCGATAATTGCACCCACCTGACCAGCGTCACGATCCCTAGCAGCGTCACCAGCATCGGGATCTACGCATTCCAGGACTGTAGCAGCCTGACGAGCGTCTATTTCCAAGGTAACGCTCCCAGCGCTGATTCGTCTGTATTCTACGAGGACAATGCGATCGTTTATTATTTGCCGTGGACCACGGGCTGGGACGCGGCGACGTTTGGCGGTCTTTCGACGGCGGTAGGGAGTCAGCAGTTGCAGGCCGGCGGTGCCGGCGTGCGAACGAACCAGTTTGGATTCACCTTCACCGGCACCAACAGCCAGGTTATCGTGGAAGCCTGCACGAATCTCTCCACTCGCGTCTGGTCTCCAGTGGGAACCAACACCCTCACCGGCGGCTCGTCCTATTTCAGCGATCCCCACTGGACGAATTATCCCGGCCGTTTCTACCGCCTTCGCGCGCCATGAGGCAGGCAAAGCGGTAGTTGGTTTCGAGGTCGGTTCCTCAAATGGTTCCGGCCTTTTCTGTGGCCCAGATGGGGAAGAAATATTTATTACCACCAAGTAAAAAAACTTCGTTTCCTCGTGTCTTTGTGGTTAAACTCGCATAAGTATGAAGTGGTCGCAGACTTTGATTCCGACTCTCCGTGAAGCTCCGGCTGATGCGGAAATTATTTCCCACAAACTGCTGCTTCGCGCCGGGCTCATCCGCAAGCTCGCCGGCGGCGTCTATACCTTTCTGCCCCTCGGTTTGCGCGCGCTGCGCAAGGTGGAGCAAATCGTTCGGGAGGAAATGGATAAGGCGGGCGCGCTCGAGTTGCTCATGCCCGCCCTTCAGCCGCCCGAAATCTGGCAGCAAAGCGGCCGATACGAAACCGCTGCCGATGTGCTTTACAAAGTCCGTGACAGCGCCAAGCGCGAATGGGTTCTAAGTCCAACAGCCGAGGAAGTGATTACGCTGATTGCCGCCAGTGAAATCAATTCCTACCGGCAGTTGCCAAAGAATTTTTATCAAATCAGCGTCAAGTTTCGCGACGAAATCCGTCCGCGCTTCGGGTTGATGCGCGCCCGCGAGTTCATCATGAAGGACGCCTACAGCTTTGACGTGAGCGACGAGGCGTCGCAGGCCACCTACCAGAAAATGTATGACGCCTACTCGCGAATTTTTGCGCGGTGCGGGTTGAAGGCGTTTCCCGTGGAGGCCGACACGGGCGTCATCGGCGGAAAATTTTCGCACGAATTCATGGTTCCGGCTGAAACCGGCGAGAACGAAGTCGTTTATTGCGAGAGCTGCGGTTACGCGGCGAACATTGAAAAGGCGACAAGCGCGGCTTCAAAATTGGAAGGCGGAAAGCGGAAAGCGGAAATTGAAAAGTTTGCCACGCCGGGTGTGGTGACCATCGAGGCGTTGAGCGAGGCGCCTTACAGCGTTCCTGCGAATCGCCAGATCAAGACGCTTGTTTATTTTGTCGAAAGCAAGCCTGTGCTGATTTTGCTGCGCGGCGACGACCAATTGAACGAAGCCAAACTCGCGGGCACACTCGGCACGCCGACGTTTCGTCCGGCCACGCCGGAAGAATGTGCGGCCACGCTTGGCGCGCATCCGGGAAGTCTCGGAGCAGTGGCGGCGACATTGAAAGGTGGCACAGGCTTCCAGCCTGTGAATCCCGAACACAGGCCGGAGGCCTGCGCTACTTTGCAAATTTTCGCCGATGAACGCCTGCGCGGCGCGAACGACATGACCACCGGCGCAAACGAGGACGGTTTTCACTTGCGTCATGTTGAGATTGAGCGGGACATTCGTGTTTCGCATTGGGAGGATTTGCGCGTCGTGCAGGTGGGCGAACCATGTAAAAAGTGCGGCAAACCATTGAAAATCCGCCGGGCAATTGAAGTCGGCCACGTTTTCAAGCTCGGGACGAAATACAGCGAGAAGCTGGGCGCAACCTTTCTGGATGAGGCCGGCACGCGCAAACCGGCCGTCATGGGTTGTTATGGCATTGGCGTCACGCGGACGTTGCAGGCGATTGTCGAGCAATCCAACGACAAAGACGGCATCATTTGGCCGGTAAATGCCGCGCCTTACACGGTTTGCATCACGCCGCTGAACGTCGCGGCGGACAGTCAGGCAATGAAACTGGCGGAGAAAATTTACGCGGAACTGACCGCGCACGGCGTGGACGTGATTCTGGACGACCGCGACGAACGGCCGGGTGTTAAATTCAAGGATTCCGAACTGGTGGGCTTTCCCATTCGCATCGGCATTGGCGAGAAATCGCTGGCGAAGGGCGAAGTGGAACTCAAACCGCGTGGCGGTTCATTGCAATTCGTGAAGGCTGAAGGCGCGGTGGAAGCGGTGATGAAATTACTTGGCGAAACCGGCCAAAGCTAACTTGCTTCCACTTCACTTGGCTGTGGCGGTTTTATCGAGACAGTCGCGGACGGTTTTGGCGAGTTCAGCGTGTGTGTAGGGTTTTTGAAGGTAACGCGCGTTTGTTTTTGCGAGTAATTTCTGACTGACTTCATTGGCGGCGTAACCGCTGGTTAGGATGATCTTTAGATGCGGATGATTGACGAGCAGTTGTTCCGCAAGGTTGACGCCGGAAATGCCTTCCGGCATTACAACATCGGTTAGAAGCAGGTCTATTTCCTTTGCCCGTTGCTGCCACTGATTGAGAGCTTCCTTGCCGGATGAGGCTTCAAAGATTCGATAGCCGCAATCTTTAAGGATGTTGCTCGCCATTTCGCGCAGAACAGGCTCGTCTTCAACGACGAGAATGGTTTCCGTGCCACTGGGTGCAGGTTCCGGCGCAATGGCTTCCTCTTTCTTGGGTGCGGAAATTTCTTCACGGGCAGGAAAATATACGTCGAATGTCGCGCCTTTGCCGGGCTCACTGTTTATTTCGATCCAGCCTTCGTGTTGTTTGATGATGCCGTAGGCGGTCGCGAGGCCGAGGCCGGTGCCTTTGCCGACGCCCTTCGTTGTAAAAAACGGTTCAAAGAGGTGGTGTAATGTAAGTGAATCCATGCCAATACCCGTGTCGGTGACGCGCAGACGGACAAACTGGCCGACACGCGCGTCGGCATGTGACCTCACGTAATCATCGTCAATGGATTTGACATTGATGCCAATGGTAAGCCTGCCGCCGTTCGGCATGGCATCGCGGGCATTGACGGAAAGATTCATGATGATTTGTTCAATCATACCCGTGTCGCCTTCCACAAGCGGCAATTCGGGCGGCGGAAGAAATTCAAACTTGATGGTTTCACCGAGAAGGCGTTCCAGCATTTTGGTCATGTTGCCAACGACTTCGCGCAAATCGAGCAACTTGGATTGAACCACATTTTTACGGCTGAACATCAGCAACTGACGCGTCAAACCCGCCGCGCGTTCCGCGGCAAAATAGACAGCCTGAAGAGGATCCAGCATGTCATGGGGCAATGTGGATTTGGCCAGTAGCGCGCCGGAATGTCCCTGAATAATTGTGAGCATGTTGTTGAAGTCGTGCGCGACACCTGCGGCAAGCTGGCCGACCGACTCCATTTTTTGCGACTGACGCAATTGCGCCTCAAGTTTTAAACGGTCCGTAATGTCTTCGACGTAACAATGCACGACACGGCTCGGCAACACGGGATGGAACCGCCATGAAAAAGTGCGGCCATTTATTTGTGTTTCCAGGCGCATTTCACTCCGTCCAGTTGTCAAACATTCTTGAATGATGTCGTTGATTTCAACTGGCAACACATCGCGCGGATTATTTTTATGAACGGACAATGCAAGTTGCTGTGCGGCATTGTTGAAATAATTGATTGTTCCATTTTCGGTGAATTCCATTGTTGCCGCCGGATTCAGTTTTGCGAACGCGGCAAGTTTTTCAGTTTCAGCCTCCGCATGTTTCCGTTCAATCGCTATGCCCAGCATTGCTGCCGTGGCGGTGAGAAATTGCATCTCGTCCGACGTGAAATCACGGCTGCGTGTCGTGTGAACCCCGATTACGCCAAAGGGTCGCCCGCGCGTCGGGATGGCTGCGGTAATGCCTCCAATGATATTGTGTTCGGTGAACAACGGTGTCGCCGCAAATTGTGTTTCGGTGCGGAGATCGGGCACGACAATCATTTCGCCGAAATTCAGCGTCAAACTGGTCAGTGAGTTGTTGTCGGTGGGTATTTTGGTTTCGCCCACGCATCCGCGTTTCCAGCCGGTGCCCGCCCGCAGCAGTAATTGACCATCCGGCAACCGTTCCCAAATAGCACTATATTCCGATTCGAGGGTGTGCGCGACGAGCAGGGCGGCTTGGTTCAGCAGAGCCATCAAGTCATTTTGAGTCAACGCGAACTGCCCAAGGGAGGCGATGGCCGTCTGTTGGAGTGCGCGCTTGAACAAAACTTTTTCCGCCTTTTCGCGTTCGTTGATGCGCTGTTGGAGCACGTCAGCCATGTTGTCGAAAACTTCCGCGAGCTGGCCGAATTCGTCTTCCGCACGCTCCAATTCAGTCCGGGCATTCAGTTCGCCTTTGGCAAAACGTTGCGCAGCGTCGGAGAGCGCGCGCACCTGCCGCAGGATGAAATATTCTCCGCCAAACCACGCCGCCCCCAATGCCAGCAGGCCTACGACGAAACTGGTCCACGGCACGCTTATAGCATACTGTTTCAACCAATCTGGCGCGAATTGCCAGAACCACGGTTGGTTGACGATGTACGTCAGCACCAGCGCCGGCGAGATGGCGATAAACACGCTGGCCACCAATTCCATCCGCACGGTGGAAAATTTTTTCCCAAATTTCTTTATCATATGCCTGCTTCCAAAACCGTGTTGGAAATATAGCGTAGCAACGCTTTTTCGGAAAGCCATTTCATCCTGGGGTGGTTTGAATTTCGTTCAGCAATGCCTTCGCCCGGCCTTTTGGCAGCCTGCCGAGGTGAAAAATCAAAAAGCCATGCAAAAACTCCCGCAGTTCAACGGTTTGGTCGCCGGTCAATTTCAGCCTCGCGCATGCAGGCCAGTCCTCTTGAACCAGAATTTGGATGATTTTTTTTAGACCGGGTGAAAGTCTTGTTTTCCCCAAGTCCGGCTTCAAACCGAGTTCATGGAGCAGTTTTAATTCAAAGGCAAAAACCGTTTGCGACTTTGCCGGACGTTCACAAAGGTGGCCAAGAAAACCGAGCGTTAAATCGTAAATGGCAGGCAAAGGCGTTTCGATTTCCGTGGCTTGTTCGATAAATGTTACTGCATAGGCAGCTTGATGCAACAGCAGGACGTCCTGCCGCAACGCGCCGTGCATTTTGCGCAGACTGACTTCGCGAAGTATGTGCAAATCAGAACGGCGGCTGCGGCTGAAGGAAAAATCCGCGAGGTGGAACAAATCCAGCTTGCCGAGAAACGGTGATTTGGAACGGTGCGCACCTTTGGCGACGGTGGCGATGCGCCCGAAATCCGGCGTGAGCCAGTGAACGATGAGGCTGGTTTCCGTGAAGGATCGCGTGCGCAGAATCAGGCCGGTTGTGGATTCAATCATTGGGAGAATTTAACCACAGATGGACACAGATGAACACAGATGAACACGGATACAATTCAAAAAATGGTTTATATGTCATTTAGTCTTTTCTTCAGGTGGGCAGAAGCTTTGGTCGTGACTTGTAACCAATAGCGCTGCGGCGATTGCCACAATTGCGCTGACAAGTGATGCGGCTCTTGAACCGGGTGGTGGCTGGTTGCCATCCGTGTTTATCCGTGTTTATCCGTGGTTGATGATTTGGAATTAGTCGTCGTTCCATGCTCTGGGAAAATCGAACCGAGACTGACCACGTATTTGATGCCTTCGGCAACGGACATATCAAGTTTGATGACTTTTTCCTCCGGCACAAGAATGAGAAAACCGGATGTGGGGTTGGGTGTCGTCGGCACAAAGACGCAAACTGCTTTTCCCCGGGCTTTTTGCTGCACTTCATTGTGTTGTTCGCTTGTAAGGAAGCCGATGGAGTGCATGCCTTCGTGCGGGAATTCCACAAGCACCACGGTCTTGAATGAACCTTTTTTGCTGGTTGTAAATGCCTCATTGACCTGTTTGGTGGCGGCGTAAATTTTATTCAGGAACGGCACGTGCATCATGGTGCGGTCCACCCATTCAATCATTTTTTTGCCGAAATAATTCCGCGCGAGCCCTCCCGCCGCGCTGATCAGTAAAACCGCCACCATCAAGGCAACAAGACTCCAATACCAATACATCGTGCCATCGCCGTTGTTGCGATGTGTGATGCTTTTGGGAATGAAGATAAGCAGCGTGTCGGTGATGTTGAAGAGGGTGAAAAACAGCCACACTAAAACTGAAATGGAAATCACTCCGGGCAGGACAATAAACAAACCGGTCACGAAATTCGCCCGCCATCGGGCCAAAAAGCTCTTCTGTTCCATGCGGTGAGTTTAAGACTGTGTCAGAGTTTGCTCAAGGCAAAGCGCTGGGAAAGTTTTCGCAACAAACGATTTTCTTCGCGCTTCATTTTGCGTCGCGCCCCGGCGCATAAATCATCGTGGCCGAGCAAGTGCAAAATCCCGTGGATAATGTAGCGCACGACTTCCGACTGCCAGCTCACGCCAAACTTTTGCGCCTGCAAAACCGCCTCGTCCACGCAAATGAAAATTTCGCCATGCAAGGTTTGGAGTTCCGGCTTTAGCCGGTTCGTCCGGGCGGATTTCTTTGAGAACTTGCCGCCTGAAGGCGGAACTCCAAACCTGTAATCAAACGTAATCACATCCGTCGAGCCCTTGTGTTTGAGAAAGATTTCGTTGAGCCGGGTCATTTCCGGCCCCTCAACCAGATCGATTTCGAGTTCGGCTTTCGCAATTTCCAAATCCTCAAGCAGCGCGGCGGCGATTTTTTTCAGCAGCCGCAGGTTGATTTTTCGCACGCGCTGACGGTTGGCGATGGTGACGCTCATTTTGTCGGAGGGCGGAGTTCTACGACGCCCATTACATTGGGGGATTCGCAGCGCCCGCCTCTCCGGGTTTTTTGCCGCGATGCTCTTCGTAAGCCGTTATGATACGTTGCACGAGCGGGTGGCGGACGACATCACGTTTCCCAAGCTCGACAACGGCAATGCCTTCGGTGTTCTTGAGCGCGTGATGCGCTTCGAGCAGGCCGGAATGTTTGTGCGGCGGCAGATCAATCTGCGTCTCGTCACCGGTGATGACGGCCTTCGAGCCATGGCCCAGACGGGTGAGGAACATCAACATTTGCTCAGTCGTCGAATTTTGCGCCTCGTCAAGGATGATGAAAGCATTGTTGAGGGTGCGCCCGCGCATATAGGCCAGCGGCGCAATTTCAATCGTCCCTCGCTCGGTATGCTTCTCAATTTCTTCAGCGGGCAGCATGTCGTGCAACGCATCATGCAGCGGACGAAGATAAGGCATGATTTTTTCGTAAAGATCGCCGGGCAAAAAACCGAGTGCTTCGCCGGCCTCGACGGCGGGCCGTGTCAAAATCAGGCGTGAAACTTTTCCATCGCGCAACGCCTCCAGAGCCATCGCCACGGCGAGATACGTTTTTCCAGTGCCTGCTGGCCCAACGCCGAACGTGACGTCGTGTTTGCGAATCGCGTCGAGATATTTTTTTTGACCGACGGTTTTAGCCGTGACACCGGGCTTGCGTTCGTGTGTCAAAACCCGGTCGTTGACCAACTCCTTGAGTATTTCAGCTCCCTCGTGCTTCACAACGTCAAGCGCATGGGCGAATTCGCGGTTTCGCACCGGCGAGCCGGCCTTCAACAGGGTTTCGAGGGAAACAAAAAGATGTTTCACGCGTTCAATCGCGTCAGCCGGGCCTTCCAGTTTGATCCAGCCTTCGCGTGCCGTGGCTTTGACGCCAAGTTCGGCTTCCAGCGATTGCAGATTGCGCGATTCGTGGTTGAAAAGCTGCTGTGCGGCGCGCGCGTTCTCGAAATGAAGGGTTTCAGAGGCCATGGAAATTACGAATTGTAAATATCGAATTGCGAATGGAATCCGACACCACACCTCTTAAATGATGCATGATGCTGTATTTGTAATTCGAAATTCGACATTTGAAATTTCATCGGGCCAGTTCCGCGCGGAGTTTCGCGGCCAGTTCATCCAATGCCTGCGGTAAAACGGTCGTGTTGGCCAGCACCGGCATGAAATTCGTGTCGCCATTCCAGCGTGGCACGACGTGGATGTGTAAATGCTCTGTGACGCCCGCGCCGGCGACTTTGCCGAGGTTGATGCCGATGTTGAAACCGTCCGGCTTCATCAGCACGGTCAGCGCGTTTGAGCAGCGGCGTGTGAGCTTCCATAAATCGCCGAGTTCTTCATCGGTCAGCCCGTTCAAGTCCGCGGCTTGTTTGTAGGGCACGACCATCAAATGCCCGCCGTTATAGGGATATTTGTTGAGCAGGGCGAAACAGGTGCGGTCGCGAACAATGACGTGATTCGCCTCGTCGTCGTTGGACTGCGCGATGCGCGTGAACAGGCTGGTGTCCAGTTGTGGCTTGGGCGACAGGATATATTCAATGCGCCACGGTGCGTGAAGCGATTCCATGTCGGCAGGTTAATCATTGTGGTGGCAAAAGTCAAAACCGGTGGGGCGAGACTCCGTCGAGCCCGACTTCAATGGTGCTTTTCAAAGGGTCATGGCTCGAGAGACTCTCGCCCCACCAGATTTCATCTGGATAACAAACTCAAAATTGCCGCAGCTGCGCGTTGGCTTGCCCCCGGGCCGCCGAGCTGCGAAACGATTTCCACCAGTTGTTTTTTGATTTGGATGCGCAGGGGTTCATTTTGCAGGAGCTCCAATGCGGCGTGCGAAATGCTTTCCGGCGTGGCGGCGTTTTGGACAAATTCAGGGAAAACCTCTTCGTTTGCCAGCAAGTTCGGCATCGTCAGTGATTTCACCGTGACGATGCGCTTCCCGATTTGGTAAGTGAGCCAGGAAGTTTTGTAGAGCGTTACCGTAGGCACACCGAAGAACGCGCATTCCATCGTCACCGTGCCAGTTGAAGCGATGGCGACATCGGCTTGGGCAAGCGCTTGCGGCAGATTACCGACTTGAATTTCCACACTTTCTGGAAACGCGAACAGCCTGTCCGCGATTTTTTTCAAAGCTTCATTGGGCAAAACCATTTTCACCCGGCTTGATGGCAATTTCTCGTGGATCAATTCCAATGCGCCAAGCATCACCGGCAAATGCCGGCGCAATTCAGCGGGGCGGCTGCCGGGCAAAAGTAAAATTTCGGAGGGGCGAGCTCTGCGAGTCCCTAACTCATCAGAAATGGGGGCTCGTGGAACTCGCCCCTCCGAATTGAAACGTTCCACCATGGGATGACCGACAAATTCCACGCGCAATTTCGGCACGCGCTGCGCGTACCAATCCTTTTCAAACGGGAAAATGCTCAAAAGCAGATCGTAATCCGCCTCCAGCAGGTTCGCGCGACCCGGACGCGACGCCCAGACTTGCGGCGAAACGAATTGGACGATTTTCGGATTCCATTTTGAAAATGGATTGTTGCGGACATATTCCTTGATTGCGTGGCCGAAGCGCAGATTGAACCCGCCGTAATCCACGCCGATGACGACGTCCGGCTTGCGTTCAATCGCCAGCGCAAGCAGTTGGTTGAACAGCCGCCGGAACTTGAAATAATCTTTCAGCACGTCGGAAATGCCGATGACAGAATGTTGCGTCAGGTCGAATGCCAGCTTAACGCCAGCGGCAGCCATCTTGGGACCACCTGCGCCGAAGAATTGTGGAGCGCGCCCGTCTTCGCTTTGCTTCGACGCGGCAAGCAGTGCGGAAACCAGTTCCGCAGCGAGCAAATCACCGCTCGCCTCACCGGCAATGA
>Ga0182011_10000791_pt1 | contig 27578 bp, 29 predicted proteins | sample 711E1DmetaG_FD_120481 | JGI IMG/M metagenome (GOLD analysis project Ga0182011, IMG submission 120481) | Permafrost microbial communities from Stordalen Mire, Sweden - 711E1D metaG | ecosystem: Environmental > Terrestrial > Soil > Wetlands > Permafrost | place: Sweden: Stordalen | collected...
CTGATTGCAGAAAAACTGGGTGTCCCGGCATCTTCCGTTAGTATTTTATCCGGTGCAGCTTCTTCCCAGAAACGGGTGCTTGTGGCCGGTATCGGTAAACAGGAGCTGCTCGCCCGGCTGAGCAGGGTCCAATAGCTGTCCGGATATCTTTTACAAGAATTCCTTTCCTGCTTGGGGATGGGTGTCGTTGATTCCGTCCAGGCTTCGCGATCTGGTCAGCACCGTATTTTCCTGTCACCAAATTCCGGATCTGGCAGAAAGGTAACTTCCGACTCGCCCGGATGTTTATGCGGGAGTTAGTCCCGAGGCCATCCTTTAAATAATTCTACAGATTATATTTTTTTATACCTATGATCACGCTTCACATGCTTTGCATGATACATGGGGGTGCGTTTACGTGTATTCACCGGATACTACCAAGTACCTTATTCACATCAGCCTCACTGCAGAGGGGGTGGTCGAGAAACCTGACGTAGTCGGTGCCATATTCGGCCAGACTGAAGGGTTACTCGGCGAAGACCTTGACCTCCGGGATCTCCAGAGGACGGGGCGTGTCGGACGAATCGACGTCCAGATAACCAGCAAGAAAGGCGAAACTACGGGTGAGATCCTGATTTCATCCTCCCTTGACCGGGCAGAAACGGCGATTCTCGCTGCATCGCTCGAGACCATCGACCGTGTAGGTCCCTGCGTTGCCCATGTGACGGTTGCGTCCGTCGAGGACATCCGTGTCAGCAAGCGCAGGAAGATTGTCGAGCGGGCAAAGGAGATCCTGATCGACCGGTTCGAGGACGGGACTATCGATTCCAACGAGCTGCTCGATGATGTCCGCCAGACCCTGCGGATAGAAAAGATCGGGTCGATTGGCGAGGAGAAAGCACCGGCCGGTCCCAATGTCCTCGATTCCGATGCGATCATCATTGTGGAAGGAAGAGCGGACGTCCTGAACCTGCTGCGCTTCGGTATCAAGAATGCCGTGGCGGTTGAAGGGACCAATATCCCGAAAACGGTCATCGACCTGTGCGAAAAGAAGACAACGACCGCATTCTTTGATGGTGACCGCGGCGGCGAGCTGATCCTCCGGGAGCTCCTGCAGGTCGCAGATATCGACTTCGTCGCTTTTTCCCCCAGGGGGAAAAGTGTCGAGGACATGACAAGGAAGGAAGTGATAAAGACCCTCCGGAACAAGGTGCCGGTCGAGTACGTGCGCGACCAGTATTTTGAGGATTCGGCAGAACTTCCCCTGGAACTGAAAGCTGCGCGGGCCGGATCTGATGAGTACGAGGGGGCGGACAAGAAGTCAAAACCTGCAGCCGGCGTAAAGCGCCCGCGGGAAGTCCAGATGGGGCCCCTGACCATCAGAGACCATATCGATGATGTGAAAGGCCAGAACATGGCGCGTTTCCTTACTGAGGATCTGACCGTCATCAGGGAACTGCGTTCTGATGAAGTGGAAAAAGCCATCGATACCCTTGATGCCGCGGCGAGCGGCCTTATAGTGGACCGTCCAGTTGACCAGAAACTGCTTGACCGTCTTGTCTGGAAAGGGCTTTCCTATGTGGCTGCCCGGGATTTCAAGGGTATTATAAAACGCCCGCTCTCCATCCGTCTCATGAAAATGGGGTAATAATCCTGTCGAAGATTACGTTTTGTAATCTTCTCCAATTAGGGTTCTGATGAACCCCTCCTTCACGCAAATTTATTTATGCTGCACAAAACCATGTTACAGTTCGGAGGGACTGTATGCATAAAGATGAACTGATCAACCTTCACCAGATGTTGTCAGACGTAAAAGACTATTTTGAAGAGATCAATCCCGAGCTCAAGTTCACGCAATACAATGCATTGAAGATCACTCCGTCCCAGCAGCACAAGAGCAAGATGGAGCACAAGTACGCAATCTTCGTGCTTGGCACCGAGATTGCCAACGCCATGAAGGAAGTAGACTATTCATCATCGAGCAGGATCTCGGCACGCATGAAGGAGCTGGCCGACAAGACCTTAAAAGAAATGGACTATTTGTAATTTTCCTGATTTTAAAATCCAGAAATTCGCCTTGCAATCCCTGTTTTTTCCCTTGACGGAGGATATATTAAAGACTGATGAATAACGATCTTCGCACATGCAGTATTTCACGGATACCGATATGGGTCTCGACCTTTCGCAGGTAAACATGAGCGTGGAATCAGCATTTGCGGATCACGGCAGAGGCCTTGTCCAGATGCCTCCGAAAGTCTATATCACGCTGCCCGAGGGCGATTTCCGTACCATGCCCGCTTATCTCCCTTCCCTGTCAATCGCGGGGGTTAAAATTGTCAATGTTCATCCAAAGAACCCGCAAATCGGTCTCCCGACCGTCATGGCCCTCACCATCATTCTTGACCTTGCAACCGGCCAGCCACTGGCCATTATCAATGCAACGCGCCTCACCGATATGAGGACCGGCGCAGCAGGGGCTGTTGCAGCAAAACACCTCAGTCCAAGAAAGGAGATCGTGCTCGGCGTGATCGGGACAGGCCGGCAGGCCATGGCACAGGTTGCTGCCATTTCCTGCGAGCTGAAGATTAAGGAGATCCGGATCTGGGGGCGCAACCCGGTGCATGTCAGGAAATTCGCCGACCGCTTCATGGAATACCCGTGCATGGCAGCTCAGATCGAGAAGGCCTGCGACTGCGATGTGCTGGTGACCACAACCCCCTCAACAACTCCCATCATCAGGAGCGAATGGATCCACGAAGGTACCCATATCAACGCGATCGGAGCGGATGCCCCCGGCAAGGAGGAACTGGACCCCGCCATCCTTCGCAGGGCGCAGATCTTTGTTGACGACATGGCACAGGCAGTCCATTCCGGGGAGATCAATGTTCCGATCCGCACGGGACTGTACCGTGCAGACGAGATAGCCGGCACGCTCGGGGAGGTCGTGATCGGGAAGAAGCAGAGGTCAGGCGCGGAGACGATCACTATCTTTGATTCGACCGGTCTTGCCATCCAGGACCTCGCCATCGCGAAGATTGCGATGCAGCATGGCAGGAAGATCGAATTGCCGTTCCCGTGAAAATATGGGACGGACAAGGGGGGTCAACGATCAACCCCCCACAACTTTGAAAAAATATTTGCTCCAACCCCCCCTGCAGGGGGGTGGGGGGGTTGCCGGCCGACCCCACGACCTACAGTGGGAAGGTTACCTGCGCTCCGTAATGTAAGAAATGTCCGGTGAAAATTACGATGTGCGCCGCAGCATTCGAAGATTTTTCGAATGAAAATTATATCAGTTTATTGATGGGAGCTGATGTCTTCATACCTCATGAGGTGATGGACGCCGCCACCCCAGCGGGGCGCCCCCGTGGCGGATCAAAGACGTTTCATTTTTGGATCCGGGTTGGCGAGTAGCGCAAAACCCGGCGAGGTGTTTTGCGCGTAGGGCATCGCAATTTTTTTGAGAATAAAAAAAAGAAGAGCGATAATATTATCAAAAGGTCGAAAAACCTACGTTTCCGGTTCCTGTGCATATTTCTTCCAGATCTGTTCCCGGTACACGGGCCCGCTGTTGTAGGTACAGAAGGGAATCAGTTTTCCATCCGGGGTTGCATAGTGGATGCAGCAGCGGTTGACCCGGTCAAGGTCGTAGTTGTACCGGTCCATGAAATGCATGGTACCGATGAAGAGTGCATTCCAGTGGAATTCCCGGAGTGCTTCGAAGTTCTGGCCAATAAGGGTCTTCCCGATGATCTTCCAGAACTCGGTCGTGGCGCCCTGCTCGCCCTGCCTGACCGAGTCATGCATATTTTTTACCCCTTCCAGGAGCGTCTTGTACTTGTTGATGGTCCCGCCCTTTTTTAAGTCCTCCGCCATCTGGATGATCGTGTCGAAGAATTTTTCCACGTTCACCATACGGTTCACGGCTACGATACCGTCATCCTGCACGAACACGTACGTGGCTGCACCGCAGTGCTGGTGCGCCGTGAAGCGGACCTGCGGCTTGCCCGTATAAGCTTCGACAAGGTCAGAGAATGGCAGGACGCAGGGAACCGGGTAGAAATCATCCTTCTTGAGAATACCCGGCATCTGGGCCTCGATATTTTCGAGCACGTCGGGGATGGTAATCCGGGATTTCTTTATATCGTCATCGCTTGCTGCACCGGTGAATGCCACGGGCTGGAAGTTCACACCCCGGATAACGGATATATTATCAGCAGCGAAGCGGATGATGTCGCCGATCTCATGATCATTACGGCCTTTTATTATCGTCGGGACAAGAACGATACCGAGCCGGACCCGGTTTAAATTCTCGATCGCCTTCAGGTGCATCTTCAGGAACGGGTTGGTCTCATTCGAGACCCCGTCAAAGTGGAGGTATACCGTATTGAGCCCGGCATCCTTGAGTTTTTGGGCAAGTTCCGGGTCATTGGCCAGCTTGATGCCATTCGATGCAATCTGGGCCTGCGGGAAACCCAGTTCTTTTGCCTTCAGAATAATGTCGACGAGATCATCTCTCATCGTGGGTTCGCCGCCGGAGAACTGGACTGCCATGACAGGGACCGGTTTTTGCGACCTGAGAAGTTTCAGCATCCCGACGACTTCATCAAAACTCGGTTCATAAATAAACCCGCAGGCGCGTGCATTGGCAAAACAGAAGTCACAGTCAAGGTTGCAGCGGTTGGTAAGGTCGATATTTGCAAGGAGGGTCTGGGAATGGTGGTTGTTGCAGAGGCCACAGGCAGTCGGACAGCTGTTTAAATCTGCGGTGGTGTTCTGGGGATTTGCAATACCGTTACCCACGGCATTATACTTATCGAACCGGTAATACATTGCGGGATCCGACCAGTAGAGGTTCTTAAAAGCCCCGTGCTCCGGGCAGTTCCGCTTCAGCCAGATCTTCCCCTCCTCTTCTGCTATCTCCGCATCGATAACACTATTGCAGACAGGGCAGAGGGTCCGGGTCTTTTTTATCAGCATTGATGTACACCCACGGATGATAAAAATTTAAGAGATTGTAGTAACCTTAATGTTTGCATCTGCTCTTTATTACAGGTATTGGAGTGCTACATTATTAGTATTGAGTTCTTCATAATACCATTGATTTGGGCGCTCTGGATCATGCTTCCCGCGTATATCCCGAACCCGGCTGCAGCATTGTTGGGGGGAGGTACTCCTATTGATCTGGGGAAGAATTATTCTGACGGCAACCGGATTTTCGGGGATGGGAAAACATACCGGGGCCTCATCACCGGTATCCTTGCCGGTGTCATCACCGGGCTTATCCTTATCTGGCTCGCCGGCCAGTTCCCGCAGGAGGATCTGCCGAAACATACGCTCCTCTCCATAAGCCTGCTGGCCACCGGTGCACTCCTCGGGGACCTGGTCAAGAGTTTCTTCAAACGCAGGTTCAATAAGGAACGGGGGACAAAGTGGCCGATTGCCGACCAGTATGATCTTGTCGCAGGTGCATTCCTTCTCTTACTCATCGGCGATTCCGGATGGCTCTTTACAACGGTCACGCTGCCGGTATTTCTTATCATCCTTATCATTACCCCGGTCCTGCACCGGGCAACCAATATTGTTGGTTATATTTTTAAGGTTAAGGAGGTCCCATGGTGACAGTTACCCTCAGAGAGTTACTGGTCAGGTACAAGGCAATTGAATTCGGGGAATTCACCCTTGCATCCGGTGCAAAAAGTACCTATTATATCGATGTAAAATCCGCAGTCACGCATCCGGATCTTCTCAAAGCAGTTGCATCAGAAGTTGTAAAGACCTACGATTTCGATGTCATAGCCGGGGTTGCTGTCGGCGGTGTCCCCCTTGCCGTTGCCGTCTCGCTGGTGAGCCAGAAACCCTATGCCATCATCCGCCCGGCGGAAAAAGGTCATGGCAAGAAAGACCTCATCATCGGGGAGGTCCGGGGGAAAAACGTTCTTCTGATCGAGGATGTCACGACATCGGGCGGATCGGCGTTCTACGGTATTGAAGCCCTCAGGGCAGCCGGAGCACGGGCCGACCGTGTTGTCACGGTTGTTGACCGTGAACAGGGAGCCGGGGAGATGCTTGGGGAACACGGCGTGGAGATTATCCCCCTTGTCCGGGTCAGCGAACTGTTAAAGAGCAGGGATTTTTAGGGGATACGTCCAATAGGAGGGATGATGAGGATACTCGTTGTGGGCGGGGGAGGGCGGGAACATGCCATAGCTGCTGCCCTCGGCCGCAATACAAAGACTGAGATCTTTTCGGTGATGGCAAAGCGTAATCCCGGCATTGATCTCCTTGCCAGAAAAGTCCATTTGTGCAGGGAGACCGATGTGAAAAATGTCATTAGTTTTGCACAGGAGGCCGGGGTGGAATATGCGTTCATCGGGCCTGAGGCTCCCCTTGAAGCGGGAATTGTCGATGCCCTCGGATCTGCCGGCATCCCGTGCATCGGCCCGACAAAGGCAGCAGCCCGCCTGGAAACCGACAAGGCGTTCTGCCGGGAGATGATGGACCGCAACCATCTGGACGGCTGCCCGATGTACCGGGTATTCCATTCGGCTGTGGATGCTGTCGATTTCATTGAAGGCTACGATGGCGACCTTGTTGTCAAACCGATCGGTCTTACCGGGGGAAAAGGCGTCCGTATCATGGGCGAACAGGTGGATCGTGCCGGCGCGATCGCATATACCCGGTCCCTGAATGGCGACGTCGTGCTGGAGGAACGGCTGCTGGGAGAAGAGTTCACCCTGCAGGCTTTTGTCGACGGTAACCACCTGGTCCCGATGCCCCTCGTCCAGGATCACAAGAGGGCGTTCGAAGGCGACACCGGCCCGAATACCGGGGGAATGGGATCGTACTCGATGCCGGACCACATGCTCCCGTTCGTGCAGGAGTCGGATTACCGGAGGGCACTTGCCATCATGCAGTCAGTTGTCGTTGCCATGGAACGTACGGGGAGTCCCTATAAGGGGATTCTCTATGGACAGTTCATGAATACCGCCCATGGCCCGAAAGTGATCGAGTTCAATGCCCGGTTTGGCGATCCGGAGGCGATGAATGTCCTCTCCCTCCTCTCTTCGGACCTGTCGGAGATCGTCTGCAGGATCGTAGAGGGGGCGCTGGCATTATCGCACATTTCCTTCGATCCCCTGGCAACGGTCTGTAAGTATATTGTTCCGGAGGGATACCCGGATACCCCGCATGCCGGCAATCCCATCACGCTTCCAGCGGATCCCCGGGCTCTCCTCTATTATGCCAATATTGAGAGGAATCCATCCGGGTCTTTAGTGACCCAGACCTCCCGGACGCTCGCGTATGTCGGTACGGGGGAGACGCTTGAGGAGGCTGAACGGAATGCAGAGCAGGCAGCATCGCGTGTTGGGGGATCGGTACGGTACCGCCGGGACATCGGCACCCGGGCGCTGCTGGACCGGCGTATTGCCCATATGAAGGAGTTACGATGAAAAAGGACTTTATCTCGATTCTCGATATCAGCAAAGAGGAGCTTGAGGGGATCATTGCTGAGGCCGAGAAACTGAAACGGCAGAAAAAAGCCGGCGTACCCCACACTTTCCTGGCAGGAATGACACTTGCCATGATCTTTGAGAAAGCGTCAACCCGCACGCATATCTCGTTCGAAGTCGGAATGAACGAGCTGGGCGGGCACGCGCTCTTTTTAAATGCACGGGACATGCAGATCTGGCGGGGCGAGGAGATCCGGGACACCGCCCGTGCAGCATCCCGGTATGTCTCTGCTATCATGATCCGGGCATACAAGCACAGCACGATCGAGGAATTTGCGAAGTATGCGACCATCCCGGTGATCAACGGGCTCTCGGATCTCGAACACCCGTGCCAGCTCCTGGCCGACATCCTGACCATGAAGGAGCATTTCGGTTCACTCAGCGACCTGAAGGTGGCGTGGGTAGGCGACGGGAACAATGTCTGCAACTCCCTGATCCTCTCCACGGTTCTGACCGGCTACGATGTCACGGTTGCAACGCCAAAAGGGTACGAACCCGAGGAGGCATTCGTGAAAAAAGCACGGGCGCTTGGGGGGAAGGTGACCCTGTTACGGAAGCCGGAAGATGCCGTGAAAGATGCGGATGTGATTGTCACCGATACCTGGATTTCCATGGGCGATGATGCTGAAAAGGACATGCGCATGAAGGTCTTCAAAGAGTACACGGTCGATGTCCCCCTCCTGCGTCGGGCATCTCCGGAAGCACGGGTCCTCCACTGCCTGCCGGCGCACCGTGGTCAGGAGATTACCGACGAAGTGATGGAAGGCGGCCAGAGCCTTGTCTGGGACGAGGCAGAAAACCGGCTCCATGCCCAGAAGGCACTGCTCGTGCGGTTGCTGAGGAAATAAGTTATCATTCAGGAATATTTTCACTTTTTATCGAGTAAACCTTGCACAGATCCTTTAAAATCGATAGGGACTGATGCCCCCAGATCCCCGCTTATGATGACTGTCACCATTGTCATCGAAGTCCGGGGACTTCCCGGACTCGTGGTTCTGATCAACCATGCATCAGTCCAAGAGGTCCTGATGAGTTCTTCTCATGCCTCACCTCATATGAGGTTCGGAAAAAAATTACCTGCCTTTCTTTTTCTGCAGCTGTTTTACCATGCGTGCCTGGATACCGAAATAATAGGAAACACCGATAGCATGGCACTGGTCGATGGAAGCACTGTCAAAGGAGACGAGATCGCTTGAGTAGATCGCAGAGGGAGAACTCCTGCCCAGTACCCGCACGCTTCCCTTGAAGAACTCCAGGTCCACCTTCCCGTTCACCCGCTGCTGGGTGGTATCGATAAAGGCGTTCAGGGCATTGTAGAGCGGCTCGTACACGAGCCCTTTATAGGCCAGCTCGGACCACTTGTCATCGACCATCCGCTTGAAAACCAGTTCCTGCCGGGTGAGGACAAGGGCTTCAAGATCACGGTGGGCTGTAAGGATGACCGTGGCCGCGGGGTGCTCGTAGTTTTCCCGTGCCTTCAGGCCGAGAATCCGGTCTTCGATCATATCGTTCCGTCCAATGCCATGCTTTCCGGCCATCTGGTTCAGCTTCTGGATCAATGCATAGCCGGGCATTTTCTTCCCGTTGAGTGCAACCGGGACTCCATCTTTGAATACCATGGTCAGTTTTTCCGGCTTGGCCGGAGCCTTTTCCGGGGATACGGTCCAGAGGTAGATCTCCTCCGGGGGATGGTAGGCGGGGTTTTCCAGTTCGCCGCCCTCGATGCTCCGGCTCCAGCAGTTCTCGTCCATGCTCCATGGCTTGTCTTTTTTCACCGGCACCGGGATCTTATGTTTTTTCGCATAATCGATCTCCCAGTCGCGGGTGAGGTTGAGCTCGCGGATAGGTGCAACGACTTCGAGCCCGGCCCCGCGGATGATAAAATCGAACCGGAGCTGGTCATTTCCCTTTCCGGTGCAGCCATGGCCGATTGCAGTCGCGCCCTCTTTCTTTGCTATTTTTACCACTTCTTCTGCAATGAGGGGGCGGGCAAGGGATGTTCCCATGGGATAGCCTTCATACGACCCGTTCGCCTTTATTGCCGGAAAAATATGATCTTTGACAAATTTTTCCCGGGCGTCGATGGTATAATGACGGTCAGCAAGTTTCTTTCCTTTTTCTGTGGCAACGTCAATCTCTTCATCACGCTGGCCGACATTGACGGCAACCGTCACGACGCAATCATATCCATACCGTTCCTTTAACAGCGGGATACATATGGAGGTGTCAAGCCCCCCGGAATACGCAAGAACAATAGTGCCTTTTCCCATAATGGTCCTCCCGTGGGATGGTTATCCAGTAGTACTATGCCGTTTCAGCATATATGTTCAGGGTGAGGCGCCATGGTAAAACAGAGAGAAGACAGCGTTCCGTATCGAACCTGTCATTTATCAAAGAACAAAAAAAAGTTGTTCAGGCATAGGATCCTGAACGGCCGGGTATTGCCTGTTTACTGGGTGACAACGATCTTTCCGATTGTCTCCGGCTGGAACACGGTCTTATAGTCATAGTAACCCGCTTTGTCAAAGGTGACGTTAAATGGAGTGCTGTTGCCGTAAGGAACGGTTATTGTATCCATACTGCCGAAGTACTGTGCAGTCTGCACATTAATTGCCTGAACGCCATGGGGCTTATACGGGTCAGCATTTACCCAGACAACCTTTGTGCCAACCGGGATGATGACCGTTGTGCCCGGAGTAATCGTCATGTCAGAATTGAAGGTGATCGTGACAAACGGCTGGGGGGTTGGTGTTGGTGTTGGTGTTGCATTCGGGGTCTGGTTAACGACGACGACAACCACTTCGGTGGTCGGGATCGGGGTGGGGGTCAGTGTAGGAGCAATGGTCGTCGGAACCGGCGTTGGGGTCGGTGTAGCCACTGGGGTGGCAGGCTGGGATGTGCATCCCGCGAGCAGAATCCCGATAAACAGGATTGCGAGAACAACAAAAAGTTTCTTCATGCATGTTTTTTGGTTATTTCGGTATATAAGCATATTCAATTATTTTTTTCCGGGTCACTGGACAAACAGTTTTGTTTCCGGGAGAATTGGTCTTCGCGGACCCCAAAAAAAAGGGATAATCAGAATTTTACGCCGTAATCACATCAGATAATGGCTTATTGGTTCCAGCGTGACCTTCTCGCGCTTGACTGCATCAATGGCAAGCGCTGCTGCCCGCGCTGCCTGAAGCGTGGTAATATAGGGGATCTGGAAGTCCACTGCCGCACGCATGATCTGGTAATGGTCCTCCCGGGACTTTTTATCCTGGGGGGTATTGATGATGAGCCGTATCTCGCCATGCCGCATCATGTCCAGCACGTTGGGAGAGCCTTCCTGTACCTTGCGGACAAGATGCGCTTCAATGCCTGCTTCGTACAGGTAGTCAACGGTCCCTTCCGTGCCGTACAGCACGAGCCCGAGATCCCGGAGTTTCCGCGCGATGGGGATTACTTCATCTTTCTGTTCCATATTCACGGATATGAAGATGTTGCCCTTGAGCGGGAGTTCGTTGTCTGCCGAAATGCAGGCCTTGTAAAACGCAAGTCCGAAATCGTAGTCAATACCCATGACCTCCCCCGTGCTCTTCATTTCGGGCCCGAGCATGGTATCGACACCGGCAAGCTTGTTGAACGGGAGCAGCACCTCTTTTACCGCCACATGCTTAATCTCGCGCTCTTTATACCCGAGATCCTTGAGTTTTCTTCCGACCATTACCTTTGCTGCGATCTTCGCGATCGGGATCCCGGTTGCCTTGGATACGAAGGGGACGGTGCGGCTCGCCCGCGGGTTTGCTTCGAGAATATATACGACATTGTCCTTGACTGCCATCTGGAGGTTGACCAGACCGACAACCCCAAGCCCGAGGGCGAGTTTACGGGTATAAATCCTGACGGTTTCAACCACTTCCGGCGGGAGTGACTGGGTCGGTATAACACAGGCTGAATCTCCCGAATGGATGCCTGCCTGTTCGATATGCTCCATGATACCGCCGATCAAAACCTCCGTACCATCGCAGACCGCATCGACATCGAGTTCGATCGCGTTCTGGAGGTAGGAATCGATCAGTACCGGGTGGTTTCTGCTGACGCGGACAGCCTCTTTCATATAAGTCTCGAGTTCGTACTCATCATGGACAATCTCCATTGCCCGTCCGCCAAGGACATAGGACGGCCGTACGAGCACCGGGTAACCGATCTTCTCGGCCTTCTTCTTTGCCTCTGCCTCCGAATAAGCTGAGGTGTTTGCCGGGCAGGGAATCCTGAGCTTTTTCAGGAGCACGCTGAACCGGTCGCGGTCCTCCGCGATATCCATGGCATCGGGGCTGGTACCAAGGATGCGGGATTCAAGGCCCAGCCGCTTGATCTCTTCCTCTATGGGGACGGCGAGGTTGACCGCATTCTGCCCCCCGAACTGGACCATGACCCCGTAATAACGATCCTTTTTCAGGATATTCATCACGTCCTCGAGTTGCATGGGCTCGAAAAAGAGCCGGTCCGAGGTGTCGAAGTCTGTGGAGACGGTTTCCGGGTTGTTATTGACGATGTGCACCTCGACGCCTTCCTCTTCCCGCAGGGCCTGTACTGCATGGACCGTGCAGTAGTCGAATTCAATGCCCTGCCCGATACGGATCGGTCCCGATCCCAGTATGAGAACTTTTTTAGTATCCGTAGGGATGATCTCGCACGCGGGTTCATACGTGGAATAGAAGTACGGGGTGTTGGCGGGGAACTCGGCGGCGCACGTATCGACCATCTTGTAGGAAGGGGCTGCAACAATGGTCTCAATTTCCCGGAGTGTTTTCCCGGTAACCTGCACTATCTCCGCATTGGAGAATCCATAACGTTTGGCAAGGACGATTCCCTCATTGCTATCCGGGGCCGCTGCCAGGCTTTTTTCCAGATCTACGATATTCTTGATCTTCTCCAGGAAGAACGGCGTGATGGACGTGAGCTGGACGATCTCGTCAATTGTCATCCCCTGTCGCAGTGCATCGAAAAGACAGTGGAATCGTTCGTCCGTTGGCCTCGAGAGGATCATCCGGATCTCGCTCGGGCTCGTATGAGTCTGGACATCGGTATCGAGCGAGCGCTTGGCTTTCATGAATGCCTCTTCAAGGGTACGTCCGATAGCCATCACCTCCCCGGTACTCTTCATGGAAGTCGAGAGCGTCCTGTCGGCCCCCTTGAACTTGTCAAAGGGCCAGCGGGGGATCTTGACAACAATATAATCGATCATTGGTTCGAACGAAGCCGGTGTACACCCTGTGACTGTATTGGTAATCTCGTCGAGGCGCAGTCCGATGGCAATCTTTGCAGCAACCCGTGCAATAGGATATCCTGTAGCCTTTGAAGCGAGGGCCGATGACCGCGATACCCTCGGGTTCACTTCAATGACGCGGTAATCCCCGTTGAGGAATGCGAACTGGACATTGCAGCCGCCCTGAACATCAAGCGCTCTGATGATACGGATGGCAGCACTGCGCATCATCTGGAATTCGTCATCCCTGAGGGTGAGGATCGGTGCCACGACGACACTTTCCCCCGTATGGATGCCCATCGGGTCGACGTTCTCCATCCCGCAGACAATGATACAGGTATCCGAAGAATCCCGCATCACTTCAAATTCAATCTCTTTCCAGCCCAGGACACTTTCTTCAATGAGGACCTGATGAATGCGCGAACGGGAGAGTCCCAGTTCAATGATCCGTGCCAGTTCCTCACGTGTTTTGCCGATCCCACCCCCGGCACCGCCAAGGGTGTATGCCGGGCGTACAACTGCAGGAAGTCCAATCTCTTTTATCACCTCATCGATCTGGCTGAGTGAAGTGAGGATAGTGCTCCTTGGGACCGGCTCTCCGATACTGGTCATGAGATCCCGGAATTTTTCCCGATCCTCTCCTTTATAGATAGCCTCAAGCGGCGTCCCGAGAATTTCCACACCTTTCAGAGCACCCCTTTCTGCCAGTTCAGCGGTCAGGTTCAGAGCCGTCTGGCCTCCCATCCCGGAAAGAATGCCATCGGGTCTCTCCTTATCTATGATCTTTGCTATGACGTCTGCCCGGAGGGGTTCGATATATATTTCGTCTGCCATGTCCGGATCGGTCATGATTGTTGCAGGATTGGAATTAACAAGTACAACCTTTATCCCTTCTTCCCGGAGTGCACGGCACGCCTGGGACCCGGAAAAGTCAAACTCTGCGGCCTGCCCGATCTGGATTGGTCCCGACCCGATCAGAAGGACTTTTTTGATATCAGTCCTCTTGGGCATTTAGAGGAGCCTCCTGAACATCGCGTCAAAGAAGTGTGCTTCTGTATCCCGTGGCCCGCCATGTGCTTCGGGATGGAATTGTACGGTAGTAACGTCAAGATCCGTATTTTCGAACCCCTCGACCGTACCATCATTCACGTTGGTATACGTGATCTTTGACCCCTCCGGGAGGGACTCTGCATCAACGGCGAAGCCATGGTTCTGGGTCGTGATGAAGATCCTGCCATCCTTGTACCTGACCGGCTGGTTTGCTCCCCGGTGCCCGAATTTGAGCTTGTAGGTATTGCCGCCGATGGCAAGGGCCGAGACCTGGTTGCCCATGCAGATCCCGAAGATCGGGAGTTCCCCGAGCAGTTCCCGGACACAGGCAATGGCATCGGGGGCCTGCTTGGGATCACCCGGACCGTTGCTGATGAACAGCGCGTCAGGCCGGCAGGCACGCACCTGGTCAGCGATTGCATTGTGGGGGAAGACGTAAAGGTCCCCGCCCCGCTTCGAGAGGCTCGTGAGCTGGTTCTTCTTGATCCCAAGGTCGATGACAGCGATGCGTTTCCCGCTGCCCGTAATATGGTACGGCTCTTTGCAGGATACCTCAGGAATGGGAACGATATCGCAGATCGTGAGGGTCTTCCGGGCGAGTTTTACCGCGTATTCTCCGTCATCGCTCCCGAGAACCATAGCGGCACGCATCGTCCCATGGACACGGGTCCGGATAGTAAGTGCCCGCGTATCAACACCGGTCATCCCGAGAAGATGTTTCTCTTCAAAAAAGGATCTGATGGAAGGCAGGGCGGCAGGTTTTTCGCAGATCTCCTTTGCGATCGCACCGAGGGCACAGACGCGGGGGTTCTGAAAGTTCTGCCGGTCAACACCATAATTGCCGATGAGCGGGAACGTGAACATCAGGATCTGGCCGAAATAACTGGGATCCGTCAGGGACTCCATGTACCCGGTCATCTGTGTATTGAAAACGAGTTCCCCGGCACATTCACCTTCTACGCCGAAACCCTCACCCACAACAATATGCCCATCCTCAAGACCCAGAACCGCCTTCATGATTTCCATATGTAATGTGCCTGAATAGTTATTAACGATAGTGCAGACACCGGTCACGGACTGTTCGCACTCCTGAAAACCTGTCAAGGATCCCGTTCCGCTGCCAATATTGCCACCCTCAAAACCGCAGGGACTGGCATTATCGCGGGTTTGCCGGCAAAGATATACATAAATCCGTTTACGGTCGATGATCACGTATCAGTCAATCCAATTGACGGTGAATTTCATGGGAACACAGGGAAGGAAAATTGTTGATACTGATGTTGGGGAGCTCTTAAAACTCCTCAATAAGGCATACTCTGATGAATGGCTTGCATACTACCAGTACTGGATTGGTTCAAAAGTTGTCAGAGGGCCTAACAAGGAGGCGGTTATTGCCGAACTTACGTTACACGCGACAGAAGAACTGGGGCATGCCGTCCTTTTAACAACAAGAATTATCCAGCTTGGCGGGGTGCCGATAACGAAACCGGAAGACTGGTACAAACACACAAACTGCGGGTACGATGCGCCCGATGACCCGTTCATTGTTAAAGTGCTGGAACAGAATATCAAGGGTGAGCAGTGTGCCATCAAGAGCTACAACAGCCTCTTAAAAAAGACAAGAGACAAGGACCCGGTAACCTATAATATCGTCCTTGGCATCCTCCAGATGGAAGTCGAGCATGAAGAGGATCTCCAGGCGCTGCTCGAAGATGTGAACATCATTATGAAAAACAAGTAATTCCTTTTTTTGTTATTCCGTTGTCATGATTCGCGGATTTTTTTATAGTAATGGTCTGGCACCGGATTATACGGTATATCTCCGGATCCTGGAAACTCACTGGTAAAGGTCTTATACGTGCCTTCGGTTTCCCCTATCCCCATTTATAAATAGTATCTGCCGCAATCACCTTTCATAAAAACAGGAATATGGTTTTTTATGGTTGTTGAACACGTGAACGGGAAAAACAAGGGGAAGGTCATGCTGTATGCACTCTCCACCTGCGGCTGGTGTGCCAAGACCAAGGATCTCCTGCGGGAGCTCGGTATAGCATTTGATTATACCTTTGTTGACCTGCTCGAGGGAATGGAACAGAACGAGGCAATGGACCAAGTCGAGAAGTTCAACCAGAGCGGTTCGTTCCCCACGCTCGTCATTGATAACCGGAAGAGCATCGTCGGTTTCAGGGAGAAGGAGATCCGGGAGGCTTTTGGTGCATGAACGATGCCGGTGTCCGTGAACAGGATGTTGACCGGACATACGAAACCCTGGTAAAGGATGCCACAGACGGAGGGTACCGGCTCAACCCGGATGCAGAATTTGTAAAGAACCTGATCTGTGGCCTGCTGAAAAATGAGCAGCGTTACGGGTACCGGGCCTGTCCCTGCCGTCTTGCATCCGGGAAGAAAGAGGAGGACCTGGATATTATCTGCCCGTGTGACTATCGTGATTCGGATCTCGAGGAACATGGCGCCTGCTACTGTGCTCTGTATGTGAACGAGGCAATTGCAGATGGCAGCCGGAAGGTTGCACCTGTTCCCGAGCGGCGGCCGCCCCGGTCGGAACGCGGCAGGAAAAAAGATGCGGCAGTCCGGACAATTACTCCCGGCATGGCTCCCATCTTTTCCCTGTCGCTTCCGGTCTGGCGGTGCAAGGTCTGCGGTTATCTCTGTGCACGGGAGCAGCCCCCGGGGATCTGCCCGATCTGTAAAGCAAAGAAGGACCGGTTCGAACGGTTCGCGTGAATACTTTAATCGGCACAAGAGGAGGGAGAATCATTTCACTCAAAAACACTGGGTTTTCCTGTGAAAATCGAATTCTTTTAGAGATGATGATGGTTGAAACCCCTATACCTCCCTGGTACGAAGGATGCCGCTGCCCCCGACGGGGGCCTCCGCGGCGGTCTCAATTACAGTTACATTCATGAACCGGTAATTTGCCCCGCCGTGTATCATTTCTAAAGGGATTCCTCAATTCAAAGAATCCTTGCGGATTCTTCACCCGTCTCATTCCTGCAGAATTCAACACTTCACAGAGGCACTGAAACGGGGAGCCCTCACAAGCTGATGTCGTTGATTCTCATCGTTCCGGAGTGAACGATCAGGTTCTTATCCGTTTCTCCCGAGCCCTTTTTCCATCTTGGATTTGTTCCATCGCGAATCCTCAAATACACTTTAAACAAACAGTACTGGCATGACCGGTACCGTTCATGTCGAGATCGTTGGCCTGAAGACCTCGGAATGCTCCCCGTTTCCCTGCGACGAAGACCGCACCTGCGGCCTGTCCGGCTGCTATCTCTCCGGAAAACTGAATGATGCCTGCCGGGAACTGGAGAAAGTCCTGAAGACCACCTACGGGGACCGCGTAGACCTGAAACTCACGCTTATCGATGACGGGGCTCCCGGGCATATCCGGGCGATCATCGAGCAGGAATATCCTCCCATTCCCATGGTTATTGTCAACGGCCGGATTACCCGGATCGGGCGGATCGCCCTTGACCGGATAAAACAGGAAATTGAAAAAGAACTTTAAGGTCACACAATTTTTGAGAGTCCCCCGGTTTCCAGATCATAATACAGGCCGTGGATCTCAATTCGCTTCTCTTTTAACGCTTTTTTTATGATCGGGTATGTCCTGAGATGCTCAACCTGGAGCCGGACATTCTCCTGCTCAATCATACGGGAGCGATTCTTCTGCTCTTGCGGGTTTGATGGTTTTTTAATTTTTGCATCGATTCTCTGTTTAGCCTCAATCGCATTATTGAGCCAGTGGGGAATATAGACATCATCTTCGAGATCCTTGTCCAGTGCCTTTATTGCCCCGCAGTCAGAATGACCGCAGATGACGATGTCCTGCACTTTCAGGTGTTTGATACCGTATTCAAGTACCGTTGCAAGACTCCAGTCATTTGCCGGTACCATGTTGCCGATGTTGCGGTGCATGAAGAGGGTTCCCGCTGGTGTATCGGTAATATGCCCGGTCTGCAGGCGTGAATCAGAACAGCCGATCCAGAGGACAGGGGGCTGCTGTCCTTTCACCAGTTCGGAATATCGTTCATGGTTCTGTTTAAATTGGGTATTCTGAAATTTTACATTCCCGGATAGCAGTTCATCGATCATTTTCTACCTCTTACCCACGCAGGAGCGGACAGAATCCAGCCCGTTAATTATACCTGATAGTCGCATCATGGATCAAAAACCTGTCGATTCTGATTTTTTTGTTAATAAGGGGAATTCCCCCGGCTGCCGGGACACTTTTATACCTCTGAAAAATAACCGGATACCCGTATGAAGTCGGTGCGGAAGTGGGGACATGGACCGTATTCTGTTGCAGTGATTCACGGGGGCCCCGGTGCACCCGGCGAGGTGGCACCCGTTGCCCGGGAACTCTCCACGGTTCAAGGGGTGATCGAACCTTTCCAGACCGCAACAACACTCGACGCACAGGTGCAGGAGCTCCGGTCGATCCTGGAGGAGGAGGCCCGGCTCCCGGTTACCCTGATCGGCTTTTCGTGGGGGGCATTCCTCTCGTGGCTGACCGCTGCAAGGTACCCGACGCTGGTCAGAAAACTGATCCTTATCGGAAGCCCGCCATTCGAGGAGCGCTATGCTGCAGCCATCACCAAAACGCGGCTTGACCGGCTCAGCTCGAAAGAACGATCAGAAGCGCAGGGACTGATCGGACAGCTGGATGATCCCTCAGAGAGTGACAAGAATCCTCTTCTTGCCCGGCTGGGGCTCCTGCTTTCCCATGCAGATGCCTTCGACCCGTTACCGGCGAATGATGAAGCATTCCAGTGCCAGTATGATTTGTTCCGCGGCGTCTGGGATGAGGCCTGCGCGTTGCGCAAAAAGCAGGTACTGATCCAGATGGCGCATGCAGTCAGGTGCCCGGTTATTGCGATCCACGGAGACCACGACCCCCACCCGGCTGAAGGGGTGAATGAACCGCTCTCACGGGAATGCCCGGATTTCCGGTTCATCCTCCTCCCGAAGTGTGGCCACCGGCCATGGATTGAACGAAACGCATCGGATGCATTTTACGAAGTCCTGATCCGGGAGATAAAGGAATAAAAAAAGAGCGGCCATTCTGCTTTTATTTTCTGTCATGTTCCGATTCCGGCAGGAACGGACCATTACCCTCTGAGTTCCCGTTCGACCCGCTGTTCCAGTTGTTTTCCGTGCGACCCGTTCCAGTAGAGCTTCTGACAGTGCCGGCACCAGAAGAACGAGAGGTCCCGCCAGTCTTTCGGGGCATATTCTGTATTCTCAATTTCACAGGTAGTGGCCTCTCTCAGTTCAGTATTGCATAACGAACACCTGCTCATGGCCAGTCTTCTCCTGACAAGATGCAGGTCTATCAGCTGCTGTACCTGTTCCATCACGTCATCGGACAGGATCAACAGGGCCGATGCATTCCCGCGCCGGCTAAGTTCTGCGTCTTTTGTGAGCAGGAGCCGGTGTTCCTGCTTTGCGATCGCGAGGAGGACAGTATCTTCCTTTGGATCTCCTTCCAGGAGTCCGTTTGCGCTCGTGGTGTCGTATCCCATAAACCGGAGGTACCGGGTGAGTGTTCCCAGCATACGGTCGGTGATGAACTTTTGGTCAGCAGGAAGTTCAGACGACATGACGCACGATCTCTATCTTCTCACCACAGTTTTTACACTGCCGGTCATCAAGCCCCGGAAACCGGCTCGAAAACCCATGACGTTCAATAAGGGTTGCCCCGCAGGCGGGACAGTACGTGTTCTCGAACGGGTGATTGTATACGTTTCCAGTGTACGGGTATTTCAGGCCGAGCTCTTTTGCTGATTTATAGATCTTTTCCAGGGTTGCAACGGGGGTCGCCCCCCGGTCCACCATCTTGTAGTCGGGGTGGAAGGCCGAGAAGTGCATCGGCGTTGCCGGGCCGAGATATTCGATCACCCAGCGGATCAGGGAAGAGATCTCTTCGATATCGTCATTCAGGCCGGGAATGACCAGTGTGACCGTCTCAATATGCATGCCCAGTTCGCGGGCGAGCACAGCGGAGTCCAGCACCGGCTGGAGGTGTGCTCCGCAGATCTTTTTGTAAAAGGCATCGGAGAATGCCTTGATATCCACCCGATATGCCCCGAGCATGGGGGAAAGTTCCCGGAGCGCTTCTTCCATGATATATCCGTTTGTGACGTAAACGGTACCCAGACCTTTTTGCCGGGCACGCGTTCCCATGTCAAGCGTATACTCGTGCCATATCGTAGGTTCGTTGTAAGTCCACGAGATACTCGCACATCCCCCGGCAACGGCCCGGTGTACGCCCTCGCCTGGTGCGAGGTGTCGCAATGGTGCTTCGTCAAGGTTTGCCCGGGAGATATGCCAGTTCTGGCAGTGCTCGCAATGGAAGTTGCATCCAATGCCCCCCAGAGAATAAGACAGGGTGCCGGGAAGGTAATGGAACAGGGGTTTCTTCTCGATAGGATCGATTGCCTCGGCGCTGATCTTCCCATAGGTCTCCGCAAGAAGGGTTCCCCGGTCGTTTTTCCGGACCCCGCAGATCCCGTGCTTTCCCTCTTTTATGGTGCAGCGATGGTTACAGAGCGAGCAGGTCACCGTGGAATCCCGGTTCTTTTTATACTGGAGAGCCTCGTGCATAATGGGTCTTAAACACCGTGTGATTATTGGTATTTCTTTTTGTCTTTTTCTGCAGCTTTAAGGACTTCTGCATCATCGATCTCAAGTACGAACGACCCGCGGTACCCGCAAGCCTTACAGAGATATACCTGACCGATATATCCCCCTGCAACCGCATAGATCTCCTGGCTCTTGCAGGCCGGACAGTAAAACATAGTAAACAACTCTATGTGCATCCGGTACAAAAACTAGTGCAATGAAGAAGGTTGTCATCTCGCTTGGCGGCTCGATCCTCATCCCGACGCTTGAGGACCATACGGTAAAGGAATACGTGCCGGTCTTAAAAAAGATCGCAAAACAGCACCACCTCTTCGTAGTTGTCGGCGGAGGTGGCGAGGCCCGGCGGTATATCGGTGTCATGCGGGATCTTGGCATTGACGAAGGCACCTCGGATGAGATCGGCATCCTGATCACCCGGCTGAACGCGACCATGCTGATCGCTGCCCTTGGCGATGACGCGTACCCGAAAGTTGCAGAGTCCCATGCAGAGGCAAAAAAGTTCGCAGAGTCGGGAAAAATTGTCGTAATGGGCGGCATCACTCCCGGGCAGACCACCGATGCAGTGGCGGCCGTGCTGGCAGAAAGGGTCGGGGCGTCGGTCTTCATCAACGCGACATCCGTTGACGGGATCTATTCAGCGGACCCCCGGAAGGATCCGCAGGCGACCAGGTTTGATTCGATGACTCCCAAAAAACTGCTGGATATCGTCGGCAGCACTGCACTGGGTGCCGGTTCCAACAACGTGCTGGATATTGTTGCCGCACGTGTTGTTGAGCGCAGCAACATCCCGCTGGTCGTGCTGGACGGGCGTGATCCAAAGAATCTCTCGAATGCGATCCTCAAGGGAAAATACCGGGGTACTGTGGTTTCTGAAGGGAAGAAGAACCCGCTGCCGTTGTGATTTTTTCCCTGCCACCAGCACGTATTTTTATCATCCCACCTTATCTATGATGGCACGGGGTAGTAGGGTAGCCTGGTCCATCCTAGAGCGTTTGGGACGCTTTGACGGCGGTTCGAATCCGCCCTACCCCATCGGACCATGAAAAAACAGGATGCTTCAAAAATCTATTCCGCTCTTCTGAAACGATATCCTGATGCCCGCGAATCGCCGGAAGCGGTCTGCCGGGGAACGCCCTTTGAGGTTCTTGTTCTCACGATCCTCTCCGCCCAGACAACGGACAGGGCTGTTCTTAAGGTGAAAGGACCGCTTTTTTCCCGGTATCCCACTCCCGCAAAACTGGCGAAGGCAGACCCTGCAGATGTGGAGAGGATCATCCACAGCCTTGGCTACTACCACGCGAAGGCAAGGAACATCATCGCCGCCTCGCAGGTTCTGATCGCAGATTATGACGGCAATGTTCCCGGGACCATGGACGAGCTCCTCGCGATCCCGGGCGTAGGGAGGAAGACGGCAAACATCGTCCTGTATCATGCACTCGGCAGGAACGAGGGGATTGCCGTGGATACCCATGTCCGGAGACTGGCGCAGCGGATCGGGTTCTCGGATACGGCTAATGTCGCCGTCATCGAGCGTGACCTTATGACACTCTTCCCGCAGAATGACTGGGGGGATTTGACGGATATCCTGATCGCTCACGGACGGACGACCTGCGATGCGAAGAAACCGCTTTGTACTGAATGTGTGATTTCCCGGGAGTGCCGGTATTTCAGAGAGAATGTGAAAAGTTAATTCCGATTCAATCAGATCCATAATTCAATTTTCAGTAAATTAATTACCCACAATATCTTTTATCGCATCGGGAGGCAGCGAGGCCCCCGCTGCTCGTTGGGAGTGTTGCCCTCCACAGATATTGTGGGGTGTAGTACAGGTTTGATGAAATTTTCATGGCAATCATGATTACAAGGAAAAAATGATCCGGATCGATGATGATCACACATTTTCATCAGATTTATATGAAAGCCCTGCGGCCTTTCGGGATGTTTTTTTTTTAAAATGGTTCAGTAAAAAAGCCCGGTAGCATTAGTACCCGATCATCATACGGATGATCGTAAAAGCGGCAAATCCGATGATGGCGCTGACCGGTATCGTGAGAACCCATGCAATTATAATGCTTCGGGCAACACCCCATTTCACCGTGCTGGTACCCATGGTGGATCCGACCCCCATGATGGATGTACAGATAACGTGTGTCGTGCTGACCGGTATTCCTGCAACGGATGCCCCGAGAATTGTGGCAGCACCTGCCGTCTCTGCGGCAAACCCGTGTACCGGGCGGAGCTTGGTGATTTTGTATCCCATAGTTCTGACAATGCGCCATCCCCCGGAAAGGGTCCCGAGTGCGATAGTAGTATACGATGCCACGATCACCCACAGAGGCATTGGCAGGTGGTTCGGATCCACGCTCGCGCCAAAGTACCCTATGGAGAACAGGAGGGGCAGGATAATCCCCATCGTCTTCTGGGCATCATTAGTACCGTGAGAAAAACTGTATGCGGCCGCAGAACAGAGCTGGAGTCGCTTGAAATGGCTCTCGGCCGTCTCCTTGTTTGCGTTTTTCGTAATGTTGAGAATCGCTGCCATAAAAAGGAAACCGCAGATAAATCCTATGAATGGTGAAAGAACCATAAAGAGTGCTACCTGTCCTACCGTGTCCCACCTGATTGCAGCAAGTCCAGCTGCAGAAATTCCAGCGCCGGTAAGGCCGCCGATAAGGGCATGGGATGAGGATGTAGGAAGGCCAAAGAACCACGTGATCAGGTTCCAGCTGATAGCCCCTGCGAGGGCCCCCAGCACGATATAGGGGACCACCGCAGTCTGAACATAATTCAGCTCGACGATCTTGCTGATGGTGTTTGCGACGGCAACGCCAAACCCGAATGCAGCGACAAAGTTGAAAAAAGCTGCAAAAACAACTGCATTCCGGGGGGTCAGGACCTTGGTCGATACCACGGTTGAAATGGAATTCGCCGAATCGTGGAACCCGTTCGTGAAATCAAAAACGAGTGCGATCCCGATGATGACAACGATCAGTTCCCATGTGGCTTCGATCATGCAATCCTCTCACGGGGTTCTCGTATTGTGTTCATGAGTGCCGGATTGCAATGTCGGATAACACATTTGCCACGTCCTCGCAATAATCCGTCGCGGTCTCAAGGTGCTCGTAGATATCCTTGAGCTTGATGATCGTTATCGCATCGGTGGTCTTGAACAGGTCCGTCACCGCCTGGGCAAGCACGTCGTCCGCGAGGTTTTCGAGCCGGTTCACCTCAATGCAGCGCTCCTCGACATAGCGGGGATCCTTGATCGAGCGGATGCCTTTGACCGCGCTCTCGATCTCTATGGTGGACATATGGATCAGTTTCGCAAGCTCGATCATGTGCGAATCGGTGCCTTCGATACCGTAATAGAACATCTTCTCGGTTGCCCCGTCGACATAGTCCAGCACCTCGTCCAGTGCCGAGGCGAGGCGCGAGATCTCTTCGGGATCGAGCGGGGTGATGAACGTGCGGTTCAGCTGGTCATAGATGTCATGGGTGATCTGGTCGCCCTTGTGTTCCAGTTTCTCGATCTCGTGGCGTTTCTCTTTCACATTGGTGAAATCCTCGGTCAGCGCTACCAGCTGCCACGCTGCCTCTTTGACAATCCCTGCCTGTTTTTCAAAAAGGTCGAAAAAAACCTTATCCTGGGGTATCAGCAATTCACGAAGACCCATAACAAACCCAGTGGTAATCGGCGGTATATCTTAAAAATATAGCGAAATATTGTCGCCTCTATACCGCGATGAGGAAAAAAGTGACAATAAAATAGCCGGTATAGGCAACAACCATCGCAAGCGGGATGGTGATGACCCACGCCATCATCATCTCGCGGACAACCCGCCACTGTACCGCATTCTTTCCCCGCGTTGCACCGACACCGATGATCGCCCCGTTGATGGCATGGGTGGAGGAGACCGGAATGCCCCAGAGTGTCACGGAAACGAGGATTGCGCTGCTCGCGGTTGCTGCGCAGAAACCCTGGTACGGGCGGATCTTCGTTATCCCCTTTGCCATCTTATCCACCACCCGCCACCCGCCAAAACAGGTGCCGAGCCCGATCGCCAGTGCCGAGGTAAGGATGACCCATACGGGAACATCGAATGCTATCAGCACGCCCGAAGAAACGAGAAGGGCGGTAATTACTCCCACTGCGATCTGGCCGTCGTTTGCACCGTGGGCCGATGCCTGGATAAGGCAGGCCAGTACATGCAGCGGCTGGAAGATTCGTTTCATCCGGTCCTGACGGGAATGGCGGAAGAGATGGGAGATGATGATATCGAAGATGAATGCACCGACAACGCCGATGATGGGTGATATGAATATGAACAGGACGATTGCCAGCAGGCCCGTAAGCCTGAGTGCGCCAAGAAGCATTTCGGCCGGGATAATCAATGCCGCCCCGCATATTGCGCCCAGAAGGATACCGAGCCGGATGTCCTCATGAAATGATGCCATAAACAGACCGAGCATGATGCTGCCTGCAACAGCACCGGTTATTCCCATGCCGATGACCTCGATAAGCAGGCTAGTACCGGGAAGGATAACTGCGGACAGCCCCCCGACCGCGATACCTGCTCCCAGAAGTCCTCCGATCATGGCGTTGCTGCTGGACAGGGGAATGCCTGCCCGGGTAGCTGCGAATACCAGAATAATGGCAGTGCCTGTTGCTACAACAATGGAAAGGGGTGTAAGCCCGCTTCGGGAAACAATTGCAGTACCAACCGTTGCTGCAACAGCAGTCGTGAAAAGGAACGGGCCGATCAGATTGCAGCAGGCTGTAGAAAAAACTGCTTTTACCGGGGAGAGCGCTTTTGTCGCCACAACGGTTGCGATCGAATGCGCTGCATCATTGAGACCATTGACAAAGCTCAGTGCCAGAGCAAGGATGATGCCAAAGAGGATGAGCGGGTCCATACCGGTCATGCATGTGCCATCGCGATGTCAATAAGGGCATGTCCGACATCATTGCATTTCTCCATGACTTTCGCGAACCCTTCATAGATGTCCTTGAGCTTGATGATCATCAGGAGGTCCTGTGTCTTGAACAGGTCAAGAACAGCTCTTGAGAGAAGCTCCGTAGAGAGGTTGTAGAGCCGGCTGATCTCCATGGCATGGGTTTTCACGTCATCGGGATTTTTCAGGCTTGAGAGGCTGTCCACGGCCTGAGAAATCTCTGTGCTTGCAAGGAGGATCAGATAGGAATACTCCTTAAGGATATCATTGGATTCCGGAATCCCGTAATTGCAGAGCTGGTGTGTCACCCAGTCTGTCTTGTCAAGAACATCATCAAACGCCGGCGCGAGCCGTGCGATCTCATCGGGTTCAAGCGGGGTGATAAGCGACTCGTTCAGCTGCTCGTAGATCTTTCTTGTTATCTCATCTCCCTGATGTTCAATCTGGCGCACCCGGTGTCCCTTCTCGGTACCCCCGGGAAGCTCATGGGTGATCTCGTTCAGCGTGGTGGATGCTTCGGTTATTTTTTCCGCCATTTCCTTAAACAGGGTAAAAAAAACCTTGTCTTCCGGCAGGATCAGGTCGCTGATTCGCATGGTATGTGAATGATCACTCTGGCATGATAAAAAAGTGCCTCATGATGATCCCCGCCGGTTCTCATCTGGGAATCCGGGAGATTTCTGTAAAGAATGTCTTTGAGGATTTACCCGGGATAAAAATAGCCGTGCCACAACCCGGCCGGTCAGAACAGGATGGACTGGGCGGGAATTGAACCCGCGGCCTCTTCCATGCCAAGGAAGCGATCTACCACTGATCTACCAGCCCGCTCCAATTTACTAGGACGGCATAGGTTAAAAGAATTGGGCTTTTGCGCACCCTGGCAGATTATCCGCTGCCCATGTGGTCCAGCAGGTTCTGCGCGAATAACCGGAGCATGACCTTCGGTTCGGAAGGGGGGATCTTCTGGGAGAAATCCAGCCAAGCCAGATCCGCCATTGCAAGTGCTTCTGCCCGGCATTTTGCAAGGGAGCCGGACTTCCTGACGAGGGTAATCCCCTCCTCCATGACCCCCGGGTCCTGCCGCAGGTGTACTGAACAGAGGATCTGCCGGAGGCGTGAGCGGTCCGGGTTGTCCAGCAGTTCCAGCGCCCTGACAATCACATACGTCAGTTTTCCCGCAGCCAGGTCATCCCCCGGCATACCGCCGGTCCCCGGGTTTTGGAGAAAGCTCTGGATGTCATCGGTGATCTGGAACGCGATGCCAAGAGTCCGGGCATATGCGGTACACGCGTCCCTGACCTCCAGCTCCGATCCGGCAAGAATACACCCCGCCTCCGCTGTCGCAATAACTGCTGAAGCTGTCTTGAACTCGTACATCTGGAGGATCTTCTCTCCCATCCTGTCTTTTATCCATACAGCAAGGTTCTCTTCATTCAGGTTTTTCGTCCAGTAAAGATCCTGCGCCTGGCCGAAGTGCCCCCGGATAAAGGAATTATGGGTGATCCGGTAAAAAGCAAGTCGCTGTTTATCCGAGAGGTCGGGATGCGAGCCGTAAAGGATTGACGGGAGGAAATACAAGGTGTTTGCCGCATTGATGGCAATGTCAGTGCCGTACCTGCGGTGGATGCACATGTCCCCGCGGCGGATGGAGGCATTGTCTTCGATATCGTCAATGATGAGGGTGCCGGTATGAGTCAGTTCGGGCACGACAGAGAGCAGCAACTTGTATTTTTCCGAACTGACCCCGAGCGCCTCGAGAAGGAGTATGCCGAAAACCGGCCGCCAGTTTTTCCTCTCCCGGGAGAGCAGATCCCATGACGGCCGGATGATGGTCTCTCTGCACGCTGTGATATCATGAATCCCGTAAGAGGTTCCGATAAACCTCAGGAAATCCTCCTCTCTGATGTCTGCAGGAATGAATGATTCGATACATTCCTGGATCCGGCTGACATGGTTCTCGATGTACTGCTGGAAATCAAAAATATAGCCATATCCCTGCAGTTCAAGCCGGGCAGTGCCGGAGAACGGGTTGTTCCCGATTGAACCTGACACGGTTGCCGCACCTTCCCAGATCGCCCTCATGGAACCCAGAACCGGAATTTCCTGGTCGTCCGTGACCGGCTGCAGGTAAAACCGTGCGGAAATTTCAGGGATTTCGA
>Ga0182011_10000798_pt1 | contig 27416 bp, 19 predicted proteins | sample 711E1DmetaG_FD_120481 | JGI IMG/M metagenome (GOLD analysis project Ga0182011, IMG submission 120481) | Permafrost microbial communities from Stordalen Mire, Sweden - 711E1D metaG | ecosystem: Environmental > Terrestrial > Soil > Wetlands > Permafrost | place: Sweden: Stordalen | collected...
ACCCCGCTGAATCACTTGAACCCTGGACTGGTAACCCATGTCGGACCCCCTTCCTGAATGTGAAGGGAAAGTATAGCATAGCTATAGAGCTAGTCAATAGCTTTTTGAGTTTTTCACAGCTTCGTTGCCCTGGGCTATCCCGCAGGGCGGGATCGGCCCTGCGGGCCTTACCCCTGTTCATGGGACACCGGTCGACCTCCGACGTAGCTTTGAACGACGCGATATTCCGGGTCAAGCGCCACCAAATCTGCGTCGGCTCCGGGTGCAATGAGCCCTTTGTGTTTTTCCAGGCCCAGAACCCGTGCAGGATTCAGAGTTGCGCATGGCAGGACTCTGGCATAGGGCTGGCCGCTATATTTCATTAAATTGCGCAACTCCGCGTCGAGAGTAACCGTGCTGCCTGCAAGGTTGCCCTGCCGGTTGCGGCAAACACCGTCAATGATGCTCACCGCGAAATTGCTAATACGATATTCTCCATCGGGCATGCCCGTGCCTGTCCCGCCGTCACTGACCAGAACGACACTGTCCAGCCCTTTAGATCGCGCCAGAAGCCGAACCGCTCCGGGGTGCACATGGATCCCATCGCAGATCAGTTCGGCGCACACCCGGTCGTCGGTGAGCACAGCACCGATAATTCCGGGATCACGATGGGTGAAAGGACGCATGGCGTTGAAGGTGTGTGTGGCGTGAGTAGCCCCCGCATTTATGGCACGTTCCGCTTCCTCCAGGGAAGCGTCGGAGTGTCCAATGCTCACTCTCAAGCCTCGGCGACGAGCGTACTTGAGAAGTGGCAATGCGCCTTTCAGCTCCGGAGCCAGTGTAAGGATCCGGCCATTTCCCTCCGCTGCTTCCAGGAGCCTTCGGAGCAGACTCACTGAAGGTAGTCGAACGTAATTCGCGGGTTGCGCGCCACGTCTTTTCCTGTTCAAGAAAGGTCCCTCATAATGAATGCCAAGGATCTCGGCGCCCACCGGCTCATCTCGCCGCTGTGCAAAGGAGCGCTGAGCGCGAATCGCTTGGGCCATCGCTCGAACGGCCGACAGAGTGTCATGGAAGCTGGCAGTCACGGTGGTGGCAACAAACGAAGTGGTGCCGCGTCGCGCCAGGAAGTTGGCCACGGATGACATCGCTTGGCTTGTTCCTTCCATAAATTCGTGTCCAGCGGCGCCGTGAATATGCAGGTCAATAAAACCCGGGACGATGATTTCGTCCCGATGATCCCAAACTTCAGCGCCACGAGGCACTTTCACCTTGCCCTTCGGACCAACGCGTACGATGCGCTTGCCCTCAATCAAAACCACTCCTTCGGAGATCTCTTGGAGAGGGGTGTAGATGGTGCCGGCTAGAAGGGCCCTGAGTTGTCCCATGAGAATAACTGACCTCCTTGGCCATTGATCCCGCAAAAAGTCGTGTTCATAGTAGCGCCGGGCAATATTCCTGTTCCTTCGCGTTCCACCGCCGCAAGGTTCGATACTGTTTACTGTTTCATGACCAACGTTGCCGAGCCCAGCGCGCCTGCGTTCCCGCCAAACGACGATTGAACTATTCGAATCAAACGACGAGTAAAATCGGGGGCGCGGGCTTCAAGCTCTCGGTCAAAGCTGGTTCGAATCAGGGGAAAGCAGCGGCTCACCCCACCCCCGAACACAATGGTGTCCGGATTGAGAATGGGCATAACCACTGCCAGGACCCTAGCCATCAGCATTCCAGCCCGGTTGAGGATTTCGCGAGCTAATCGGTCACCATGCCCCGCCGCCCGTGCAATGTGCTCGGGAGTGATCTCCTCGCCGAGATCCTGAAGCATTGACTCCTCTCCTGCAAGCAAGTGGGTCTTTGCTTGATCCACCATCGCCTTGCCTCCGGCTTCAATCTCGAGGCACCCTTTGCATCCGCAATAGCAGGACCGTGTGCTTGCAGGATCAGCGGGCGCATGCCCTAAATCACACACTGCCCCTCCCTGCGAGTGGTAGAGCTTGCGGTCAAAGACCAGACCGGCGCCAATTCCTGTACCCCAGGTGACATAAATCAAATCCGAAGACTCTCGCGCGCAGCCCCAATAGAGGTCGGCAAGCGCTCCGGCGTTCGCGTCGGTATCAACGGCGACGTGGCATCCGAGGACGCGTTCCGCCAGTTCGCGAAGAGCGACGTTCACCCATTTCAGCGGGCCCGAATCAGTAAGCCAGCCAGTTTTGTAATCAACCGTTCCCGGGATGCCAACACCGCATCCCAGAGGAGGCGGGTAAGGCAAGCCGGCCGCCTTGCTCATTTCTTCCACCACCGGCCTGAGCCCGATGAACGCGCTTTCTGCTCCTGCTTCCGGCACAGTGTTTACCCTATTGCTTTTGATAACCTGGCCGTCCGGTGATACGAGAGCTATCTTCGTGTACGTGCCGCCGATGTCGATGCCCGCTCCGTACATGATGAACTCCTATCCGATGGTGAGAAGACCTATGGCCACGATTCCACAAACGATGCCCCATTTCGCGGATGCACTCAAATGCTCGCCGAAGAAGAGCCAAGAGCAGACTGCAACCACGACGATAGAGCCACCCACCGCAATGGGAAACGTCGTGTAAGCCGGGAGATACTTCAATGCTTGGATGATGCTGAAGTTGCCGGCGAACGAGCAGATGCCCACACCCAGCCCAAACACCAGTTCGGTGCGTGAAATCCTGCCGCGAAAGATCAAGTACAAGGGAATGCCTATTACACCGCCAACACAGTACATCATGATAAGCGCCGTGGGAACGTATGCGCCGAGACCTTGGGCCTGGAGCGACTTCTCAAAAAATTGCGCGAGACCATTAGCAAAATAGGCGATAATGAGCCAAAGCATGTTAGGATTTCCTTCCTTGGAGCAAATACACGGAGACTCCAGCCAGGATGACGCCCGCAAAAGTCCTCACATGGAGGAGCTCATGGTAAAACACCACGGAAAGCGCAACGGGTACGACCATAGCCAAGCTCATGATAGTATTTACAACACTGACAGGAATGCCTGACCTCAAGGCCATGACTATTCCCAGGAACCCGAAGACCGCACCAGCGCCGATGAGCGAGCCCGTGATCAATACGCCCCGCGGAAACGCCGCCATGTGAATTGGGCAGGCGGCGGCAACGCTGAGACCTGCTCCGACACAGCAACCGACCAGGTTTAGTCCTGTTGGGTCCGCCTTTCTCTTTTGGCTGGCTCCAAGCAGAAGATAAATCCCGCTGAAGCCAACCACCGCCGCCACACAATAGAAATATGAGAGGGTCATCATAACCTCGTCTCCGCGCCAGTCTGACACCGGGAAAACCAGGGCAGTGCCGGCGAAAACCCAGCCCTTACCGGAGGCGTACACACGGGTCCACGCTACAATTGGCCCATGAGTTCATTCAACGACTCAGCGACCTTCTGGTTATGATCCTCGAGGCCATCCGCGTTTGCGCTCACCAACACCGGTGGCGTCAATCCCAGGTCCAGGATCAAGTCGCAGATCTTGCAGGAAAGCGCGTGCAGGATTGTTCCACCCAGAATGGTTGAGAGTGGCCCGATTCTGGCACGGGTACCTGGAACCGGCAGGACTGCGTCGCCTGGTGGAGAACAATTATCGATGACGATGTCAGCCAGTTCATGGAGCCTTTTCCCACTGGGGTGCCTCGATGCGACTTGGGATGAGAATTCCACGCTGGTCAGGGCGATCACCTTCAGACCTCTTTGCCGAGCCTCAAGGGCCATTTCAACCGGAACATGGTTCCGGCCGGAGTTTGATATAACAATAATGGTGTCCCCTTTTTCCACCGGGATTGAATCCAAGGCCGCAGCGGCAATGCCGGAAATCCGCTCCATGAGTCCGCCCCGGTGGTATGGATAGTCTGTGGGCAGCAAGCCCGCCACAAATATCGGAGTAAAAATAGGCAGTTCCCCTGCCCGAAAAACGATTTCCAGCGTCAGGAGATTAGAATGGCCGCTCCCGAACACGAAAGTTCGGCGCCCGAGCTTCAGGGTATCGAGGACTAATCGTGCGGCGGCTTCGATGGCGGGGGTTTGGGTGTTCCTGACTTTCTGCACGTACGCGGAGACTTGGTCAAAGAATTCATCCATCAGCATGGGCTGTTCTCTCCCTTACTTTGGCAGATGCTAGCACCTGTTATTAGCAATCAATCAGATATATGGACATGCGGCAATATGCGTAAACACCACCACACTTTCCACGTAGGTGGCATCGTCATAGCCTTGCTCTCGCTGCTTGAGATGCACATCTTCCTGGAGTGCAGCCGGCAGGCCCGGCAACCGAAAGGCCGGCGCCACCAGCGGCACCCCTCCCAGCGCCATCAACTCTAACACTAACGGCACGGCCTCTGCTCTCCCGCATTGAAGCACGCCGCTTATTTTCCCGGGACCCGGATGTGCACGGAGCCTGGCTCAAGTTTCGAAGCCGCCGCGGTCACCACGATCTCTCCCGGGCTGCCGGTGGTTCGCACGTTAATCGCCACGACCCCGGTAATCGCGTCGATTTCCGTCGCCCCTCCCAGCAACCGTCCAGGCCCACTCACTTCGAATCGCACCCAGGGGCGCGCCTCCGGAACGATTGTGCCGTTGGCGTCAACCACATCCGCTTCGATGAAACTCGCGTCCTCGCGGTCAATATCGAGAGTCTCTTTTTCCGCTTTCACTGCAATGCGCGCCGGTTTCCCCGCCGTCCGCAGTTCATTACGCACGGTTTCAGTTCCCTTGTGGGCAACCGCCACCAGCGCTCCGTCTTCGTAGGGAACATCGTCCCAAACAAAGGACGGATGTTTCAGGCTCGCCCCGAGCAGGATCTCTTGATTGAACTGGTCCTGGTACTTGATCTCATCACTGGCTTGCCGGAACTCCCGCCACACTCTTTGGTTCGTTATCGGTTGATGGACGCCCAAGCTGCGACCGTTCACCAGGAGTTCAATGCTGTCGCAGTTGCTGTACACCCTGATCTGCCGCTTTCGCCCTGCCTCGCCCGGCCAAGTCCAGTGGCCCACGATGTGGACCATGGGTTTCTCGGTCCACTGGCTCTGGAGGAAATAGAACCCGTTCTTAGGGAGACGCCACATGTCCGAAACGCCAAGGTAATCGTTAAATGGCCAGCGCAAGGTCACCTTGCCATCCGGAAACGGCCAATCCCAGACGGTGCGTGTGGCGGTGGCGTTCATTTCGCCGGTATCGAACATGCACCACTTCGCCGTCGCCAGCCACGGCAAGGCGTTCCACTGCATGAGGTGGCCTTCCAAGAGCTGCGCGGCCAGGCTGTCACCCAGGGAGAAACTGTCCTCGGATCCACCGGGATGGTGGTATGGAGCGCCCTCCAGCCCCCGCTCGGACTGAAACGCCCCCCATTCATTCCAGATATACCCCTTCTCGGGATGCTCCTGATGCTCGCGCAGAAGGTCGAAGCGCCCCCGTTCAAAATCGTAAGAACCTGTCGCATCCATGATATCGGTAACGTGCGGAGCCCGGCCCGCCGTCCACCGCGTGGGGTCAAGTGCGTGGGCGGCCTCTGACAGCTCGATGAAATCTTCGGGATAGTGGTAGCGGCTCAGGTCGTCGCTTAAGCCCCAGATGATAATGGCGGGGTGGTTGCGGTCGCGCTCGATCATCTCCCGCATCTGTTGCTTTAGATTCTGCACGAGAGGCCGCGGAAAGCGCTCCGTGTAAACCGATCCGACGTTATCCTCGACGGGGGGATAAATATGAATTTTGATATTGGGAATCTCTTCCCAAGTCACGATTCCCAGCCGGTCACATTCGTTAAGGACGGCCGGATCTTGCGGGTAATGCGCCGTGCGCAGGAAGTTCGCGCCCATGCCTTTGATCCATTGAATATCACGCTCACCCACAGCCTCCGGCACAGCATCACCCAGGAACCCGTAATCCTGCCGCCGGTCTACGCCATGCAGGTTGATGGGCTTCCCGTTCAGCACGAATCCCGCGGCCGGATCAACGGTGACGAAGCGGATACCGAAGGTCGTTACGTATCGGTCCGCCGTGCGGTTGCCGTCTGAAACCATGCTCATGGCTCGATAAAGGTCCGGCGCGTCCGGCGACCACAGGTGCGCGTTTGGAAGGGCCCCCGTTTTCTGATCGAATGCCTTCGTCTCGCCGGGCGCGACTGTCGCGCTGGCCTCGAGTGTGGCAACGGTCTGGTTGCTATCGTCCACGACCAGCGTCTTCAGCTTTGCGTTTGCGGCGGTTTTGCCTGTGTTCTCAATCCATGTGCGCACTCTCACTACGGGAGCGCCAGCGCTCCCCTCCGTCGTGACCCACGTCCCGTTAGGGGGCACGTGGAGCGGGTCCGTCACCTGCAGCCATACGCTGCGGTAGATGCCGCCATACACAACCACATTGGTCTCATTGGCAGGAGCAATCGCGGGGTTCAGCATGTCATCCACTCGAACCGCCAGCAGATTGGGCGCGTTCCATTTCAGCAGATCGGTGACGTCGAATTGAAATCCCGTGAAGCCACCCACGTGCCGCCCCACTAGCTTGCCGTTCACCCAAACATCGGCGATTTGAAACACCCCTTTGAAACCCACCGATACTCGCCGCCCTTGCCATTCCGGCCGTACCTCGAACTGTCGGCGGTACCATCCCACGCCGCGAAAGTGGCGGCTGGTCGGAAACGGGCCTTCCCAGGTGGCATCCCAAGTGTGGGGCAGGGCGATCTTTGCCCAACCGGAATCGTCATAGCCATCTTTTTCGGCCCCTATGGACTCCGCCTCTGTCGCCGCCCCCGGGTCTGCCTGGCGTCTAAACCGCCAATCCGAGTTGAGGGATCTCTGCAAGCGGAGCGCCTGCGATTGCTGATTTCCTTCCCCTGGGTGCAAAGCCGTGCCGGCTCCTCGAGCCGGACCCGGGACACCTCCTGATACTATCCACCAGGCCGTCACTGACATATAAATAAGCGATCTTCGTATTGATGGCGCGGTTTTCTGCATACCTGTACTCCATTAATCGGATCTGAATTGATCACGCACCCGGCGCGGTGCTGCCCGGTGACTCAGTTCCAGTGGCAACGGTGCGATCCATGCCGATGCGCGATTACCGGTTCTCCCTCCCTGCACGCCCGTCAATTGTCATCATCGCTGCCCCGCGGCGTCGAAACCCGCGTGGATGTGTTTTTCCAATCGAATGGAACTTCGCGCACGGGAAGATGATGAGCTTGTGCGTACTGGTTCCTAACGGCCACCGCCTGTGCGACCCATTCGCCCAGCGGATACAAGAGTTCGCGATAAACCAGGTAGGTCATGTCCACAGTCCGCACGGGCAGGTGGTCTTTGACGTCGTCGACTTTGTCAAGGAAGCGCCGGCCGTTGGCCTCCTCGACGCGCGGGGACCAGCTTTCATACCAGGTTGCTGTGGCATCCTGTAGAGCTCCGTTGCGTTGCTGGCGGATGTATTCGGCGGTGTCGAGCGCACGATCAAGTGCTGCCAGGGCAGCAGCGGTATCGCCCTTCCCGGCAGCAGCTTCCGCAGACTTGAGCTGATGGCTGATGCGGGCAAGGTCGAGCAGCATTTCAAGGTTCTGGCGATAGAGCTTGGCGATGGAAGCGTAGACTGCCAGGTTATAGCGATTGAACTCAACCCGAATCTGGTTTTCGTGAAGCAGGTCGAGCAGTTCATCGTTCTGGGGAAGCAACTGCGCCGCAAGATCGAGACGCCTGGTGTTCAGCGCTGCCCAGTCGTAACCCGCGCGCAGCAGATCAGGCGAGGGTACAGGCAGAAGGGGCAGGGTCTGGTCGTCCGCAGGCTGAGGAGGGTTTAGAACCTCGTGTGGATAGTCCCCCCAGAATAGTGTGCGTGCCGTGGAAGCAACGGTTTCCCAACTTTCCTTCAGGAACTGAGCCTGCGTGCTCATAAGCTGATACAGTCGGCCCATGTTTTCGGCGCCAGGACCGTAGAACAAGTTGTAAAAGGAACTCATCGACTCCGCAGGGTCGGGTGAGCGCGGATGCCAGCCGGCTGCCGAACCCGTAGCATAGCCGAGCCAGAATGTTTCCGGATGCAGTCCGGTATCAGCCCATCCGGCCACGAACACGCCCATCAAATCCGCCTCCGCGCGTTCCGGCGTGAAAGAAATCAGGTCAAACATCTCTTGCACGATTCCGGGTTTCTGCGGCGCCGGTTGATAAGCGCCCCCGGCGGGGCCTGGAAGGGCGTTTGTCGCCGGCCGGAGGTAGTAATCCGGAAACAGAAACTCTTTCCATCCCACCGTGGAAGTGAAAATCATTTGGCGGTTACCGTGGGCCTTGAAGACGGGGTCGAACTTGGGGCCGTAGATTTCACTATTGATGAGGTAGCTCGGTATGGCCGCGATATCGCCCGGCTCAAGCGGGTATTCGCCCCAGAACAAAACCTGCCGGCCACGGTCATGCAGGTAGCCCGCGGTTTTGGTAATGAATTCCGCAAGCAGTTTACCGTTGCCGCCTAGTTGTTTGGCGCGAGTCGCCTCGTCGCACTGGGAGTTGTGCGCCGTACCCACGAAATAGGGTTCGTCCGTCGACAGCTCAATGTATTTGCTTCCCTTGTTTGCAGCAAGCAAGTCGTCGAACATCCCGTAAAACAGCTTATAGGTGTCTGGGTTCGTGGTGCAGAACTCATAGTTGCTCTCCGCATATTCCCGCAACTTCGCGTACTCCGGATGCTTCAGAATAAAGGCGTCGTGCGCGGGGGCGTCGAGGTAGGGAATCAGCTCAACGTGATAGTGCAACGCGTAATCCGTAAGTTCCTGGAGCTCGGTGGGAGAGAGCGCATAGGGCTCGACGATGGGTGCGGCACTCTTGTACTGGAAGTACCCTTCCAGCTTGATAGCAAACCCGTTAATCTTGTAAAACGCGGCTTGGCGAAGGGCGGCCTTCAAGACATCCAGGTGCTCGAGATGATGAGCATCGTCCCAGTAGATGACGCGCAACTGCAAGTCCGGCCAGTCGCTAATCTCGCCTTCCGGCAACCACAGCTTCCCTCCCTGCGGCTTCAGCAACTGCACCAACGTTTGCACACCATAGAAAAGCCCCGTCGGGCTGTTCCCCGTGATCGTGATCTCTGTCGGGGTCAATTGCATCCGGTAGGCCTGCTCCGCCAGGGCGGACTTCTCCCGGTCCGCGGATTCTCCCACCTCCACCGCATGGGGATCGATCGCCAACTTCAGAGTTGCCCCACCCTTCCCCTTCACTCCCGATAAGACAAAATGAAATCGCTCTTCTAAGCCTTCCTTCAAACTTACCACGGCTACGTCATCCGCCTTGACTCCCGGCCCCAACTCTAATCGCCAGGGAGCCGTGAGTTCGAAGTCTTTACCGCTCAGCGCCACCTTCTGCGGTTCGGGAATCACCGTATAGCCCCGCGCGAAGAGGGGCGAAGGCGTGGCGGCCGTAGCGGGCGCCGCCATCGAGACCACGCAGAGCACGGCGGTCAGCACGACGTAGGCGCGCGCTCTTGGCGCCAGGGGTCTAAGCGAGGACGCGAAGTGATCTGTCATAAGAGCACCTCCAGAGTTACATCCGCTTAAGATCTTCACTGACCGGCCGGCTGTGCCGCCGATCGGCAGCGTGAAATTGAACGAACCGCCATTTCAAACTGTCAGGGCAAGGCCCAGCGTCACGGGCAAGTTCCCTTCCCTCTCGGCAGAGTCGAAGGCATAGCGGCCTAACAAGCGCCCCGCTCTTCTCAGACGCAGCCACTTCGCTGCATACTTGCGCACGCCACGTAGCGCCGGCCCTTTCACCCGCCCTTCTGCTGCCGCTAGAGGGCCAGCATTTGAACTTGCGCTGACGGAGTCGGGCGGCTTGCGGGCCTTTGGGTACGATTCCATGGGAATGTAATAATACACACAAAACACGCCGAGTCAGGCTATTTTGGAGGAATGCGAAAACAGGAAAGGGTCGCAGGAATCAGGGCAGCAAGCCGCGAAGAGGCGTGGCTGTTACCTGCGGCCGGCACCTCCTATTCGACGGATGCGAAACTCCTGGGCGGAAGGGTAAGCGCATCGCCGTTCCACTTCGTGTGCCGCTCCCCCCTCGCCGTAAGCATAAAAACCCAGACTGATGAGCAGCCGGGGATCGAAGGCCGAACCGCCCGCATCCCATAAACTGCTGGCGGAGCCGGCGCAGTCGGAGCCGAGGTAGTGGGGTCTTATGGCTTAAAAGACTCTCTTGTTAAAGTCGGTAGCAGCCGATAGTATTACCGATGGTGGAACAAATGGCGCTACAATACTTGGAAGTCACCGACTCGATGGCAACGGCACCCATTTCGCGCAAGGCGGAACTACCCCTTAAGAAGAAACGCAAATCCCCTGCTGGAATCTCGACGAACAACCTGATTTTCACGGCCCATCAAGGTACAAATGAAAGAGTTTTCAAGGATGTGGTTTCCCTTTACGTAGCCGCTAAGAGCACTGTGGCTGATGTAACCTATGGCAAGGGAGTTTTTTGGAAGGATATTCCCAAGGAGAGGTACAAGCTGCTTCTAACAGACCTGAACGACGGGGTTGATTGCCGTAACCTTCCGTATAAGAACGAAGAGATAGACTGTGTTGTTTTTGACCCTCCTTATATGCACACGCCCGGTGGGACAGCCCATGTAAACCATCAAAATTATGAGTCCTATTACAAGAATAATGTCTCTCCAAATGGATCGGGGAAGAAGTACCACGAAGCAGTTTTAGACCTATATTTTAAGGCCGCACAAGAAGCATATCGAGTCTTGAGAAATGAGGGGATTTACATCGTCAAGTGTGGAGATGAGGTCTGCGCTAACCAACAACGGTTAACGCATGTGGAGATCGTGAACGAGCTTACCCAAAAAGGATTTATTGTAGAAGATTTGTTTGTGCTTTTGAGAAATAACCGTCCTGGAGTAAGCCGTGTGATCCGACAGGTTCACGCTCGTAAGAATCATTCGTACTTTCTGGTCTTCCGAAAGTCCAAGAATAAGAGGCGTACTTAGGCTCGCAAGAGCGTTGGTAGTTCTGCTATGGCTTTCCCAAACGACTTGACCTCCAAGCGCTGCAATTCCTCAGCTCCAGACAAATCTAAGTATGCTTTTGGGGGATCTAGGTAGTAAATGCGGCTAATCTTCGCAACCCTTGACTGGAACATCTGGAACTGCTGCGGAACGCAGATTTCTGTTATCACGCCTGTCTTAGTGGCTCGCTTTGTTTCTGCTGCCACAACGAGAATCCCCCTGTAAATATCATCTCCGAAAATTCGATCTAAGACCAACTGATGAACCCAAGCCTGAACTCCACGCTCGCGCGTAGAGGTCTTGATTGGAAGATGAATTTTTCGTCTCCTGCTCCCAGGATCGAAAACATAGTCGGTCGTAAGGTCGGCTCCGGTTTCGGGAACTTTAACCTTCTTGCGCGGCGATACACCCAAAACACGAGCCACAATGTGACCCACCAGAATCTCGAAAAAGGTGGCAGAAGTCTTGCGCCCAACTTCGTACACGTCGTTTGCCGCAAAGACGCTATAGGCTATCGTGTAAACTGATTGCACGACATCGTTTACTGGGGAGTTCCGGAACTCATGTCGAAATGATTCAAGAAGGCCATCGAATTGAGCATCGTCGTCAATGTAGATGGCTTCGTTGACTGGTCTTGAATCAACTGACCTGCAGAATCCAAAATAGCGCTTTCCTGCGACTTCGGATGTGTACGTCCGGCGCTTTACATGGCTGAGTATCTTTCGGGAGTGCAGGGCCATCTCTGAAATAAGGGTGGCCACGGGTTCCCCTCCAAGATTCTTGGAAGCTATGGCCTTTAGCGTTCGGTATTGCTCGTCAAGAAGCTCAGGCATGACGGGCGCATGTTATCACGTGGCAGGTCAACGCGGTAGGGGATTTTAAAAGCCGAGCCGACGCAGTCTTGACATAACCTCGGACGGATGGCACCATGAGTGTCTGCGGCTGGGCTGCTCTGGCCGTGTGGCACCGCGCTTGCCCCGTGCTGGGCGGGATCTTACCGGTGAATGGGAAAGACAAGGCTCGAAGCACAGGGGAAAGACCGTGGATGGGGGCAGGCCGCCCCTGCTACAATCGGAGTTGCCGGCCGGAGTAGTTCTCTTAATACCAGGCGTGCCGAAGTGGCGGAATTGGCAGACGCGCTACATTCAGGGTGTAGTGCCCGTCAGGGCGTGGAGGTTCGAGTCCTCTCTTCGGCACCAAGACTTCAAATAACGCCGGTAAGACCGCGCTATTTTTCACCTCAAGGAAGCCGTCCTACCATTTTTTTGCAAGGTCTCCTCAAGAGCGACCTGGAACTCATTATCAGCGGTGGGTTCGCAAGACGATATTCATATTATGCCGGTAAGAAGGTCTCCGCAGGCCACGCCGGCACCCAAAACAGGAGGTCATCATGAATCAAAATTCTTCGCGCCGGGATTTTCTGAAGATTTCCGTGGGCGCCGCCTGCGCGGCGCCACTGGCATCGCTGGGCCCGGCAGCAGCCAGCCTGGCAGCCGCCGCGCCTGCCCCGGCCCCCGCCAGTGGGCGCATCAAGAAGGCCGTGCAAATCTACATGCTTCCCAAAGACCTGAGCTACGCCGACCGCTTCAAGCTTGCCGGCGACGTAGGGTTCGAGGGGGTGGAAGGCCAGACTATGGAAGACCCCAAGATGGCCGAAGAAATCAAGAAGGCCTCGGAGGATTCCAAGATCCCTATCCATTCCGTCATGAACATGGCCCACTGGGAAAACCCGCTCTCCTCCAGTGACCCCGCCGTGGTCAAGAGGTCGCTGGACGGCATGAAGACGTCGCTCCATAACGCCAAGCTCTGGGGAGCAGAAACTGTGCTGCTCGTCCCCGGCATCGTTAACGCTGACATCAGTTACCACGATGCCTGGGTACGCTCGCAAAAGAACATTCGCACCCTGATCCCGCTGGCACAAGAATTGAAGGTCATCATCGCCATCGAAGAAGTATGGAACAAATTCCTGCTCAGCCCGCTCGAGATGGCAAGGTATGTGGACGAATTCAAGAGTCCTTGGGTCAAACAGTACTTCGATGTGGGCAATGTGGTCATTTTCGGCTTTCCGCAAGACTGGATTCACACGCTCGGCAAGCGCTTCGTGAAAGTCCACCTGAAGGACTTTAAAGTGATGACGCACGGATTCAGCCCGTTCCAGACGGAGTTTGTGAATCTCGGCGACGGCGACATCGACTGGGCAGCCGTGCGCAAAGCGTTTGCTGACGTCGGTTACACCGGTTGGACCACGACCGAGCTTGAGGCGGGCGACGAAGCCTACCTGCGCGACGTGGTGAAGCGTGTCGATAAGCTGGTTCTTGGTTCGTAGGGGCCGCAGTCGTTCCCTTCTTTCCGATCGGGCAGAGGGATCGGTGGCATCGGCTCAACAGTTTGCGGAAAACTCTAAGGCGATGTCATTCTGGGCACGGATAGCGGCAGGCGGCTATCCGCAATGTCAGAAACGGGGTGCCGCGGGGTTAAGGCCCAAGGGTAGGTTTCTTGAGCCCTGCAAGGGCACAAGATAGTAGCCGGGGGCAACGCCCCCGGAATGCGCGACGTTCGGTCCCCGACCCTGAAGGGGTCGCATTAGACTGAGTCGCCGGACGCAAGGCCGCCGTGGCACCACCCAAATTCGACCCTTTCAGGGTCGGACGTTGTGTGGGGCGCGTTTTCCGGGGGTGTTGCCTCCGGCTACTCCATCGATCCCCTCCGGGGATCCAGAATGGACATAGCCGAAGACGTTTGGGGGCGCAGAAGAACCAGCAAAAAGCCTTCCATTCCGCTCGACCTAAATTGCTCAACTGAAACGAATAATTCATCGAGTTTCTGGAGAGCATGGATTGCGGTCCCTGCTTCAACCACGTTTCTTGACTACGCTCAGGGCTTTAAGGATGACGGCGTTATTGGGAATCACCTCGCCATAATAATTCTCAAAATCCGGCACGGCACCGCGGAAACCCTTCGACCCTTTCAGCCGGACTTCCCGGATCACCTTGCCCAAGCGTGGGCTTTGCCATTCGAAAACGAAGAAGGTGATGGGATGTTCAGCGTTCGGCGAGCACTCCACGGCTGTCGCGTCGTAGCAATATTTCCCCGAGCTCTTATTCCTGCCCCAATTCCATTCCAGGATATTTATACCGTAACGAACCGGGATGATTTCCGGCAGGCCATCTTCGTATACAACCTCATACCAGCCCAGCAGATCCGCCGTATCCACCATGTCCCAGATCAGCCGATAGGCTTCCTTGTTGGTTGCGGGGATAGCGCAGGCGTGCAGGAAGAGCAGGCTCGTGGCGTCTTCGCCAATCTTCACTGTGGCCTCGCGCGGCAGCGGGTTGGGCTGTGTCCCTTCGCTCCCCACCATGACCGCAACCTGGGCGCCGGCCCCGGCCAGGTCAAATGCATAGGCCCCGAAGGCGTTTCTCCCGGTCTTGATTTCCCGCAAATCCACTCCCAACACGGGGTCGAGCGCGGGCGCGTTAAAGGCGCTGGAAATATCCAAGGCCGTAACCACGGCTTCCGTTGCACTGGGCGGCGCCACGCCCGTCGGATCCGATATCAGCAGAGGAATAGAACCTTGTGTGGTCCTGGCGAGGTCCCCCATCTCCAGCGCCTTCTTCGACCAAAGCATATTGCTGCAACCGAGAATAGGGAAAAGCATATCTTTACTCATATTGAACTCGGTGGTCGCTGCCCACGAGGAGGGCGAGCCCCCGATGATGGTTTGCCGCTTGCTGCGCTCCACGTAGTTCTCGAGCCCGGACTCCATGTTGCCATAGACCTGCCGGAAGCCCCATTCATCCAATTGCGCCTCGTTCGCTTCTCCACCATCTTCCTTGGACCAAAACCAGTTGAAGAGCAGGATGTCTTTGGGGACAAGGTCCTTCACTTGCTGCGGTGTCATGCCGCCCGGCGAGGTGTACTTCCAGCCGTCAGGGGCGGTGCGTTTCTGCAAGCCCTTGCCGCGCACGCGTTCGAGCAAGTAATCGCCCCAAATGGCCATCTTGATGTCTTTATTCGCCAGGTAATCGTGAGTCTTCCGCACGTCTTGCCCGAAGAGTTCACCGAATTCCCTGCCCTTGCAGCGCGGGCAGATTCCAAAGGGTGCAAACCACTCATCGTGGCCGGCATGAATCATGCGCGGCTTCATGACCTCGATGTATTCGTCCATCACCTCGAAAATGAGCTGGTAACTACGGGGCTCGGAGGGGCAATAGGTGTCAGGCCACTTATCACCGGGCACGTCGGTGAGGTCCTTATGCTTCGCCAACAGGTAGAAGCTGTGCGTAAACGAGGGAATTTCCGGGACGACCTCAATGTGATGCGCTTCCACCCAGCGAACCAGGTCCGCGACTTCGTCCTTCTCAATGAAGCTGCCATCGCCACAATCCTGGTGAGATGAGTTCTGTTCGCGGCCGTGTAGTGGTCCGGGGGAATAGTTGAGCCGGCTGTAGTTGGTGTCGCGCACATATTCCAACCAGCCGGCATTAACTTCCGGATGCCGGTCGAGCCGCATGCAGGCGTTCATCTCCATCATCAGTGTGTTGAATTTGTACAGCGCCATGACTTCACGGATGAAGCGGCGGAAATAGGGGATATTGGCGCGGCCCGGCACGTAGAGCTTGACGCCGCGAAAACGCTTGTCGGGCCAGTCGCGTACCTGCACGCCGGGCACTTGGAGGCTCCGCTCACCGTGGGCAAGGAGTTGCTTCAGCGATTGCAGCCCATAGAAGGCGCCACGCTCGTCGCTGCCTGCGACCACCACGGCATTTTCGTCGGCGTGCAAGACGTAACCCTCCGGGCCGGGGTTCTGAGCGGTCACTTCCAGGTGATTCTGGTGGCAGAATTCGCGAACCAGGGGATTCTGGATCGAGCCCACACCAAGAAATTTCCCCGAGGTGGGCAACTTCTCCAAATGCTGGGTCTTCAAACGCAGATCATAGCGGTCACTCAATTCCTCCCGGAGAAAGCGCGCCAGCGCGGTATCGCTATTCGAAGCCACGCGGGGAAGCACAAGGGTGCACTCTTCGTGCAAGGCAAAGGGAGCGCCGCGCAGCTCCATCTGTTGCGGAGTGGGGAAAATAGCTGGAGGCAGGAAGCCGGCAAGCGTCTCGGCCATTCCGGAAGCGCCTCCCGCCGCGCTCCATTCGGGGTGGTGAAAACCCCGTAAGGATCTCCTGCTAATGAACGTGGACGCGCCAGTTGCATCAAGGGTCCCCGTTGCCGTTGGACGGGGAGACGCCATCAACTCCGCAGCCGGCACAACGAGTTGCGCCGCAGCCAATCCTACCGAAGCCTTCTCGATGAATTCACGCCGCGTCAGTTCTCTTCTGGGCATCGCCATGTACCTCCCTCGCACTTGGGCTACTTACGTGTTGTCCGGCCACCTCGCCAAACGACGGCGCAAAGCCCATTGCCTACTGAGCTTGGCATCCTGAGCCACAGCAGTATACACCGCACCCGCTCGTTCGCGACTGCAATCCAACATTCCAGGCGCGAGCGCGGAGTCTGGCAGACGTCGGAGGTGACGCGGGGAAGCTCCACTGGAGGTGGTGGTGCAGTTTGGTTTTGTGGCGCCGGGCTTTAGCTAGGCACTGCCCCAAAATGCCTCGACGAGTCGGGGCGCTACGCCAAACTGCACCACTACCCCACTGGACCTTCCATTCCGAGGCGGCCGGGTGTATGTTACAGCATGGCATCCACTCGTCAAATTCGAAAAGTAGTCTTAGCAATTCTATTCTCGGTGATTGCTGCTCGCGGCGCGGGGCAGACTGTCGGCCAGTGGGAAGTCTTTGAAATGAGCATGACCGCCCACACCGCGTACGCCAACGCGTATGTCGATGGCCTTTCAGCGAGCGGCCGGCCGCTGGTGCAGGTCACCTTTTCCGGTGTGGATGGCGAAGCCCAAGGACGGCGCTACACCGTCGCCGGTTTCTGGGATGGAGGCCAGACCTGGAAGGTCCGCTTCGCGCCGCCAGCGCCGGGCGAGTGGTCCTATGTCAGCGCATCGGGCGACGCTGGACTCAACGGCATAACAGGCACGCTCCGAGCCACGGCATGGACGGTTGCCGACCTCAAGGCCAATCCGGCGCGGCATGGATTTGTGCGCGTGGCCCAACGCGGCCCCCGAGCCGGCCGCTATTTCGAATATGCCGACGGCACGCCATTCTTGTGGGTCGGCGACACGTGGTGGGCATGGACCAAGAAGGGCATCCTGTTTTCCAGCTTCAAGAAGCTGGCCGACGACCGCGCGGCGAAGGGTTTCTCCGTCGGCCAGATGTACTTCTCAGGCCAGGGATGGCTGCTGGATGTGGCGCACGAGGCCCCCGACCTGGAGCAGATCCGCAAGGTCGAGCAGTTCATCGCCTATGCCAACAGTAAAGGCATTACCGTCTGGATTCACCCCTGGTGGAGCCGCAAAGGCCTGAACAAGACAGCCGGGCCGGAGAAGATCCGCCGCTGGTGGCGTTACGTCATCCACCGGCTGGGCGCGTACAACGTGATCTGGGTGCTGGCGGGCGAATACAACATGTACAACTACGGAGGCCTGGGCCTGCCGTTCTGGGAAGACCTGGGGGCCATGATCCGCCGCGAGGACCCCTACCAGCGCATCATCGGAGCGCACCCCACGCCTCCCGGCTGGGAAGGTGGCGCGGATGCCCAGCAGTGGTCTACCGGGGCGGTGCTCCACAATGAACCGTGGCTCGATTACAACCAGAGCCAGGTGGGCCACGCCAAGTGGCGGAATGAGCTGATTCCGCTGGTGGTCGCTGCGGACTATGCCCGCACACCCGCCAAGCCCATCGTGGTGACGGAGCCGTGGTACGAGTTCATCCGGGGCAATCCGGCTGCGGAGGATATCCGCTTCGGAGCGTGGTCCGCGGTGCTCTCCGGCGCGGCGGGCCACACTTACGGAGGCGGGCACGTCTGGTGGGCGAACGTGCCCGAAGCGCCCACCAAGCAAGACCCCTGGCCGCTCGAGGCCGGCTTCGAAACCAATACGCTCGATTACCCGGGCGCGGTCTCCATGAGCTTCCTGGCGCATTTCTTGAGGAGCATCAAGTGGTGGACCCTGGAGCCGCATCCGGAGCTGCTGTCTGACTACACACCCAGGTTCTGCGCCGCCGTCCCGGGACAAGAGTACGTCGTTTATCTCAGGTGGGGAGGCATGGTGAAAGTGGACCTGCGGCCCTCTGCGGAGAGCGACACATTCCGTTATACCTGGGTCGATCTGGCGGCGGGGAGAGAACGGAGTACCGGCGCCATTCAGGGCGGCACGCTGCGGGAGCTGAGCACGGACGAGGATTTTCCGAGATTTCCCCACTATAAAGATTGGCTGTTGCACATAGTGCGTGCGGCGCCCTGACAGCCTGCGGAGATTTGTTTGTTGAAACACCCAAGAGGCTGTGGGATGCTCGTTCACGATCGAGTGGACAAGGAAGTGCAGACGCTTCGGGACGGCGAACTCAGGTGCAGCAGCGTGTAGAGGGGGAAAGCGCTCCTGCTCGTAATCCACCACCCGTGCAGATGCGTCCAAACCTGAAGAGAGAATTGGAAATGCGGCGAAGGAAGTTCCTGCAATGGCTCGCAGCCTTTGGAGGCTGGATTGGAATAGCCAAACATCGAATATGGGGGCTCTCGTCCAAAGGCCTCTCGCAGGGTCCAAACAATCCAAATCATGAGGCCACGTTGAGACCCGCTGGGTTGAAATGCGAATACGCAGTGAATCCCGTGGGCCTCGATGTATCACGTCCGCGCCTGAGTTGGCGTTTGGAATCGTCGTCACGCGCGCAAGCGCAAGGCGCATTTCAGCTTCTCGCTGCGAGTACCCCGCAAGAGCTTGCTGCCGATGTGGGTGACTTGTGGGACTCGGGAAAGGTCGAGGCTGACCGGTCGCTCCACATCGATTACGAGGGCAAAGACCTGAAGTCCTACCAACGCTGTTACTGGAAAGCGAAGGTTTGGGATCACGCGGGCGCCGCTTCGGCTTACAGCGAGCAGGCCATGTGGGAAATGGGAATATTGGATGACCACGAATGGCAGGCGAAGTGGATCACGGCCGGATATTTGTCGGCTGCAATATCATCCCTGGATGGCTCGCCCGCTGACTTCTCGAGCAGAGGAAGTCATCCTGCGCCTCTATTCCGCAAGGGCTTCCACTTACGCGAGGCGCCCAAGACAGCGCGTGCGTACATCTGCGGTCTTGGTTACTACGAACTTTACCTTAATGGCTCCAAAGTGGGTGACCACGTTCTCGATCCGGCTCAAACAGACTATGAGGAGCGTGCATTCTATTCGGTATATGACATCACAGAATATGTCAGGCCTGGCGAAAATGCGGTCGGCGTGATCTTGGGCAGCGGTTGGTTCAACCAAGACAAAGTCTGGAAGGAAGGCAAGTACAGAGTTCCAGGCGGAACCAATTATGGAGTTCCTCGCGTTTTGCTCCACTTGCGGTTTGAATATAAAGACGGGAGCATTGAAACAACCGGCACAGACGAAAGCTGGAAGGCGTTTTCCGGGCCGATCCTCGAGAACAATGTATATGCCGGCGAAGTTTACGACGCGCGCTTGGAGATTCCGGGTTGGTCTCGTCCGGCCTTTGACGATAGGCCTTGGAATAATGCACGCCAGATCGAAAGCCCGTGTCGACGCTTACAGGCGCAGAGCCTGCCTCCCATCAAACGAGTGAGAACACTTACGCCCACCCATCTGTCGCAGCCGAGACCCGGAGTCTTTGTGTACGACTTCGGCCAGAACTTCGCGGGATGGGCGAGACTTAAAGTGACCGTCCCACGCGGCACTACAATTGTTCTTCGCTTTGCCGAGTCCCTTTCTAGTGACGGAATGATCGACCCTGCCAGTACGGGAGTCTTCGCCACCGACGTTGTGCAGACGGATACGTATGCTGCCAAGGGCGGCGGACAGGAAGTATGGGAGCCGCGATTCACATATCACGGCTTCCGCTATGCGGAAATGACAGGTTTCCCAGGCACGCCGTCCCTCCAGAACTTGGAAGGAGTAGTGGTGCATAGTGGCGTCCGCGAGGTGGGGGAATTCGAATGCTCGGATGCCGTGCTCAATCGAGTCCACAAGACTGCGATTTGGACGGAGGTCAGCAACCTGCATGGAATCCCCACCGACTGTCCCGCGCGCGAGCGGTGTGGATGGCTTGGCGACGCGCAGGTTTCCGCTGAAATGACGATCTATAATTTTGATATGGCCCAGTTCTGGACCAAGTTCAGCGCCGACATCGAAACCTCAGAGGGGAATGGCCTGCCTACCATGGTGGCGCCTGGAAAGCGCAAGAATGGGGAGGCCTCGCCGGACTGGGGGACCGCAATCGTGCAGCTTCCCTGGTACGTTTATCTCTACTACGGTGATAAGCGCGTCCTCGAAGAGCATTACGACAGCATGAAGCGTTGGGTCGACCATTTGCGAGATATTTCCCGTGATGGCGTTGTGACAGAGGGGCTTGGCGATTGGTGTCCTCCTGGAAGTGTTGTGCCGAAGGAAACACCGGTCCCGCTTACTTCCACGGGCTACTACTATCTCGATCTCAATATCATGAGTGAAGTCGCGAAGATTCTAAGACGGGAAGAGGAGGCCACCCATTACCGAGCACTCATGGGCCAGGTCAAGCAAGCATTTGACGAGAAGTTTTTCAATGCCACTGACGTGAGCTATGGCAGCCAAACGGCTGATAGCTTTGCGCTGTGGCTGGGCCTCGTGCCCGCAGGCCAGGTGAGGACAGTGGCATCCAGCTTGGCGCGCGACGTTGTCGATAAACACCAAGGGCACTTTTCTACGGGTATCACAGGAAGCAGATGCCTTTACTGGGCACTGAGTGAATACGCGCACGGCGATGTGGCGTTGGAAATACTTCACCAGAAAACTTATCCCAGTATCGGCTACCTATATTCACTTGGGGCAACAACCTTTTGGGAGACATGGGGCGAGCCGGAACTGGATAAGCAGTACGGGACGCGGTCCCGAAACTACCCCATGCAAGGCGGCTTCGATACGTGGTTTTATCAGGGGTTGGGAGGAATATACCCGGATCCTGATCAGCCCGGATTCAAGCATACAGTGCTACGGCCTCAAGTGCTTCCCTCCCTCGGCCAGGTGCGGGCCGAGTACGACTCTATCCAGGGCAAAATCGTAAGCGCATGGACGCATGAGAGCAATCGTTTCCATTGGCGCGTCGTCATTCCGACGAACACCACGGCAACGGTACATCTGCCCTGCGACGATCCGAGTACTGCCACAGAAGGTGAACTACCCCTGCGCAAAGTCCCCGGGCTAATTTTGCACGGCACAGAGCCGGGGCGGACGATCTTTGAAATCGGCTCGGGGAAGTACTCTTTTGTTTCACGCTTGACCTCATAAGGAATCTGTCATGACCGGACAACCTGCAAACCAGCCTCACCACAACACTCCTGCCATCCCGCGCCGGAAGCCTCTTACTGGAAACGTGGGGATCTTTGGCGTCGGGCACCACAGCTATTGGCCGCAATTCGAGGGATTGCTGGACGAGATGAAGAGGAAGCTGGCCGTGTTTGCCGGCAAGGTGCGCGCTTGCGGGGTCAATGCAATCGAGTTCGGCATAGTGGACGATGCCCGTTCCGCCTACGCGCTCCGAGACTTGATGAAAGCTGCTGCCCTCGATCTCATCTTCTGTGACATGGTCACGTATGCCACATCGGCAACTTTCGGCATCCTCATACGCGATCTTGAGGTTCCGATCGTTCTGGTGGCATTGCAGCCCATGAAGGCTATGGACTATTCACGCGCCTCCACGTACATGCAGCTCTGCAATGACGACTTCTGCTCGGTGCCGGAGTTCACGGGCGTCGCCATCCGCATGGGGAAAAAGGCCCCGCCGGTCATTCTCGGAACTCTCGAAAACGATTCCGATGCCGATGCCGAGATCGAAAACTGGTGCCGCATCGCGTGCGTCCTGCACGACCTCAAGCGCGCACGCATCGGCCACTTCGGGCACGTGCTTGAAAACATGCTCGACATGCAGACGGACCACACCGCCCTCACCGCTGCTTTCGGATGTCACATTGTGCAGACCGAGCCCGACGATCTGATGCGGCATTTCCGCGGCGTTTCCGATGCCGACACCGAAGCGAAGAAAAGGCAGATTCTCGAAATATTCGACACGCCCGATCCGAAGTCAGATCCCATCACACGCAAGCTGATCCCCGAGGATCTCGACTTGGCAGCCCGGGTTGCGGTGGCGCTGGAGCGGTTCGTCGAGGAGCATGAGTTGGATGGACTCGCCTACTACTACGAAGCAGAACCGGAAAGCCCGATGCGCAAACTTGTAACCAACCTTATTGTGGGCAATTCGTTGCTGACCGCAGCCGGATTTCCGATGTGCGGCGAGTCTGATCTGAAGACCTGTGTTGCCATGTTGATCGAAAACAGGCTGGACATCGGCGGCAGCTTTGCGGAGTTTCATCCTATCGATTTCCAGGAGGGGTTCGTCCTGGTCGGGCATGACGGTCCGCACCACCTCAACATCGCCGAGGGCAGGCCCATCCTGCGCAGCTTGGTTAAGTATCACGGTAAGCCGGGCGCCGGGGCTAGCGTGGAGTTCAGGATCAAGGAGGGGCCCATCACCATGCTCAGCATCGGTATCAATTCCGGCGGGCGGTTCAAGTTCGTCATCGCCGAGGGACAGAGTGTGCGAGGCCCCATTCCGCCGACTGGCAATACCAACACGCGCGCCTTCTTCCAGCCTGAGGTACGCACCTTTCTAAAACGCTGGGCTGCCGAAGGCCCCACCCATCACTTCGCACTGGGCAGTGGACACCACGCCCGCCTTATCCAGCAGGTCGGCGAAATACTGGGCCTCGAGACCGCCGTGGTCACTAATCAGTCCGGTTGAGGGTGAAGGACCGGGCACTTCATTTGGACAAATACCGGGCCTGGACCTGACCTGAATACTCGAGTATCCATGACAAAGATCGCCAATTTCCGGTGGTTGATTGCGACAACGCTGTTTGTGGCGAGCGGATTGAGCTTTTTCGACCGCCAGGTCCTCTCGGTGTTGGCTCCGATGATTACCTCGGATTTGCAGATGGACAGCGTCGCCTATTCGTGGGTGGTGTTTGCCTTCATTCTCAGTTATAGCGTGATGTTCACAGTCGGCGGTTGGATCATCGACCGCTTGGGCACGCTCCGCGGCTTGGGCTTTTCCGTCGCGGTTTGGAGCTTGGCGAGCCTGCTGCACTCGGTTGCACACAACGCTCTCCAACTCGGGCTCTTTCGGTTCCTGCTGGGATTCGGTGAAGGCGGGTGTTTCCCCGGTGTAGCCAAAGGCGTGCTGGAATGGTTCCCGAAGAAAGAGCGTGCCATTGCAATGGGCTTCGCAACGAGTGGAGGCTCGGCCATCGGCGCCGCGATCGCGCCTCCGGTGGTTGCCTTGGCCGCATTGCGTATCGGCTGGCGTGGCGCTTTCCTGATGACGGGTACAATGGGAGCCTTGTGGGTGCTGGTGTGGTTCTTGATATACTCGCTTCCGCAAGAATCTCGCCTCTTGTCTTCTGCCGAGCGGCGGTATATCACCCAAGAAAGAGAACCGTTAACTAAAGACGTTGCAGCCAAGCCAAGGGGTTCTGCGGTTCCGTGGAGAGTGTTGCTCGGCTTGAAACAGGTGAGAGGGCTGGTAGCTTCGCGATTCCTGTTCGATCCAGTCTTCTATTTCTACATGTTCTGGATTCCGGCGTATCTCAGCCAGGTTCGGGGGGCTTCTCTACAACGCATTGGCCAGTTGAGCTGGATACCTTTCTTGACCCTGGGCGCCTCTTCGGTCCTGGGAGGGTGGCTCTCTGACCGGCTCGTGCAGCGCGGTTGGGCCATCGACAAGGCCCGGAAAACCATCCTGTGGGCTTCCGCGTTCCTAACGCCCGTGTCTATCCTGGCGGTCTTTGTGCATAGAATAGAAACCGCAGTGCTGCTGATGAGCGTCCTCATGTTCGCGCATGGTTTCTGGATCACCAACTACATGACCGTCATCGGAGATCTCTTTCCCAGCCGCATCGTGGCCACGGTTGTGGGGCTCACGGGGACGGCTGGGGGTATAGGCGGGTTTCTGAGCAGCCTCGTCATCGGAAGGGTGGTTCGGGGCCTCTCGTTTACACCGGTCTTCATTGCCGCCGGGGTCACTTATCCGGTTTGTGTCATCATCCTATTTCGCACCATCAAGGAAATCAGGCCCATAGACTTTCACTCCTGGCATTCGAAGTGAAGCTTTGGAGTGCGGCAGCTTGCTGCCGCTTTGGCTCGAGCCAGCTTGCTGGCAGGGATTTGCGCTCCAGGTCGAAATCCTCGCGAGCAAGCTCGCGGGGAGGAAAGCGGCAGCAAGCTGCCGCACTCCAAAGCTTCCCACGCCCAAACAGGCTGTGGGGAGTACGGGGCTAATCACCAAGGCCCCATGACGGCGGGGTTGAAGCTCCGCCATTCCGGTAGCCGCCTAAGGACGCCAAGCGTGGTGAGAAATGCGGCCAAGCCCCCGAGGTCGGGGCACGCAAAAGGATGGCCTCCGCTCACGCGGTTCCGAAGCAAGGCGTGTGTTAATGGCGCAATGCTGGGTGCGAGGAGGGCGGCATAGGGCAGAAATGAAATTCGAACCCAAGACGATCTCGCGGAGGGACTGGCTGAAGTTGACGGCCGGTAATGCCGCAGCGCTTCCCCTCTTAGGCCAGGGCCACCCTGAAGTCGAGCCGTTGCCCGCGGGCCCGCATGTGGCTTGGACTGAGCCCAGCGTGTTCCGGCGCGTGACCCTCGAAATGAGTTTGAAACCCTTCCGCAGCATCGACGATCGCGCCATCCGGTCGGTGTGTGAGCACGTGTTCCGTCAATGGGCGCCGCTGCTTCAACGCGCGGATGGGTGCGCCGTGATGCTATGGACCGCCGACGGCAGTGAGATCCTCGACTACCGCGGGAAAATGAACGATGAAATTGAATGGGCCCGCTATATCGGGAGCGCGAACCCCCCGAAACTGCCGCCGAAAGCCGTCCCATCGGAGGTCGACATCCATCAGCGGGCACGGCTGTACATGGAGAACCCACCGAAGATCACTTACGCCACGCTGAAACAGATCGTACAGACCTTCAAGACCGTAGGGCGAGCGTTGACGGGCAAGCCGGTGATGGCGGGCGCCACATTCGACCCGGGACCGGAGTTCGCACGCTCTCCGTTCAAGTTTGAGCGGCATACTGAAATATTGAAGGGCGAGTGGGTGGATTGCAGCGCGACACTGAACGCCGACTCGGAACCCTACGCCGCCTTCCCTCGCGGCATTCCCCAGGGGACTTCGCTCGGCACGTTCTTCGGCCGTCAGGTGCAGCATTTTCTCACCGAACTGGGCTTCGACTACATCTGGTTCTCAAACGGTTTCGGATTCTCCGCAACGGCGTGGAGCGTGAAAGGCGTGCTGTTTGACGGGGAAGCCTTCCATCCCGAAAAGGCAGCGGAGGTCCGCGAAAGGGTTTTGGGGTTCTGGAAGGCGTTTCGCCAGGAATGCCCGTCGTTCCGTGTGGAATGCCGCGGCAGCAACCTTTCGACGGGCGCGGACCTGAGCGCCAGCGCGTCGCCGATCGGGGGTATTTATGACGGGGGCTTCAACATGGTAGCCCCGCCGAACTCGCCTTGGGCCGCTATTGACGGCGACTTTGGACTGGAAGTGTCCGGATATCTTAGCCACATCGCGCATCTTCCGCCGGGTGAAGAGTTCCCGTTCCGCTTCTATACACATGACCCCTGGTGGTTGAACAGCCCCTGGTTTGACCGCTACGAGCGCCAGCCGCACGACATTTACTTGCCGCTCGCGCTGGCACGTCTTGACCGCAAAGGCAAGGTTACGCCACCCTCGTTCCTCGAGTTTCTTACCATCGACAACTCCTACGGCGAACTGCCGGACGAGTGCCCGAACGAGGTGACCCCGCACATCCTCACGGCCATGGATCACTTCTCCGATGGGCCCGGACTGCTAACCTGGGTGTACCCGTTCCGAGAGTTTCATGAAAGGGTCTTCGGGGACTCGCCGCGCCCCGGCGAGGTATTCTTCAGTGACTGGTTTATGCGGAACGCTGTGAATGCCGGCCTGCCGCTGAACACGGTCGTCTCGACGGATAACTTCCTGGCCTCCTTCGTTGCTGATCCCGCAACTTATCATGACACCATTCTGGTAACGCCCGTTCCTGACGGGGGCAGCCCTCTCGAAGCGGTGTTGCTCGAGCACCTCCGCAGCGGGCACAGTGTTTTCCTTTATGGGACGGCGGCGCACGCGAGCCAGACGCTCCTGGAACTACTCAACCTGAAACTTACAACGCCGATTAGCGGCGAACTCAAGGTCCGTTATTCGCTCGCAAGCGACCTCCTTCGTTACGGCAAGCCGGCGAACCGCATGCTACATCGCGAGGTGACGTCAGGCGGCGGAATCGATACGGCCGTCTTACTGCCCGGTGCAGCGAACTTCGAGGTCTGTGCTACCGTCTCGGAGGGGTCGAGCGAACGAGTTTTCGCCCTCACGCGGCAGGTCGGGGCCGGCCGACTCGCCTGGGTGCGTGGCAGTCTCTCGTCTAACATCACCAATGCCTACCTGCCGCAACCCGACGATCCGAACAAGCTTTTCCAGGCCGAGTACATGATGCGCTACATGCTGGCAAAATTCGGGTACGAGCTAAGGGTGGAGAAACCGACAATCGGAACCCGCAACCCGCTGCTGCTCGTCGCCCGCAGCAACAACGGATTTTTCTTCTCGGGATTTTGCCCATCGACTGTCGCGACTATCCGTCTGCGGTTTCCGCACGGGGCTCCCATTCTGCTTGGATACGAGACATGGCTCGAGAACGGGCATTCAGCCTATAGCATGCCGCGCGCCTGGCACCGCGAATGCCGCTGCTTTATCGAGCAGGCTGAGGCGGGAGAGGTTTCCTGCGTTGAAACCACTTCGGAGGAGGTCGGCATCCGGCGCCGGTTCCTGATGAAAGGCTTGAAAGGTGCGACTGTGCATTTCCACCCCGAAGTTCGGCCCAGCGGTCCGCCAGTTCGGATGGAGAACCATAACCAACGAATCGCGTACTCGACTGAAGCATCGGGCCGGCGCCTCGTAGCTGACGGCATCTCTGGCGAGTTGCTTATATCCTGGTGAATCGAAGCCCGCATGGTACGAAAACTCGAACGGGCTGGAGTTTAACCAAGCTCGTGAATTTTACCTTCTATTTTTCAGGGTCATCGGCAGCTCAGATTCGTCGTTATTGACCGCAAAACTCAAGTTGCCCAAAAACGAGTGCTCTTTCCGGGTGCACGACATAAAAGTTAGGAGCGCGGAAGGTCAGGTGAAGCTGGCCCCGCGAGGGGCCACCCCATGAATAGCCGTAGGTGAAACCTACGGACAGAAAGCCGCAGAACCGTAGTCAACCC